>ERZ791822.531-NODE-531-length-22704-cov-4.153119_pt1 | contig 22704 bp, 15 predicted proteins | sample MGYA00510299_ERZ791822 | MGnify/ENA primary metagenome ERZ791822 (study PRJEB30046, sample SAMN00791945) | human gut metagenome | study: EMG produced TPA metagenomics assembly of the A metagenome-wide association study of gut microbiota in type 2...
GACCAGGCTTCGATTCTTCTACGCATGTGATTCTTGTAAGCGGAAGTTCGCAAACATCTGCCTGATTGCCAAATAAGAATATTACCTCCGGATTGCTCCATGTATAATAATTCATATAAGCAGGAGAATTGTATGGGTTGGGTTCTGCAATTGTATTTAAATCTAAGATATCATAATCATATTGGTTGATGACTTCTTCTGCATAAGTTACTGACTTTTCCCATTCTTCCATATATAGGTAAGTACGGGAAAGTAGTAGTTGGGTGCAGGGTAAATTTATTCGGTTGTTCCGTAAATTTTGTTCTGAAGCCGGTAAAGATTTGAAGAGAGATTCTGCTTCAAGCAAATCTTTGATGATTTGTTCATAGACTTCTTTTACTGTATTACGAGGCATACCGCTGGTTCCCATCTCGGAAGTTAGTTTTAGAGGTACACCTAAAGCATTTTTGTCTGCAGAGTAGGGCTTTCCATATAGATTCACCAAATGCAAATAAAAATATCCTCGTAGTGCAAGTGCTTGAGCCATTACTTTATTCTTGGCCTGTTCACTGCCTTGTACATCGTCCATGTAGTCAAGTACAGAATTGCAGCCTAAGATTTTTTTGTATACTTCAGCGTAGGTATTATAGTTGCTAAATTGGTCTTTCATGTCTTTTGACCATGAGTAAGCCAAACGGATTTGTTTTACTTTCCCTTCTTCTGAGCTTTCTGCCTTCCAGTTAGGACGTATGCTTACATCATCGTCAAAAACACCTAAAACACTGAAAAATCTTCCGTCATTTAGGCCTGGCCCCATATAGGCTTCTCCTAATAATAATTCATCCAATGATTGAATCAGCTGAGGTACGAACTCGCTTTGTGACTTGGGTTCCAAAAAACTATTGCACGAAGTGATGAATACCACTAAAAGCAAGAATGTATATTTGATTATTTTATTCATAGTTCTTTATTTTAAAATCCGACAGTTATACCGAAAGAATATGTTTTAGGCTGTACGCTATCTCCTAATTCTGGATCGAAACCGTGGAATTTTTTATCAGCTACAACAAAAACGTTATTCATGATAGCATTGATTGAGAAACTTTTCACTCTCATCTTTGTACAAATTTTGTCATTTGCAGTCCAAGTTAAAGATATTTGTTGGCAGCGTAAGAAATCAGCTTTGGCTACCATGATATCTGATTCTCCCCACATCTGGTACATGTTGTATGTCCTATCGTCTTGTAATCTCCAATAATTGGCAATCCGACCGGTGTACACTCCCGGAATGTAAGTGTATGCTTCATCTCCCGGTTTTTTCCACCGATTAATCAAGTCTTTACTTAGGTTCACATTGGACAATGGAATGTTTCCTAAATTGGGATAAGGATTAGGTAGCCTTTTTTTGGCTCCCAATAATAAAGAAAAATTAGCTCCGAAGGTTAAACCTTTCCACCTGAGACGGGTTGTGAGTCCTCCTGTGAAATCCGGTTCCATTTTTCCTGAATACACAAGCATGTCCGTGTATTCATTTACTCCTTTCAACAAGGGGGCTCCGTCTTCGCCTTTTAAAATGTTGCCTTGGGCATCTTCTTGGAATAGACGATTAAATTCGGGGCTACCATCTACAGAGCTTAGTCTCTTGAAATCGTATGACCAAAAGCTAGAGAGAGCAAACCCTTCTTTCAGTACCTTGTCTGAGGAACCGGAAATGTAGTCTTGTAGACTGATTTCGCTGATGGATTGAGTCTTAGCTTTATTCCAGTTCTTCGATGAGTTAAATCCAATTGTCCAGGCCCAGTCTTTGGTACGGATAGGTGTGATATTTAAAGTGTATTCGACACCGGAATTGACAACGCGTCCTCCGTTAACTTCAGTTCCTACACGCCCATATTCGAGTGCAATAGATTGGTTTACAATATTGTTCGATTTCTTTGTATAGTATTCAATATTCATGGAAATCCATCGAATTACCTGAATGTCCAAACCAAAGTTCCAGGTTTTAGTACGTTCCCAACTTAGGTGGGGATTAGGTATACGTGAAATTTTAGACATATAGTCACCATAATATGGTTTGATTTCATCCATTCTCAGTATCAATTCCGGACTGATAGAGTTTACAGCATTCCCTTGAATTCCATATGATGCTCGTAAATTGAACTGATTTATGATGTTTGAAATGTTTTGTAACCATGGTTCCTGTGCTACATTCCATGATGCTCCGAAAGAATAGGTCGGGTCAAAGCGTTTATTTTGGTCTTGACCGAAGCGGTTTGAAGCGTCATTACGCATACTTGCGTTTATTACATAACGATTTTTGAATGAATAAGCTAAGGTGGCAAATATTGAGAATTGATTTGCTGTTAATGTATTACGCAACCACCCGTTCCCATTATATAATTCTTCAAATAATCCTAAGCCTGGTGCTGGTCTGTTACCGATAGGGACTAGTTCATTTAAGGGTGTCGGTTTTACAACGCTTTCCCCTCTTTCTTTTACATAACCAAACATTTTCTGTGATTTGTTTGCTGTTTTGGTTGAGGTGACTTCGGTACCGATTAAAACATTTAGACGATGGTCTTCTTGGAATGTTTTGGAGAATGTGATTTTATTTTGAATATTCCATCCCTGTACATCTGAACTTCCATTATATAATTCGCCTCCGGATGGGAGTATCGCAGCCTTGTATTTCTCGGAACCATAGGCTTCAGATCCGAAATCATAACCTCGGAAGGTCGAAGCTATATAGTAAGTTTGTTCTCCAGCATAGGCTTCTGATGTTCCGATGTTGTTATTGATCCCTCCTACAAATTCATATTTTAACCATGGAAGAATATCCCATGAAAAATTTATATTTCCATTTATTTGAGATGATTTGTTTAGAGAGTAACTATGGTCTATCTCATTCAAAATGTTGTATCCTAAAATTACAGGATTTTCATTATAAGCATAATTGGTTCTGATTCCCTGAAAATGTCTGCTTCCATCTTCATTATAAGCCAATACAGATCGGCTTGTTTCTGTTGCGTATTCCAACGGACTTACGTTTGCAGCATATCCCCAGGTTTTATTAATGCTTCCTACTAAGCTTAAGTCTACATGCACCTTGGGATGTAGTCGGATTCCTAAATTTACTCGTCCGCTTAGGTTTTGAGCATCATTATTTATTTCTATTCCAGATTGATCGCTATAACCCAAAGATACGTTATAAATGACTTTTTCACTGCCTCCTGAAACACTTAGATTATGGTTATGGCTAAATGAATTGCGTGTTAGGATGTCAAACCAATCAGTATTGGTGCGCTCCAATCTGTGTATTGCATTCTCTGCTTCTTGTGGGGTAATTTGTTTGTTATAGAACATGCTCATGATACCTTCGTAGGTGTTTAATGAGGCAATAGGGGCTTCATTATAGATGGCTCCTGCGGCAAAGGCTTCACGGCTGAATTGAATACGCTCTTGTGAATTCATAAGGTTAAACAATCCATAGTGGGGACGAGAACGGAAAGAAAATGTTCCATTATAGTTTACTGTCATTCCTTCTTGTTTACCACGTTTGGTAGTAATAACAATGACACCATTGGCAGCTTTTGCACCGTAAATGGCTGTTGCTGATGCGTCTTTTAAAACTGTCACTGTTTCTATGTCTGCCGGATTTAGCCAAGATATTTGATTCCCCAGGATATTTTTTAAATCATCAACCATTAAATCGTTTTGGTTTAATGGAATGGGGTCTGGTTGGATCACTCCATCTACTACCCATAAAGGGTCTTGGTTGCCTAGAATGGTAGATGTCCCTCGGATTCGAATTTTTGGGGAAGTGCCGACGCGTGAGCTTGTGTTCATTACCATCATTCCGGCAACCCGACCTTGTAACATTTGGTCTACCGATGTATAAACCGGCATCATGATGTCAGAGGCTTTAACGGTGCTTACAGAACCGACAACATCACTTTTTCTGAGTGTTTGGTAACCTGTTACGACTACTTCATCCATGGTCTCTGCTGATTCTTTCAAAATGACATTGATGTTTTCTTGGCCTGTGTAGGCAACTTTGTAAGGAGCCATGCCGATGAAGGAATATATAATGTTTATCTTGTCTATATCGGGGATAGTAAAGACATAGTTACCGTTGCTGTCTGTTGTGGTGCCGATACATGTTCCTTCGATAAGAATCGTTACTCCTGCAAGAGGTTCACTTTTAGTGTCAGTTACCCGTCCTCTGATTTTGGTGACAGAGGTTTGAGACTGTTTTTTAATGAATATTATTTTATCCTCTATTAAATAAGTTAGATTATGTCCTTTTAAAACAATATCCAAAATTTCTTGTACGGATACGCCTTCTCTCTGCACGGAGATGTTTTTTATGGCTGCAACATCTTGATTGGAATACATGAATCTGTATGCGCTTTGTTTTTGAATGTTCTCAAAAACATTTACGAGAGTCCCATTTTTTATGTCAATATTTAATTGTGCTTTGTATTGGGCTATTGAGAAGCCAGGTAAAAGCAAGAAAAATAAAAACATAAATAAAACTACATCTCCATTTTTCTTTTTAGGAGGTAGGAAAAAATCATTTTCTTTCATAGCTTTGTAAAACAGTTTTAATTAAACAATATCTACTTTTGTTAGTTATTGGTGCAGAGATTGTTACCAGCAATCTCTGCCTTTTTAATATTCTTTGATGGTTATAGTATTATTTCTGATTTCAAATTTCACTTTTTCTAATATTTCAAATTTACTCAGTAATTCTTCTATATTTTTATATCTGATTAATTCTCCTGTAAATTGGATTTGTTCTAATTTTGATGATGTGTAAAATATATTTATATCATACCAGCGTGCCAAGGTTTTCATGATATTCCCTAATGGTTCGTTGATGAAAATATATTTCCCATTTCTCCATGCGGTGTATGAACAGGTATTAACTTTATTGACCGTAATTTCATTATCATGAAGTTTTGCCTGTTCTCCAGGCTTTAAGGTTACAGATGAAGTTGCTGTATGGATATTGACCTGCCCTTCTTCCAGAGTTGTGAGGGCATAATCCTCGTCTTTGTATACTCTGACTCCAAAAGAGGTTCCTAATACTTGAATCTGTAAATTTTTTGCCTCTACAAAAAAAGGTTTGTTAGGATTATGAGCAACTTCAAAATAGGCTTCTCCGGTTAAATATACGCGCCGTTCTTCCCCTACAAATTCGGAGGCATATTTTAATTCACTCTCGGAATTTAGCCATACTTTTGTTCCATCTGATAGGCAGACAAAGAATTCTCCTCCTCTGGGAATGTTTAATTTATGTATCTCGTTGTCGGTTGCTTGTGCTGTTTTTTTATATTGTAATGTGTTGTGTTGAATAAAAACGTTAGAGTCAATTTTATGTATATTTATATTGGAATCTCTTTCAATGTAAATGGTTTTGTCTTTACCAATGGTTAAAATAGCTCTGGAACTACCTGGAGCAATCGATGAGTATTCTGTTGGGGTAGTTCCTTGATTCTGAAATTGGATAATTTCCCATATTGCAAATATGAAGGGAAGCAGGATAGCAGCATAGGATAAACGTTTGATAATTCTTTTACGTTTTTCTTGTTTGATTTTTTGCTCTAACAAAAGGAATTTTGGAGTAAAATCGTACTCTTCGTATTGCTGGCGGAATTGTTCAAAGCCATCTGCCTGGCTGATTTTTTGAAAAAGTTCTTCGTTTTCAGTTTTCTCTTGTCGCCAAGCTAAAAGTTCCTCTGTTTCTTGCGCACTGATGTTTTGAGTTTTGTGTGCAAGAAGCAATTTTGAGATTTTTAGGTATATTTCCACTTTCTTATTTTTTTATAAAGACACTGCCAAACAAAAAAGTGGGTATCCTATATATGAAAAAAAATTATAGAAAGATTCCGATAATATTGAATAATAATTTGTAACGTTCTCTTAGTATATGTTTGGCTTTTTTCCGTTGAGTCTTAACAGTCTCAATGGACAGGTGCATGGATTTGGCTATTGTTTCTGAAGTTTCTCCTTGCAGGACTCTCTCAAAGATTACTCTGCATTGTGGTGGTAGTTCATCTAGAAGTTGATATAATTCTCGGTACACTTCGTTTTCGATAACGTCGTTAATAAATGTAGTGTCATTATTATAAATTTCGTCACAGTAATAACTTTCACGGAGTTTTCGTCTTTTTTCATCACGAATGTAATTCAGACAACTATTTTTAACAGAAGAATATAAGTATGATTGTAGTGTAAGAATATTATGGAATATCTGGCGTTCTTCGTACAGCTTATAGAATATTTCTTGTACAATATCTTCTGCTGCCTCCTTCCCAATGGAAAATTTCTGAGCGAAGAGGCACAAAGCAACGAAGAATTTTTTGTACAATATGAAAAAAGCTTCTTTTTTACCTTTGGATAAAGCGTTAATATCTAATTCAAATAGTTCCATGAATCAAACGTTTTAATAGCGCTTTAAAAGTAGTAAAAAAAAATGCATTTTTGCCTTTGATTGTTGTGACAGTAGTATGTCCGACAGCTGGATCATGCGCAACACAGGCATGGACAAGAACGAGTTACTCCGTTTCAAGCAAATCTCAGGTCTGGCTGAATTGTTTCGCGACAGGAGTTTCGGGCTCTCAGACGAGTGGTTGGAGGAATAAGACGGTCTGTCCTGGTATCCGTAACAAATATACATGGTGTTTATACTTGCAAATCATTATTCGTAGGTATTGCGAGTGATGATTAAAACCGTTAGTTTTGCAAATTAATGGATCGTACAAAAAAAGCAGAAACAGCGGGCTATCATAGCAGTCTCCGCTTCCTTTCAGAAAACGCTCCTTTCAAGGGGGAATCTCCACACTTTACGGAAGCAACGGGCGTCGCCAGAACAAGTTCTACGTTCAGAAAAACGGTGAATACAAAAATGGGAACAACTTCATCCCGGAAAACGTGAGACCGACCTTTGACGGAAAACCGGAAGCTGATGTGAACCTAATCGGAGAGAATAGCCTGGATGAAGACAGCAACCGCTTTTCATATTTGGCAGGTTGAAAAAAAAATCCTATTTTTACAAGACGTATTTTAAATACAGGATATAATGATTTTCCAACCAAACCGATTGCAGCAGAAAAACTTCGCTCAACTTAAAAATACATCTGAATATGCGAAAATGGTATCTGGGTTTTCTATTACTCCTGTCTGTCTCAGCAAATATTTATGCCAATCCTGCCAACGAAGAAATAAAAATCAGGATCACAGACGAGAACCAAAAACCCATTTTTGGAGTATACTTTATTTTAAAAAAACAATTTACACTTTTAGCTACTTCCGATATGGAAGGGGAAGGAACTTTCCCGGTCAATTCTTTACAACCTTCCGATACCATTGTATTCCAAGGCATAGGATATGCAACGGTCCAATACAGTTTACAGGAACTGAAAAGGCATCCGGCCTTCACTATGCAGGAGCTGCAATACAACCTACAGGAGGCGACAGCCACGGGCATATCTCCGAAAGAAATCTTAAAGAAAGCCATCGAAAAATTACAAAAAATAAAAGCAGGACGTTTACCCGTTTGCCGTTATTACGGACCGGCACAATATGAAAAGATCACCGTCTGCCGGGATACGACAGTCGAATACCGGAGAGAATTCGGTTTTTACTTCACTTCAGGCAACATAAAAGCTAAAAATACCTGGGATGAAACTTACCGTTCTTATCTGGTACCCCAGTATATCGCCCGTAGTCTTAATCTGACCAATAACGGAAGCGATACCCTGTCACCGATGTTTCTGACTTACGAAGATATCCGGTTCGATGTAGGTACCCGGAAAATTTTCACCCTTCTCCGGGCGATCCAACTCTTCGGTCCCCTTTTCGACGGAATCGACTCTTACGATATCCGGGCCATAGACACCGAAGATCCGGATTATACCTTTACCTTCCAGACCCGCCGTTCGGCCTATCCCGAACGTACCCGGATTTCATGTAAAGGTACGCTGATTATCGACAGAGAAAACTATTATGTAAAAAACATGACCTTCGATTATATCGATTATCAACTATTAAGACAAACTTTATTAACCAACCGGAGAAAAACCAGTTCACCTTTTTCGACCCATGCCCAACTCACCTTCGTTTATGATAGTTGCGGACAAAACTATATCTCTTCCTGCCATCAACAAACCACCTGGAAATACAACCTGGGAAAAGATTTTATCCTGATCGAACAACCTTCCCGGCACCAACCCGGTATCAATCGCCTGATCGAAAAGGAAGCTTTCCACCTGTTCGGCCAGAATAAGATAAAAACAGCCTATCAGACAGACCCTGTCCTGGTCAAAATTCATTTAGCTCAACGCTATCCGACCGGAAAATATGATTCCGCCTTTTTTCACCGCCTGCCTCCCCTTCTGGATTCCCGGAAAGCAGTCGGTGACCTGAATCACTATATGCAGCTGGAAACGCAATTCAGGATGAACGATGGGAAAACCTATTATCCGGATAATTATATACTTACAAATAAAATCGACAAACTCGGACAAAAAAACTATCGTCAGAATCTGGAAAAAGCCCGCAAAGAATTGTTTTTACTCTTCGGTGACAGTAAAAAATATCCCTGCCCGGGTATTCCCAGTCCTTAAAAAAATGAACCTCCGTCCGGATCGGTACCGACAACGAAGGTTCACTATTATTCATTCAAATTTACAGATCACCAGTCAAGCTGAGCCGCTTCCGAATACATTTCTACCATACAGGCATTATTCAGCAACCATTTGTGTTCGTCTTTGTGATTACCCGACCAATCTCCATTCAACAGTCCATGTTCATCCCGGGTCTCTTTCCAGGCAAAGTCAGTAGCTAAGAATCAAGGGAAATGGCGGGAAATAAAAGGAATGCAACTATTTGGTATAGTAACATTTAGCGTTTTGCTGCCATTATGGGGTCAAGCAAAAACAAGCAGAAAACGGCAGGAGTTCCGTTACCAAATCGTAACCCATCATGGAAAAAGCAAAAAGGGGTTACGAATAGCGTGTAAACAACTGTGCCATAGGTTTTTATTCTTCATCTTTCATTCTTTTGCATCGCTCATAAACACTCGTGCGTAAGTAACTTTGCAACAAAGAAAAAGAGCAAAAAAAATGAAGGAAAACAAACTGAAAGTGTCGTTCTTCGTTCAGGCGAAACGAACCGACAAGAAAGGGCTTGTGCCTGTCATCGGGCGCATCTCCGTAGGCAGAACCCATTCGGGATTCTCCACCAAGTGCAAGACTCCGCTATCCCTCTGGGACAGCCGTAAGCAGAGGCTTATCGGCAAGAGTGCCGTTGCGGTGTCCGTCAATCAGAAACTCGGTGAATGCACCGCACTCATCCATGCACGCTTCCACGAACTCAGTGAAAGGGAAAAGGTCTTCACTGCCACGGATATAAGGGATGCCTATCAGGGACAAATCCACCGTCAGACACTCCTCTTGGAGAGTTTCGAGGAATATCTCAAGCAGACAAAGGAGCGCATAGGTATCGACCGAGCCTTGAAGACGTTCAAGCTACGTACCTACCAACTCTCATTGCTCCGTGAGTATGTGCAGAAGAAACACAAGGTAAGCGACATCCCCCTTTCACAGCTGGACAAAGCCTTTATCGAGGGCTTCGAGTATTATCTCACTATCAACCGCAAATTGAAACGGAGTAGCATATCGAGCGACCTGTCCACCTTGCAGACCATCGTCCGCATGGCGGTGAAGAGAGGCGTGCTTGACTTTTATCCGTTCTTGGGGTACAGCTATGAACGCCCCAAAGGAGAGCCGAGAAGTATCACACAGGCGGAACTGCAAAAAATCATCGACTTGGAGATTGAGTGGGAGAATTTCCGCATCGTCCGTGACCTCTTTGTCTTCTCCTGCTTCACAGGGCTTGCCATCTCCGATGTCCGCAACCTGCGGGAGGAGAACCTCGTCACAGAGGAAGGCGAACTCTGCATCAAGGGCAGACGCATGAAGACCAAGACTCCCTACCGTGTGCAGGTGCTTTCTCCTGCGCTGGCGATTATGGAGCGGTACAGAGGAAAGCGTGCAGGCTTTGTCTTTAACGTGCCGACTACCGACATCATCCACAACGGCATGCACCACATACAGAGAAACATCGGCTTGGAGAGCCCGCTGACCTTCCATATGGCTCGCCACACATTTGCATCGCTCATCACGCTGTCGGCAGGCGTGCCGATAGAAACGGTAAGCCGAATGCTCGGACATACCAATCTGAGAACAACACAAGTCTACGCCGCGGTTTCCTCTGAGAGAATACAGAGGGATATGCAGAGGGTATGGCAGCGCATACAGAACACATTCACCTTAAAACTTTGAACCTATGGCACGAAGCACATTCAAGACCCTGTTTTACCTCAACCGCTCCAAACAGAAGAAGAACGGCAAGTGTCCGATTATGGGGCGCATCACCATAGACGGAGAGCAGGTGCAATACAGCACAGGAAAGGAAACCGCCCCCGAACTCTGGGACAGCAGGAAGGGACGATGCAAGGGGGCTGGCGAAGAGGCAAGGGAAATCAACCGCTATCTCCAATCCAAGGAGGAACAGACACAAGTCAAGTACCAAGAGCTGGTGTGGCAGCGTGGCTATATCACCGCCGAACTCCTCAAGCGTGAACTCATGGAGGAGGACACGCCCAAGGGCTTTCTCATGGAGGAAGCACACCTCTTCATTGAGGAGAAGCGTCCCTGCGTGGGGGTGACGGTTGCCAAGCCGACCTTTGCCAACTACATCTATGCCACACAGCTTATCCAATCCTATCTGCGTGAACGCTTGGGGCTGGAGGACATTCGCTACTCTCTGTTGGACTATGGCTTTATCGAGGGTATGGACTTCTACCTCAAATCAGATCGCAACCTCTCCCTTGCCACCATTCAGATTGTGGTCATCTTTCTGCGGAAGCTCATCGGCATCGGTCAGCAGAAGAAGTACATCCGCATCGACCCGTTCGTAGATTACAAGGCGGAACTGCCCCACCGCACAAGGCGTTATCTCACCACGGAGGAATTGCAGCGCATTCTCCAAACGCCCATCGTGGACAGACAGTTCGAGCGGGCAAGGCAACTCTTCCTGTTCTGTGCCTTCACGGGACTGGCACGTGTGGATATGCAACGGCTCAAACCGAAGCACATCATCCGCAATGCCGATGGCACGGAGGAAATCCGCATCAAAAGGCAGAAAACGGATATGGAAGCCATCATCCCGCTTCTGCCCATTGCAAGGCAAATCCTTTCGCTCTACATTGAGGACAAGCAGGAGGACGAGTTGATATTTCCCAATCTGACCGTCCGCAAAGCCTCCTTTGCCTGCGTGAACATCGGTCAGATATGCAGGATAGAGAAAGGCTTGACCTTCCACATGGCACGCCACACATTTTCGACCACGATTTGCCTGTCCAACGGCATTTCAATGGAAACGCTCAGCAAGATGCTCGGACACAGCAATATCGGCACGACACAAATTTATGGAAAGATAACCGACCATAAGATACAGGAAGATATGACTGCACTCACGGACAGAGAACATTCAGCCCTTGAGGGCTATTGCGAATCCATCGCACGGCAGAAGGCAGGGCAAAGCCCATACGAATCCCAAACATTGAATCCCCAAGCACTATGAAACAGAACAACCCAAAGGAGCTTTCCTACTTCCGATTGAAATTGGAAGGCTATATGCGTGACCATCATCCCGAACGATTGGGAGAAACGGAGTTTATCACCGCACGAGCAGATATGGCACTGACCGCCTATTGCGATGCCGTGGCGCAAGGGTTTACACACCCCGAAGCCGAAAGGTCTTGTACCAAGGCTTGCACTTCTCCAAGTACGATACCCTTGTGTCCGTCTTGGAGAACGAGTTTGACAAGGAACTGCCTGCACCGCTTCCCCAAAGGCTTGCGCCCATATTGTTGTCGAATAAGGCTGTTCAAGCCACATTCGCCAAATTCGGTTTGACGGACGAATTTTCCGCAAGCGAGCAATACGACCGTCTTTACACCGAACTCACAGGCACGGTGGTGTTGCTCATCGAGAGCAATAACTTACCGACTGTCGGTCAGACGGACGGATAAAGTCAACGCTGATTCTTTATAACCACCTCACGTAAAGTCCCTGAAGCCGTAATCGGTCGGGCAAAGGTATGGCGGTTGCCTTTACTGCCTGCAAGGTCAAGCCCTGCGGATGGAGCGAAAAATCTCCACCGCAGGGCTTTTTCTCTATGCTTTGATACAATCATATCTACAAAAATCAAATCTTTTGTGCGGTCGTATTTTTCACTCCAACCTTGCAAGAGTAGGCTAACCGCCAAAGAGAAAAGCCCGAACGAATACGGCATACTCAGGCTCTTTGGACGCAAGCGATAAAACAAATACTCTATCTGTCAATCGCACGGACGATTTCTCAATCTCTCTGCGGTTCGATTGATAACTCTCACATTCTTTCAATAGGTCTGTCGCTCGGACTATCTATTTCTCGACATATCGAACGCTCGATATGTCGAACTCTCGAACATTCGAGAGTTACTTACTTCCATTTTCGTTGATATGGAACGAACCGACACCTCATCTCATTACCGCAATACCGCCATCTTTCGTCCTTGCAATCCTCTTTTCTTTCCCTTGTTTTCCTCTCTTTTTCTTGCTTATCCCCGTTCCTTTTTCCGATGCTTTCGAGGGCTTACTTTTGCACACGACAGAAGGGGCAATGGACTGTATCGTAGTTTGTTTGCCGAATAATAACAACGTAATCAAAACAAAATGAATGCAATGAAACTCATCATCATCGACCGCAAGGCATGGGAGCATCTCCGCTCCTCCTTTGCAGACTTTATCCACCGTGCGGAACAGCTCATCGGCAATCCGCCTGAAGCGGGGCAGTGGATGGACAACGAAGCCGTATGCCGTAGGCTTGGTATCAGCAAGCGTACCCTGCAAACGTACAGAGATACAGGGAAAATTCCTTTTTCCATGATTGGGCATAAATGCTATTACAAGGAAAGCGACATCACGGAGATACTGAATGCAAAAAATGAATGAACTCAAACACCGAATGAACTATGACAGAGAATGAAATCATGACACAGCAAGACCCTCAGATGCAAATGTTTGCTCAGTTGATGGAGGGCATATTGAAGAAGCTGGAGCGTTATTGCGCTTCCTCTCGTCCGATGTTAGGCGGAGAGGTTTACCTCACGGGAGAGGAGGTCTGCAAGCAATTACGGCTGAGTCCCCGAACGCTCCAAGACTATCGGGATAACGGCACGGTAGCCTACTGCAAAATCGGGGGCAAGATACTTTATAAGCAGAGCGACATACAAGCGATGCTCGAAAGACACTATTACCCGATACCCAAGAAACCATGACCAATATAGATGAAAAGAGGAGCCTGCGTTTGAGGCAAGCCCTTAGAGATATGGGGAATTATGGCGTTAAACTCCGCAAGCCCGAAGATTCGCCTTTTTATGACCAACCCGTAGATTATGAGGCGGAAAAGAAAAGGTTTGAGCCTGTTCAAGAGGAAGAGCAGGAAGATATGGAGAGTAACGAGGAGTTTGCCCCAACAGAAAGAGCAGCTTCTGCCGAAGAAACTCACCAACGAGTGGGCAAAACCAAGGACAGAAAGCGTTTAACCGAGTTTCAGGGGAAATACCTCCAGCCACTTCGTATCAGTCACCGCAAAGCCGTGTATGTATCTGAAGAAACTCAAAAAAGGCTGGACTATGTGGTGCGGAAAATTGGCGAGCAGGGAGCGAGTGTTTCGGGGTATGTGGAGCAGGTTCTTCGGGAACACCTTGACCATTACAAAGAGGATGTTGAAACGTGGCGGAAACTCTGAATTACTGCGCTCACGGAACGCAAGCCAGTGTCGAGTTACCGCATTCAATGAATGCAGTAACACGGCAGGGCTTATCTATGTCATTTTTGATACAGCAAGGTGTGTCTTTGTGACACAAACTGCCGTTTGTCCGACAAAGACCCTTGCCCCAAAAGGGGAATTAAATCACTCCAAAGTCGTAATTCGAGGAACAAAAACAAGAGAATATGGCAAGCGATAAATCAAGGAAAAGAGTAGCGAAAAAGTATGGTGATATGCCCGATAAGTGGGATGATTGGCACGTCCGATTGCCCGACCCGAAAGAGCAACTTCGGGTGATAGACCTCTATCACAAGTCAGGCTCAATGTCCAAGTCAGAGTTCGTGCGTGCAAGGTTATTAGGGGAGCATTTCAAGGTGATAACGGTGGACAAGTCCGCCGTGGAGTATTACCGCAAGCTATCCGAACTCACAGCTGAAGTCCATAAAATTGGAGTGAACTATAATCAGGTGGTGCGCTTTCTCCACATCACCGAGAGGGAAACAACGACACAAATCCTATTACAGGAGCTTATCCGCCTGACAAAAGAACTCACCGCCTTGCAAGAACAGACGGTGAGCTTGACGATTGATTATCGAGAGAGGGATGATAAATGTCCGACTCCATTATAATCCCCCAAGCATTTTTTGTAGGAGATTACCAGATGAGTGTACTATTTGAAAATCTACAGTTTGGTTTTTTACCGATTTTACATCGGCAGACTTGAAATAACAGAGGGCTTCCTGACGCTCCAAAGTATCACGGATGGCAGAAAGGTCTCGTAGTTGCCCTATGAACGTACCATAGGGCGATTGCAGATAAATTATTTGTCCATTTATACTTTCGGGGCGTTTGTTCTCGAATCGAAGCAAAACGTCTATCTCTATGCTGTCGGTTGGAGTATTATTTATTTCACGCACGGAAGCCGTTCCATAATAAACCTGTTTGTAGGGCAGGAAGTAGGCTACAGCAAAAAGGCAGAGCAACACCATTCCGATGGCGGTAATGCCATAACGAACAAGCGAGGAGGGTATCTGTCCTACGATACTGCGGACTTTTTCGCTACGCAATTCAAAACTCCGTTCATGTTTCTTTTTTTCTTCCATATTAGTTGCCAAGTTCTAATTGATTCTTTACTAAGGCAAAGTATTTACCTCGTTTTGCAGTCAGTTCTTCGTGTGTTCCCACCTCTACAATTTTTCCTTCATCCAAAACCACGATTTGGTCGGCATTACGGACAGTGGAAAGACGGTGTGCCACCACAACCACCGTTTTCCCTTTATAAAAATCCGAAAGATTCTCGGTGATGGCTCGTTCATTGTTGGCATCAAGAGCATTGGTTGCTTCGTCCAAGAAAACGAACATCGGGTTCTTATAGACAACTCTTGCAATCAAAATGCGTTGCCGTTGTCCTTGACTAATGCCTTGTCCATCTTGTCCTATCATGGTGTTATAAGCTAACGGGAGGGCTTCGATGTAGTCTGCGATATTTGCTACACGAGCTGCATGGCGGATGCGTTCGATGTCGGGTTCGTCGTCTGATATGGCGATGTTCCTTGCAATAGTATCGGAAAAAAGATAGCCCTCCTGCATCACGGCTCCACATTGACTTCTCCACCATCCGAGATTAAACTCTTTTAGATTTGTGTGACCTACATGAATACTTCCTTTCAACGGCTCATAGAAACCAAGTAAGAGCTTGATTAGTGTGGTTTTCCCACTACCACTCGCTCCGACAATCGCTGTCACTTTATCATTAGGGATGGAGAGATCGATATTCGAAAGGATATCTTTAGGGCTATATATGTCATATTTGAAAGAGAGGTCTTTGATGGCGATCGAATGCCCATCTGTAGACTCTTCGGTATAGTTATTCCGTGTCCTCTCTGCATTTTCCTCGTTGGTCTCGGTATGTATTTCATTCATGCGATCCAAACTGATACTCACATCCTGCCACGAATAGATGAATTGAATAAGTTGTTCTACAGGGCTATTAAGCTGCCCGATAATGTATTGCACTGCCAACATCATACCAAGGGTCATATTGCCTTGTATAACAGACGTAGCTGCCAAAACAGTGATAAGAATATTTTTTACTTCGTTGATAGTAATACTCCCCACCTGCTGAATCTGTTGCAGGTTAAGGGTTTGCAGATTGACCTTAAATAGGTCTGCTTGTACGTCTTCCCACTCCCATCTTTTACGTTGTTCACATCCTTGCAGTTTAATCTCTTGCATCCCATTGATGAGTTGATAGGTAACGTTACGATTGCGTCCAGCTTGCTCAAAATACTTGTAGTCCAATTGGCGACGTTTTTTGAGAAACATAACTATCCAGCCAGCATAGAGGGCGGTTCCTATAAGGAATATTCCAAAGATATAAAGGTTGTAGATAGCTAAGACAATGCCAAACATCAAAAATGTAAAGAAGGAAAATAATAAGCTCAGACTGCTTGATGTGAGGAATTGCTCCACACGACGGTGGTCCTCAATACGTTGCAAAAGGTCTCCCAACAACTTAGTGTCGAAGAATTTCATCGGAAGCTTCATCAGCTTGATGAAGAAATCCGAAATAAGCGAGATATTGATACGTGTAGAGATGTGTAGCAGGATCTTAGAGCGGACGAAGTCAATGGCAGTACGGCTGAAAAGGAGCATCATTTCTGCCAACAAAACCAGCCACACAAAACCTATATCCTTGCCGCCGATACCTGTATCTACAATAGTTTGAGTCAAAAAGGGAAAAACAAGTTGCAGAAGCGAGCCAAGAAGCAAACCCAATATCAGTTGAAGAAAGAAGCGTTTATATTTTTTGAGGTAGCTCCATAGAAACTTTGTCCGACTTTGTGTCGGAGTTTTTTCTGTATCTGTCTGAGCATAGAACTGCTCCGTTGGCTCAAGGAGAAGGGCAATGCCCTTTTCCTCTCCATTAGTCTGAGTACTAATCCAATGTTCGCAGAATTCCTCCTTGGTATATGTTACGAGTCCTTTTCCAGGATCTGCAATATGGATTGTATATTTTCCTTTTCGATGCTTCTTGATCTTATAAACAACAACAAAGTGATTTTGATTCCAATGGACAATGCAAGGCAAGGGAACTTCTTCAGATAGAGTCTCAAAGATTAACCGAATGCCTATAGCTTTGAAACCGATTTTTTCTGCAGTCCTACTGATACCAAGGAGGGACACGCCTTCCTTGCCTAAAGCACAGGTTACGCGTAAATACTCTCTATCAATTTGTTGTCCATAATACCCAGCTACCATAGCCAAGCACGCAGGACCACAATCCATTGCGTCTTGTTGATTGACAATCTTCATTTTTATCGATAATAAGCTATACTAAAGGCGTTTTATTTCATCGTTGGTAGTGTTCCCCTTGTACTTCTTGCTACTGATGAGGTTTGACAACTTGTAGGAGACATATATCGTGAATGTACGTGTCTGGTAATTTCGGCTATAATCCATGGTGATATGCTCGCCATCATATGTCCGCTTGCCGTGTAGCGTGGAGAAAACATCTGCACATTCAAGGTAGATATTTAGACGGTCTGAGAGCAGAGAGAAGTTGAGAGCGACATCGAGATTCCACGCTCGGGGTATTCTGAACAAACCATTTTCACTTGCGCTACGATAAGCGCCATTGACAAAACATTGGACATGATTGCTGAGACTAATGGTGTTATCGGCTTTCAGCATATATCCATCGCCCCTCTCCCTTGTGAATCCTGCAACACGCATCCATTGTGTTTGGTAGTCCATTCGCAACGCACATTCCCAAAAGTCACCCCAATTGACCCGCTGACTGATAGACAACGAGAGATATTTGTTTACACCATGGTTGTCCGGTCTATAAAGCATGATATTGTCGGCATAAAGCGTGGGTACCTGTATGATTTGATCCACGACTGCTGTATAATTGATCATCAGAGAACTCTTCATATACCTACTCAAGAGCGATAATTCATGTCGTGTCTCTGGACGCAAGTCGGGATTACCTCCTTCGTATAGATAGGGCGAACTGTAATTAAGACCTGCTCGTAGCTGATTGTATGTTGGATACTCCGTCTTCATAGAATAGGACAATTGCGACTGAAAAGCCTTTTTACTCATCGATATGGAGGCAGAAGGATATAGTCGAGAACGTGAAAAGAGCTTGCGAACATTCTGCTTGGCTTCATTCTTTCGCTTAATGGACAATGCCTCGTGTCGGAGCCCCACCACAAAAGATATGGGTTGGAGGGCATATTGCACAGTAGCGTAACTGGCATAGCGATGCTGATAAGTCCTTATATCAAATGGGCTTAGTGTAGCATGACTGCCACCAACTTGATACATTTGTGAAACGGATGTATGAGCATAGTCTGCTCCGAATTGGACATTTATGCGATCCGAGACTTTATAGCTCGCTACGGCTTGGGAATAGATGAGAAAGTTGCTACTCTCCGAATGCGTATTGACATTTGGCTCTACCGTATGATCCGAATTTATAGAAGCCATAACGTTGGAATGGCTTCCTCGATAGAGATCAGTATTGAAGAGTAGATCCCAACGTTTGTCGGAGTAGTTGTAAAACAGGTTTCCTGTCCACTTATGACTTGGACTCTTAGAGTTGGATTTTTGCTCAAACTCTACGTCGCTCACTGCATCTGTATAGTGTAATCCATTGACGACATCTGTATTCCAGTGTGTATAACTGTATGTGAGTGAAGCTCCCAAACTGTTGCTCTTGTTTGGGGAATAGACTAAGCTATTGCGAAGGAGCAGATTTCTATAGAGTTGCTCCTCCGTACTATTGTACTTCACGGACGAAGATTGATTCTTCGTCATCAACTGCACTATATCAAGCTGGGCACGTGTAGGGTCATGGTCATATGCGAGCGAAGACTGCCAGCTGAGCGTAGGCGTATTGTACGAGAATTTACCCCTATTCCAATACTCTGTGCGTTCGCTATGGAGCACACTACTTGCGAACTCTGCACCCATTCCTGCTTTCTTCCCTTTTGTGCGGATCTTAATCACGGCCCTAACATCTGCATCATAGAAAGCCCCTGGATTGGGCAATACATCAACTGAGAACACGTCTTCCATTTTGAGTTCCTTTAGTTCTTGTAGGTCTTCGAGCTTTCGATTGTCGATATAGACTACAGCTGCACCTCTGCCGACCACAGCAAACCCACTGCCAGACTTCTCAATAAATGGTAGTTGCGCAAGGTAATGTGTGATGTTGGGTAATGCTTTTTGCAGTTTTGTGGGCGAGAACTTGATACCATCCTTTGTGATTCTGCTTGGGCTTTGCCCCGTCACCGTGACCTCTTCTAATTCTGAGGGGATCTCCTTCATCTTTATAAGTAGTGGAGAAGAAAAAGGAGCTTGTAAGACCTTCCTCTCAAATCCGATATACTGCACCCTGATAATACGTATCTCTTTTTCGGCAGAGGCATAAAACTCCCCAAGATGATTGGTAGTAACAGTTTCAATAGGTGCTGCATTTTCCGACACAAGCAATTCGATATAGGCTCCTACTAGGGCATCCCCCTTGTCATCTATCACCTTTCCCAAAAGTGAGAAAACAGACTGAGCGCAACACCAATGCACCGTGCCCAATAACATCACGACTGTGATAAGGACTTTATTGTGTGACGTAGTCATAATACTTCTCTAATATTTTATCCCTCATGCCTGGGGCTTTCAAGAGGCATTGACAAAGATTAAACTGTCCTCCGTTGTATTTATTTTTTAATTGATACCAAGAACACTTCCCGTTGCAGATAGGAAGGTAAAAACATTCTCTACAGCTAGGATCATTAAAACAAGAGCAACTACTATGATAGCGATAGTATAACTGAGGGTTTGTTATTTCGCTTTTATCAATATAGCCAACAATCATATTGGGATTAGATACATCATTCCAACATTTGTAAATCTCTCCTTCAGGTCCTATAATGTAAGAGTTGACTCGATTCGCAGCACAGTTTTTTGTGTAGACTATTTTGGGGAATAATTCTTTCTCCCTATTTGTGTTTATTACTTGTTGATAAATTAACTCTGCTATTTCCCATCTTCCAAACGCAGGCTCAATGCTTTTTGTTTGTTCTTTATTCTCCAATCTTATCATTCCTGGATAAACATGAATATTATCGAGTTTCAATACGGAGAAGTCTGTTACTGCCTGTTTGTAGTCTGAATAGTTATTTTTATCCACATTAACCCTTACATGAACCTTACATGAAGGATGTGCCGTGGCAAATCTTTTTATATTATCAACAATTTTCTCATAAGTGCCTTTGGGAGTTCCCGTTTTTAAGGCTCGCAGTTTATCATGTCTGTCTCTATTCCCATCTAAGGTTATTTGAATGTCGTTTAGGGGAAAAGTGCTCTCAAAAACTTCATAAATATCGGGACGAAGCAGGTATCCATTGCTTATAAGAACGTGATTATTGATTTCTACTTTTCCGTACAATTCTTTCAGTATTCGCCTAATTGATTCTATCGCTAATAGAGGTTCACCGCCATACCAATACAACGTAATAGGGGAATTATTGCTATTCTCAATGATAAACTCACAAAGTCGTTGTTCTACATCTGGCATCATATACCTTGCCCGTTTATTTTTTTCAAAACAATACGGACATGCAAAATTGCAATCTAGTGTAGGTGCAACAACTATACCTAAAGAACTTTTGTCGTGCTGAGATGCCTCACTTATAAATCTCAACTTGTCGATATAATTGGAAAAGCCACGCGACTTTGACCCTTTTGGCCACGCAGGATTGTCCCCTTTGGTTACAATATGATTGACCCTTTTGGCCAAAATCGCATTGACCACTTAGTTTACCTATTGTCATAGATTTTTTTGTGTAGATTTGAGTACCCGAGTCCTGGTGTAACGGGGACGATAATAAAATCTATACAAATGGATAAACGAATCAAAAACATTTTAAGATGTTATGCGGTCGGCATGGGAATCAAGGAAACGGCGTCCACGTTTCATACTTCCCGTAATACTGTCCGCAAGTATGTCCGCTTGTTCCTTTCAAGCGGCAAGAGCATTGAACAGCTTCTTTCCCTACCCGATGGGCAGTTGGATGAACTGTTCGGCTGTACGGAGTCCCGGCATCGGGAACCTTCTTCCAGAAGGATCGAACTGGATGCCTTGCTTCCCGGATATGTATCCCGCCTGTCACGCAAAGGCATGAGTGTCCGAAAACTGTTCAAGGAATACCATGCCGAATATCCGGACGGTTTCCGGTTGTCTTCCTTCAAACGGGCTGTCCGTCAGTACAAGTTTCACATCAAGGTCGTCGGTCATGTCGAGCACTATGCCGCAGACCAGATGTATATTGACTTTGCCGGTGATAGGCTTGAAGTCGTTGATGAAATGACAGGTGAGACGAAAAAGGCCGAGGTGTTCGTCGCCATTCTTCCGTTCAGCCATTATACCTACTGCGAGGCCGTATGGTCCCAACGCAAGGAAGACCTGATAAAGGCATGCGAGAATGCCATGCAATATTTTGAAGGCGTTCCTGCGGCTATCGTCCCCGACAATTTGAAGGCGGCCGTTACACGCAGCGACCGCAACGAGCCTGCCATCAATGATGATTTCGCCGCTTTTGCCGAACATTACGGCTGTGCGGTCTATCCTGCCCGTGTACGCCACCCCAAGGACAAGGCCTTGGTTGAAAATGCCGTAAAGCTCCTTTACCGTTCCATTTACCTTGATATGGAGGGAATGACATTCTCCAGCCTGGAGGATCTCAATACCGCTATCCGTATCTCCCTGCTTGATTTCAATGAAAAGGTGATGGCCGGACGGGAGATGTCACGCAAGAAAATGTTCCTTCAGGGAGAGAAGGACTATCTTCGACCGCTTCCCGTGAAACGTTACGTGGTGAAAGAAAGGAAGCTAATGACTGTCGGGAATAACTCTTACGTCTCGTTGTTCAAACACCATTACAGCGTTCCAAAGGAGTATGTAGGCAGGCGCATGACGATTCTCTATGATGCCGACACGGTGGAAATCTACTGTGGCATGAGCCTTGTCGCCACCCATGACCGCTGTGACATTCCTTACGCTTATTCCTGGAAAAAGGAGCACAACCTGCCGGGACACTATGGTCCCTATGACAAGGACTTGGAGGAACTCTTCCGGCGTGCCTCGGAAATAGACAATATTGTATTGAACTATCTACGGGAAGTGGAGCGTGCCATGCAATATCCACCCAAAGCGTTCAGGTCATGCCGTGGCATCCTGACCCTGGAGAAAAAATACGGTCGTGACCGTCTGGTTGCGGCTTGTGCATGTGCGGACCAGAAGTTGCAATACGGATATCAGGCCTTGCGCGAGGTGCTTGAACTGGGAGAAGATGCGGATTTCCTTCCCGATGAGGACGGGAAAGTACAGCCCAACGTGACTTCCCCGGCTCCATTGACCCACAAAAATATACGTGGACGTGAATATTACAGAAAGGACAAACAATAAAACTCATATTTATGGAAGTAAACAATAAAACAGCTCCCGTAACGGGACAACAAGACCAGAATACCATATCACTGGATTTAATGAACCGCATGAAATTGCATGGTATGGCAGAGGCTTTCAGGGAAAGTCTTGCCGGTACCACTCCGCAATCCATGACTGCGGACACGTTCCTGTCCATGCTCCTTGCACGCGAATGGGACTATCGTGCACAGGCTGCCATTGCACGGCTTACCAAGAATGCGGCATTCCGCTACAAGGCCTATATTGAACAGATTGACTATGCCACGAACCGGGGGCTGGAGCGCAACCAGATGGAACGTCTCGCCACCCTTGATTTTGTGCATAAGGCACAGAACCTTTTCA
>ERZ791822.536-NODE-536-length-22572-cov-7.905449_pt1 | contig 22572 bp, 13 predicted proteins | sample MGYA00510299_ERZ791822 | MGnify/ENA primary metagenome ERZ791822 (study PRJEB30046, sample SAMN00791945) | human gut metagenome | study: EMG produced TPA metagenomics assembly of the A metagenome-wide association study of gut microbiota in type 2...
CGGTTCTATTGTTTAACTTTTAATTTTTCGGTAAAAATTTACCGAAGTATTATATACTTATAAGTATATTCATTGTATATATGATTATTCGGAATTTCAAGATTCGTGAGAAAAGGAAGAATGAACTCTTTCTTGCGCAGAAAGAAAAACAACAGATACGGGAATTGTCAGAGATGAAAATGAATTTCTTTATGAATCTGTCACATGAATTTCGTACTCCGTTGACATTGATCATCTCTCCTCTGCAAAAATTACTTTCTACGCCGGATATTTCGAAGGATGAATTGCATCGTCATCTGATGAACATACAACATAATAGTTCTATATTATTACGTTTGATAAATCAGATACTTAAATTGTCTAAGCAAGACAAAGGCAAACTGGATATCGAACTACGGGAGGGGGATATCGTGGAATTTTGTAGAAATTGTTTCTCACAATTCCTTCAAATAGCTCATGACAAGCAGATACAGTTTGCATTTAATACAAATGCCTCTTACATTCTTTTGTTATTTGATGCATATAAAATGGAAGAAATTCTGTATAATCTTCTTTCCAATGCTATCAAGCATACGCCTGACGGAGGTTCTATCACATTGGATGTCATGGAACAAGAGAAAGGTGTTTCTATTCACATAACCGACTCGGGTACGGGAATGACAGAAGAAGTGAAAAAACATATTTTCGAACGTTTCTATTCGGAATCAGGAGTCGGCATCGGACTTTCTTTGACTAAAAGTCTGGTAGAACTTCATAAAGGAACAATTCTGTTCAAGAGTACTGAGGGGGAAGGGACTGTTTTTCAAGTTTTTATTCCCTTCCAAAATAAGAATACTCTTATAGAACCATTATCAGAGACAACAACCTTCTCACAGGAGGATTCTGTTCCCTTTACTGCATCAGAATATATACATCCGGAAATAGAGGATAGAGACAGAGATATGAGTGATAAACCGGCTTTGCTTATTGTGGATGATAATAAAGGTATTGTACAAATATTGGATGAGTTGTTTTGTCCTTATTATAAGATATTGACTGCTTTCAATGGTAAAGAGGCTTTTGACCTTTGTTTGTCTCAAATACCGTCATTGGTCATCTCAGATATCTATATGCCGGAGATGAATGGAATAGAACTCTGTTCCGCTATTAAATCGACGAAAGAGACTTCACATATTCCTGTAATTCTTCTAACGGCAAAGACATCTAAAGAGATACAGCAAGAAGGATTGTCTGTTTATGCGGATGCTTATTGCAGTAAGCCTTTTGATAATGATATTTTAATTTCCACAGTACATTCTATCCTTACCAACCGACAAATGTTGGCCCAAAAGTTTAGCAATAACTTAATGTCTGAGGAAGATCCTACTACTGTTTTTCCGGAAAAGACCGATAGGGATTTTATTCAAAAAATCATAAAGGTAGTAGAAGATAATATTGCTAATGAAGAATTGAGTGTTTCGTTACTTTGCCGTACAATAGGAATGAGCCAATTGACACTCAACAAGAAGATAAAACAACTGACTAACCAGACAACAAATGCTTTTATCCGGAGTATTCGGTTGAAGGTTGCTTCACAAATGATATTATCACAAAAGTATAGTATTTCTGAAGTTACTTATGCGGTAGGTTTTAGTGATTTACGTTATTTTAGAGAATGCTTCAAAAAGGAGTTTGGAGTATTACCTTCCGATTACAAAAAATAATAGCTTTCTCTAGGAGGAGGGGGATAAATTATATAAAAACTATCTTTTTTCTCCCCCTTTCTAATTCCTCCCCTCTCAAATATAAATATCCCACCCCACACTCTTTTTTAAAGTTCCTTTCTTTGCGTATACTCAAAATGCAAAGAGATAAAAGGTCGAACTTTAAAAAGAAAGGAGGAAATTAATAAGTAAAGAGATTAAATGAAACTGTATTATGAATCTTAAATTAGTATTGTGATTAACTTTAATAAACATACATGAAACCAAATTTATTTCACACCCAATTTTTCCGGTTGTTTTTTCTTATTTTATTAGCCGGAATATCAATCCAAACTTACGCTGCAAAGGACAGCCAGGCAGCTCCTAAAAAGCGTACTATTACCGGTACGGTAATTTCCGAAGGAGACAATATGCCCATTATCGGAGCCAATGTATGGCTTAAAAACAGCTCGACGGGAGCTATTACCGATTTGGACGGTAAATATTCTATTACTATCGACAACTCGGTTGTAGGTGGAGTACTCGTATTCTCATATATAGGAATGAGTACTCAGGAAGTTGCGATAGGAAACCAAAACGTTATCAATGTGACTCTAAAGTTTGATACTGAAAAAATCGACGAAGTGGTAGTCGTAGGTTACGGTCATCAGAAAAAAGCCAGTGTCATCGGTTCTATTTCCACTATTGATATGGCAGGTGTTAAAGTTCCGGGTTCTTCTATTTCGAGTGTACTGGCAGGACAACTAGCAGGAGTTGTAGCGATGAATCGCACGGGAGAACCGGGAAAAGCCAGCGCAGCCGATTTCTATATTCGAGGGGTATCTTCTTTTACCGGTGGTAACACTCCATTGGTATTGGTAGACGGAATCGAACGGGATTTGGACTTAGTAGATGTAGAGGATATCGCTTCTTTTTCTATATTAAAAGATGCTTCCGCTTCCGCTGTTTATGGTGTGCGAGGAGCTAATGGTGTAATCTTGATTACAACCAAGAAAGGGGCAGAGGGTAAACCTGTTATTAATGCCAGAGTAGAAGCTGGTTTTACTCAACCTACCAAAATGCCGGAATTTGTAAACTCTGCACAATGGGCTGAATTATACAATGAGATGAAAGGTTATGAATATTATACTCCAGAGCAAATAGGATATTTCCAGAATGGGACAGATCCCGATTTGTATCCTGATGTTGACTGGATGCATGAACTTTATAAGAATATGGCCTCTAACCAGCGGGTAAATTTGAATGTATCCGGTGGAGGTGATATTTGTAAATACTTTGTTTCCGGTTCGCTGTATAATGAAGGTTCTATTTTTAGAAATGCAGGGCAACGATATGACTATGATACATCTCTTCGTTACAATAAATATAGCTTCCGTGCTAATATGGATTTTAATGTAACAAAGTCTACTGTTCTGAATGTAAATCTGGCCAATATATATGAGAAGTTTTATGGTCCCGGTGTAGAGAAAGATAAAATCTGGTCGAGAGCTTTCGAAGCTTCTCCCGGTGTTTATCCTAAAGAATATTCAGACGGAACTCTTTCTTATCCGAGTATGCAAGGTGGCGAGAATCCTTGGAATCTTTTAGTTCATTCCGGATATCGCGAACAATTTTGGAATTCCGCACAGTCACTTATCGGAATCAATCAGGATTTAGGAGATTTAGTCACCAAAGGGCTAACAGCTTCTATTAAATTTTCCTGGGATGCGGTTAATACTAACACCATTGTTCGTTCTAAAACACCGAATCAATATTATGCTAAGGGTCGTGATGAAGACGGGAATTTGATTTTTGGTAGTCCTATTGTGACCGGAACAGACGAATTAGGACTTAGTGAAAGTGGTAGTGGTTCCATTACTACCTATTTGGAAGGTAGTATCAACTATAATCGGTTGTTTGCCGAAAAACATCGTGTAGGTGCCATGCTTTTATACAATCATAAGGTTACAAACAAGAAACTGACTTATAGCAAAACCCTTTCATTACCTTATAAATATCAAGGACTTGCCGGGCGTGTGACTTATGCTTTTAAGGATACTTATTTTGCTGAATTTAATATGGGATATAACGGTTCGGAAAACTTTGCCAAGGGACATCGGTTCGGATTTTTCCCGGCTTATGCTGTCGGTTGGATGATTTCTAATGAGAAATTCTGGGAACCAATTCTTCCGGTTGTCAGTGAATTGAAATTGAAAGCGTCCTATGGTAGTGTGGGAAATGACGCGATTGGTGGAGACCGGTGGATTTATCAATCAACTATCAGCACCAACAATGGGTGGAATTATGGTGAGAATGGAAGTGAAGGAGGCGGAGGTATCCAAGTCGGAAATGTTGAAAATTTAAATGTCAGTTGGGAAAAAGCTTATAAAACCAATTTGGGATTTGAAATGAGACTGTTTGACAGAATTAAGATACAAGCTGATTATTTTCATGAAAAACGTGAAGGGGTATTTATTAACCGACAAGGACTTCCGGCTATCGTCGGACTGACAACAAAACCGAAAACCAATATCGGGGCGTCTGTTAACCGGGGAGTGGATGCAACACTCGAATATGAGGAAAAAGTCGGAGAGGTGTTTTTGACCGGGCGGGCTAATTTTACATTCAACCGGAATAAATTACTGAATAACGACGAAGTAGAACACCTTTATAAATATCAAAACAGTATTGGAAAAACATTCGGAACTGGAGGAAACCATACTTTCGGACTTATAGCTGAAGGATTGTTTCAAAGCCAGGAAGAAATAGACAATGCTCCCGAACAGAATTTTGGAACTTATCGTGTGGGTGATGTCAGATACAGAGACGTTAATGGAGACGGAGTGGTTGATACATATGATAAAGTGGCTTTAGGATATACAAATATTCCGGAGATTACTTATGGTTTCGGACTGACTGCCCAATGGAGAAGCTGGGATATCAATGCTTTCTTCCAGGGAATAGCTCATTGTACTTTCTATATTGGCGGCACTGCAATGCGTCCTTTCTCTACCGGTAATATTAATCAAAGTGCAATCAATGCTGATATTTACGATCATGTGTGGAAGACAACCAATACACCGGAACAGAACCTGGCTGCTTACTATCCCAGATTGAGTGAAGCCGGTGGGGAAGGTTCTACTAACAATAACCAGACATCTACACTTACTATGCGGGACGGGCGCTTCTTGCGACTGAAAAATTTTGAAATTGGATACACTATTCCCAAGTCTATTCTTGAAAAAACGTTTATCAAATCTACCCGTATTTATGTCTCAGGGAGTAATTTGCTGACCTTTAGTAAATTCAAATTATGGGATCCGGAAACCGGAAGTTCAGACGGAGGTATTTATCCTCCATTAAGAGTTTTCACAATAGGTTTGAACGCTAAATTCTAATATAATATGAAACGATATATGAAAAAAATAACTAAATACTGTTCTTCTTTGTTTGTGTGTGTCTTACTGCTGTCACAAACATCATGTGACTCTTTTCTGGATAGACAGGAAGATGAAGCGCTGACTTTGGATAAAGTGTGGGAAACCCGTGCGGATTCACGTAAATATTGGTTAACTACTATGAGTTTCTTACCGGATGACGCTAATGATTTCCAATATACTCCGTGGAGCGGGGCAGCTGATGAAGTAACAGTTTCAATGCGAAACCGTGAATATCATATTATGACTTCCGGAGCCTGGAATCCGTCAAATGTACCTTACGAACGTATGAGTACTTATTATAGAGGGATACGTGAGTGTAACATATTTTTGGCTAATATTGATCGTTGTACTGACCCGTTGTTGAGCAATGATGAAAAAGAACAGTGGAAGGTACAAACTCGTTTTGCACGTTGTTATTACTATTTTCTGATGATGAGAATCTACGGACCGGTATTCATTCTGCATGATGAGTTGCTTGACTTTACAAAAAGTGCTGCTGAACTGGAACGTCCCCGTAATACATGGGATGAATGTGTGAATTATGTAATAGGTGAGTTGAATTCGTTGATTGAGAGCCCGTATATGAAGTCTAACTGGACTTCCAGTACAGAAAAGGGCTTGGCTACCAAAGGTGCTTGCCAAGCCATAATCTCACGCTTGACTCTTTATTCTGCACGTGATTTGTTTAATGGAAATACGATGTATGCCTCTGTTAAAAATCCTGATGGAACGAATCTGTTTCCGCAGAATTATGATGCGGCAAAGTGGAAAACGGCAGCAGATGCAGCATACAAGATCATTGATGGCAATCTTTACCAATTATATCACTCTGATGATGATCCGTATGATAATTATTATGGCATAACACAAGAAAAGTGGAACAGTGAGTTAATATGGACTACCGGTTCGAAAGGCCGTTTTATAATGTCGGCTCATACATGTCCTACTTCCGTTGCAGGTAGTTCTTCTTGGGGATTTGTCGGGGTTACTCAGCAACAAGTGGATGCCTATCCAATGGCAAAGACAGGTAGGTTTCCTATTACAGGTTATGAATCAGACGGTAGTCCTATAGTTGATCAGGAGTCTGGTTATCCTATGGACGAGATGGCTTATACTGATTTCGTCTATCCTGCATGGGGAGGAGCTGCTTCTTACAAACTGAATACTGTAAAGATGTGTACGGAAAGAGATCCGCGTTTTTATGTAACAGTTTTCTTTAGTGGGAGCAAATGGCATCATGGTAATGAAATGACACTTACTTCTTTTGCTCATGGGGCCAACGGTTATACTTCGGACGCTCGTCCTAAGTCTGGTTTTTTGGTGAATCGCTTTTATGACCATACGGCTAATTCGGCAAATGGACAATGGGGAGAAATTACTTTTCCGACTTTCCGGTTGGGAGAAATTTACCTGAATTTTATAGAGGCTGTGTTAGAATGTAAAATTAGAGGGGTGAATATCCCGGCTAATTATTATACCAAAGCAATGGAAGTGTGGCAAGAGCTGAGAGCAAGAGTTGCTCTGCCGTCTATTACTGAATCTTATCCTCATGCTGATAATAATGAATTACTTGATTTATGCCGTAAAGAACGTCGTGTAGAGCTGGCTTTCGAAAATCATCGTTTTTTTGATACTCGTACTTGGAAAATCGCTGAAGAATGTGACGGGGGTAAGATGTGGGGTATGAATGTGGAAACTACCGGAAGCGGTGATGTAACTCCTGATAGTTTTTGGGAAAGAACAGTGTTTGAAAAACGTGTATTCAAAAAACAACATTACTTGTATCCGTTTACTCAGACAGAAATCAGCTTGAACAAACAACTGACACAAAATTATGGGTGGTAATTTCGTAAATCAACAAAAAGAAAACTGTATGAAAAACAATATATTTAAAATCATCATCTTTTTTCTCGCATTAGTGTCATTAGGCGCTTGTGATGATGGATGTGAGGATTATTTGGATCAATATGAGTCTATTCTCTATTTTAAAAATAATGGAGAGCAGCATGTTACTATTTATGATACAAGTAATGAAGCCAGTTGTGAATTCACCGTTATTAGGGCCGGATATAATTCAAAGAAATATTCAACAGTTGATGTTTCTGTTTTAGATGCTGTTAATATACAAATTTATAATGCAGAAAATGAAACGGATTATAAATTGTTACCTGATAACTGTTTCAAGCTGGAAACACCAACATTGGCGTTTGAAGATACCGATAACCACAAAAAGGTAAAAGCGTTTTTCTATATTGATAAAATTAAAGAATTGGATAAGGCCAACTATATTTTGCCACTTGTCTTGAATAATTCTAGTGATGATATCAATATTGATAAAAGGCAAATATTTATTGTTCCGGATATTGTCACCCCTTATCTCTATTTTGAAAAATCAGGTTATCAGCCTTATAAAGCGGAAGAAGGTGGGGAAACAAGTTTCGATATTACTATACCTATAAGTATGCCGATGGAAAATAATTGGAATTTTGATTGCACTTTAAAGATTAATCCTGAATTGTTGACTGCTTATAATGAGACTAATCATGCAGATTTCGAATTACTACCGGATAATTGTTATACTTTAGCAGAAAAGGTTTCGTTCGTTTCCGGAAAAAGTACAAGTATCGCTACGGTTAAAATTAATATTCCGGATGATTTGAAATTTGGTAAATACATGTTACCGATAGAATTGTCCGAATGTAGTATGCCTACATTTGACATTAAAGAAGGGGTAAATACTTATCTGGCTGGTATCGTATATCAGAAGCATATTGATATAACAGAATTAAAAGAGATCAAACTGACAGAAAGCATGATCTCCAGTAATGCGAGAACCGAAGATTTTGAATCATTGGATCCACGTACGCAACTTGTCAATATCATTGATGGAGATATCAATACCTCCTTCCATTCGTATTGGGCATTTCATGGTTATCCTAGTGATTTCTCGGAATTCCCATATATACAGGTTGAATTGCCTCATGTGTATAGTGGTTTTAAATTTAGCTATATCACTAGAACCGCCGCAAATGGTTCTAACAATGGTAATGCAAATCCGCAAGAGCTCAATATTTATACAAGTGAGAATGGAATAGACTTTACTTTATTGAAAACTTTAAGTGATGATCTGCCATTGTCAGAAATGGGAGCCACTTATGAATCGGAACTTATGGTGCCAATGTCTGGTTCGTTCAGATATCTGCGTATTGAATCGACTCATTCTAAAGAGTCAATACTGAATGCTATAGCTATTGCCGAGTTAAATTTATGGGTTGCGGAATAAATCAAATAATATACTTATAAATTAAAAATGTATGGATAAACAAGATATACAAAGAATCAAAAGCTTAATTTTGGTTATGCTTATATGCTGCATGCCAGTCTTCTGTGGATGCAATGATGAAGATGAAAATCATTCTATACCTCAATTGGAAATAGCGGAAGAATTTCTAATACAGGATTTCGATAACAAAAAACATGATATCGAAATACCGGTAATTACCAATTTATCCAAGGATGAATGGCGTATTACATCTTCTGCCCCAAACTGGTGTATGGCGACGAAAGTTATTGACGAAAACATGGTGCGTCTGTATATTCCTGCCAGTGAAGAACCAGAGGTCAGAGAAGCAGTAGTAAAAGTTGTTTCGACAGTCAAAGAATATACTATCAAGGTTCGGCAACTAGGATATGGTCCGGCAATTTTGGTTACTCCGCTTACTGCTACCACATTATCTGCCGACGGTGGAGATGTAAGACTTAAAATTACATCCAATATAGATTATAAGGTCAATATACCAGAAGTCTGTGATTGGTTGAACGAGACGACTATTCCTGATACACGTGCCCTGAGTAGTAAAGAACATACTTTCCATATTGATAATTATGCGATGTACGGAGAGGTGCGTTCTGCTTCTATTCATTTTGATAATGAGAAATATGAAGGCGTAGCGGCTGAATGTGTTATTCAACAAAAACCGTTGGAACCCAATACCGATGATGTTGAACCGGGAGGAGATGTTATGTTCAAACCTATCGGTGGAACTGCCAGTCAGCATCAACCGGGACAAGAAATAGAAAAATGTTGGGATGGACTTGGTGGAAATAATTTTTATCATAGTCCTTGGGCTGCGGGAGCCACGAAATTCCCTGTCATTCTTGAGTTTGATTTTGACGGAACACATACATTGGATTATTTTGTTTATACTCCGCGAAGTACCGGAGGAGGTCATTGGGGGATATTTGACCTGTATTATGCGACACAAGACACACCTGAATATATTCTTCTGGGTTCATACGATTTCAAGAAGTCAACTTCGCAGACTAAACTTGCTATGGATAAACCATTAGCAAAGATCACTAAATTAAAGGTTGTAATCAATACCGCAAAAGATGATTATGTAAACTGTGAAGAAATCGAATTTTATGAGATGAAATCAGGCTTGAGTGAACAAGAGAAACAGCTGTTAAGTGTATTTACAGATCTCACTTGTAGCGAAGTGCGTCCGGAGGCAACTATGCAACAAATTCAAGCATTGCCCGGCTATTTTATCAATATAGCTATGCAACTGAAAAACGGCACTTATGATACTTGGGAAAAGAAATTCCGAATTCAGGAATACAAACCTTATAGTACTCCTAATAATTGGGCTGATAAACTGTATATGAAATCATACACTGATTTGGATAATCCTACTGGTATCTATGTAAATTCAGGTGATGAATTAATAGTCATGGTAGGAGAAACTTATGGGAATACTATTAGTTTACAAGCGATTCGATCTTCCAATTTGAGCGGAGACAAATACATGTTGAATGAAGGTATCAACAAACTCCAAATGAAGGGTGATGGTATGTTGTTTGTTATGTATAACACCGAACTAACTTCGGAGAATGCGAAACCTGTAAAGATTCATATACCATTGACTTCCGGTACAGTTAGCGGTTATTTTGACTTGGAAAGGGATAAGACTGATGCTGTTTACACGGAACTTCTCCAAAAGGCGACCTATGAATATTTTCTTATTAAGGGAAATGAAATGTTACTGAATTTTCATCGTACCAAGTTACTTCAGTGGCAGCCGAATTCTATAGTTGAGTATATCACTATGTTTGATCATTTTGTGAACTGGCAATACGAACTATTAGGCTTGGAGGATATTCGTCCTACATTGTTCAATAATCATGTGAATGCTTCCTCGATCAATGACGATAGTTATATGTGGGCCGGTAACGGACAAATAGGTTTCGGGATTAATGCATTGGACGAATTTATGCCTACTGAAAAGTTATATACCGAACGACGCTGCTGGGGGCCTGCCCATGAAATCGGTCACCTTCACCAGGGTGCTATTGCCTGGACCGGCTGTTTTGAGTCATCCAATAACCTCTTTTCAAATTATGTACTTTATAAAATAGGGAGAGAGTGTTCAAACGGAGCTCCGTTGAGCGTATTAGCAGATAGGAAACTGAATAACCGTCCTTTCTGTAATTTCCTTGGCGATCCCAAGAAGGAAGATACGGAAATTCATATGCGTATATACTGGCAATTATGGCTTTATTTCCACCGATGCGGTATCAAATCCGATTTCTACCCGGAATTATTCAAGAAATTGCGTAATAATAGAAACTTGAATAATATCCCTGTAGGAGAGCGCCAAATGCTATTTGTGAAATATGCCAGTGACATTGCTCAAAAGAATTTGGCAGATTTCTTTGATATGTGGGGATTTATGACTCCGGTAGACGAAACTATCGAACAATATGGGTCAAATCGCTATACTGTCACCAATGCAATGATTGCAGAAACTAGAGAATACACTTCCAAATATCCGAATCCTCAACCTTTCTACTATATTGAAGATCGGAAAGACGGAGATGCAGGTTTGGAAAGTCTGGGACTGACTGGTAAAATAGGGGATGTAGGTCACTATACTCAGTTTAAAGAGAATCAAAAGATAACCAGGACCCCGACTTATAGTACCAGTGGACAGCAAGTAACCATAATTAACGGTAATGAAGCGGTAGCTTTTGAAATCTGGAAAGACGGAAAACGAAAATACTTCTCTAACTTCCTGAAGTTCACTTTACCCGACGAACTTCCTGTCAGCCAATGTACTATCAGAGCCGTACAAGCAGACGGTAAACTGATAACTGTTGAACGTTCTAAATAAAATGTATATAAGTAATGATTATCAGATGTTTATTAATGCTTTGGATTACTGTGCTCGTCACTGGGTGCACACTGAAAGATGAAGAACAAATTATCACCGAGGCGTGGCATTCCGGAGAAACTCTACCTGTCGAAATCGGGAAGAAATATCCTCCTGCTCCCATTGCCATGACGATAGATAAAGGATATAATGTCCTTATTGATCTTTCGCATCAATGTTCGTTCAATTTCATGTGGGGATTGCCGGATATGTTACACCAGAAAGGATTTCGTAGTGTATCGTCACAAGCCTCACTCGGTAGTGTCCTGGATGAGAAGGGGGTGTCCCGTATCCGTATTCCATATGATCCGGAACGTAAGATTTATCCTTTTGCCTGGTATCCTAATTTTAGATATAACGTAATCATTACTTTTCAGAATGACCCTTCTGCTCCGGTTTATACGGAGCAGGAGTGTCTCTTGCTCAAAGATTTTGTATCTGAGGGAGGTAGCTTGATTATTCTGGCTGATCCTGTAAAAGCAGAACAGGTCGATAATTGGTCTCTGAACCGGTTGCTCAAGAGTTTTGATGCAAGTTATACCAAAGATTATCAGAACTATAAGAATCGTCGGCATATTGGTCTGGCTCTTTCAGAACAGTGGATACCTTGGGAAATGGGGAGTGACAGTTTGCCTATCCGCGCTTACCGTGAATATGGTAAGGGACGTATAGCAGTCGGTACGGCTTTAGATGATTTTCTAAGTAATGGAGAAGCGGGAAGTGCTTTTGTTGACCAAATAATGGACTGGTTATGTGAGAAACAAGTTCCGGTAGGAGGAGAGCCTCGTTTGCCCCAAACAATGGGTGGTGGCGGAGCTATCTATCCGGAATTGGAAAGTGTTATTAATGGTATGGTCACTTATTATGCGCCTACTGTTAACCATACTCTTCTTGAATGTATAAAAAAAGAATTCTTTAGGATAAACGATACATTGTTGCAGTGGTATCCGTCTCGGCAAACCGAGGAACCGATGTTTCTCGTTCTCTCTGCCGGAAGTGGAGGAGGCTGGGCTGTCAACAGTTTCTTTCCTAAGGAGAATGGTATTATTAGTCAAGATTCAGCCAGTCTGATTTCTATTTATGGACATGAACTGGCGCATACACTGGCAGGCCCGGTCAACGAGAAAGGACAAGCGGCTGGTGATGTACCTTTTGGAAATCAGGGAGAAGCACATGCCGGTTGGTTTCAGGGAAAAGTAGAGGCACTTTACAATGAGGAACTCCGGCAACATGCGAATAAAAAGTGCGGAGATTTCTTCCGTTCTTCAGAATTTGATAAACTAGACTTAAAAAGATATACAAATGACGGAGAGTATGCCAAGCAATTTTCTTACGGAGCAGGCTGGTACAAACTTTGGTATATCTGGCAACGTTTGGACGACACGTATGGAAATACTTGGTATGCCCGGTGGAAACATATCCAGTATACCCGTTGGAAAAACGATCCGATGCGACTTCTGACTTGGGAAGAGATGATAGAGGACATGAGTCTTGCAACAGGACACGATCTATTTCCCTTTTTCATATCTTTAAATACAGGTCTGGAACGTCGTGAAATGGGTGAAGTTATTTATGAAGGTAAGAAAGTGAAACTATCCGGAGCAGTTATCCCGATAATAGAACCGGGTAATGTATGCCTGAACCCAATCGAAAATTATAAAACGATAAAATTTGAATAAACATGAAGAAATTGATTTTATATACTTTAATTTTATTTCTTATGTCTTGTCGGTCTACGCAAGAGGTAGACACCTCCGTTTATATGGATGCCAAACAACCTGTAGACAAAAGAGTGGAAGCATTGCTTGCGCAGATGACATTGGAGGAAAAGGTCGGGCAAATGGATATGGTTACCGTATGGGATAAAGAGGCCATATTTAAGAATGGATATTATGATTTCGGTGCATGGCTGGCGGATTTGGAGCCTGAAGAATGCAATCAACTACAAAAACTGTCCGAACAAACCCGTCTGAAGATTCCTTATCTTATAGGCATGGACGCGGCACATGGATATGCAATGCTTACGGGCAGAACAATTTTCCCGACTTCCATAAGCATGGCCGCTACTTTCAACCGGGAATTAATTTATCGCACGACTTCGAAGGCCGGTGAAGAAATCCGTTCCTCCGGTATACATTGGGCATTTGCTCCTTGTATAGATATCGTTCAGGATGCCCGTTGGGGAAGGACCGGTGAAACCTATGGCGAAGATCCTTTTCTGACAAGCGAATTGGTTAAAGAGGCTATACGGGGATACCAGGACAATGAAAATCCTTTTAAGAAAGTGGCTGTTTCAGTCAAACATCTGGTGGGAGGAGGCGCATCCGTCGGAGGATGTAATCATGCTAGTGCCGAACTGTCTGAACGGGCACTCCGTTCGTATTTTCTGCCTCCCTTCAAGGCAGCCATAGAGGCCGGATGTATGACTATTATGCCCGGACATAATGATATTGCAGGAGTGCCGGTGCATGCGTCCAAGTGGTTGTTGACTGATATAATCAAGCAGGAGTATGGTTTTAAAGGCTTTTTTATCAGTGATATGGGAGATGTGGAGAATTTGGCTACTTCTTTGCATCAGATAGCTGAAAATCAGAAAGAGGCTGTTTGTAAGTCGGTCAATGCCGGTTTGGATATGCATATGTATTCTGCTGATTCGGCACGCTTTGTACGTCCGCTCGTAGAGTTAGTCAAGGAAAAGAAAGTATCTCCCCGGCGTATTGATGATGCTGTCAGAAGAATCTTGAAGATTAAATTCGAGCTGGGATTGTTTGAGAAGCGTTATGTATCTCCTGAAGAAGATAGTTATGGTAGCAAAGAGAACAAAGCATTGGCTTTGGAAGCTGCTAGAGAAGCCATTGTCTTGCTTAAAAATGACCGGCAAATCCTACCTCTTGACAGGACTAAATACAAGAAGATTTTAGTTACCGGACCGAATGCTGACAATCAAAGTATTTTGGGTGACTGGTCTATCTTTCAACCGGATGACCACGTAACTACTATTCTGGAGGGTATTCAGGCGGCAGCCTCTCCCGAGCAGTCAATCTTATACAGCAATAGCGGACGTATTAAGGCAAAGAAATCTGAACTGTCGGTAAATACTACCGATCCTGCTATCCAGAAGAAGCTGATAACCGAAGGCGGCGGCATCTCTGATTACAGTATTGATGATGCTGTCCGAAAGGCCCGGCAGTCCGATTTGGCAATTGTTGCAATTGGAGGATATGGAATACGTTCGGAATGGGGATTAAGAACTTATGGAGAATCGGCGGACCGTCCTTCAATAGATTTCTACGGACGACAGTTGGAACTGGTTCAAGCAATACATGCCACTGGTACTCCCGTAGTTATCGTCATTGTAAATGGCAAACCTCTAAATAACGAATGGATAACCAAAAACATCCCAACCATAGTAGATGTGTGGGAACCGGGAATGTATGGCGGACAAGCTTTAGCTGAAATATTATTTGGAGAAGTGAATCCTTCGGGCAAATTGCCAATTACCATTCCCAAACATGCCGGTCAAATCCCAATGTATTATTATCAAAGACCTTCCAGATATTGGACGGGTTATGGTTTGGGTTCTTCCAGAGAAGATGAAAAACCTGCATTTTGTTTCGGTCATGGATTAAGCTATACGAGTTATGAATATTCAGGATTGAAAATCGACAGTGTCATTCCTCAAACTCAGGATATTGAATTCACATTTACTGTTAAGAATACGGGAAACATGGCAGGAAAAGAAACCGCTTTAGTATTTATACGTGATTGTGTTTCTAGTGTTGTAACGCCTGTTGCCTGCTTGAAAGGTTTTGAGAAAGTGAGTCTGAATCCGGGAGAATCTAAGGATATTCGGATAGTCATTCCTTATTCCGATTTAGGACTTTGGAATGAAGATATGAAATATGTTGTCGAATCCGGGAAGTTCAACCTGATGATAGGTCGTTCGGTGGAGGATATACGGATCAAAAAAGACTTTTTTATAAAATAATCAAATGATACGTTAGAGTTAGAACTGAAAAAAATATAGAATTATGAGAAATAAGATACTGTTTTTTATACTCTTAACCTTTTGTTTGGGATTGTCGGCACAGCATCGCATGGTAAATACGGATGTGACCGAACAAACAGGAAAGAAGGTTCCCAAATTACTTAAGACTAATCATCGAATGCTTAATCCTATTTCTCCTCCGGGCGTGTATATTGCCGATCCGGAGGCCAGGCAGATGCCTGATGGGCGTGTCTATGTATATGGTTCGCGTGATGAGCCGACAAATGTCTGGTGTTCGCATACCTATGATGTGTTATCGACTTCTGATTTGATAAATTGGGATGTGGAACAGTTTTCTTTCGCTACAAAAGGTATAGGGAAACAAGTCGACTATACCGACCAGTTGCTTTATGCTCCGGATTGTATCTATCACAACGGCAAATACTATTTATACTATTGCCTGACGAATGAAAAGGAAGATGAAGGTGTTGCTGTATCTTCTTCTCCTTATGGACCTTTTAAAGAGGGAAAAGCCATAGCCGGAATTCATGGAATTGATCCTTCGGTCTTTATAGATGATGACGGGCAAGCTTATTTATTCTGGGGACAAGCCAATGCCAAAGGAGCTAAACTGAGTAAGGATATGTTATCTATCGAAGGTGAAGTACATGAGAAACTGTTGACTTATAATGAACATGCATTCAATGAAGGCAGTTCGGTCCGTAAACGGAATGGCATCTACTATTATGTATATGCCGGGCACCAGCGTCACGGTGAATCTAATTGTGCTACCCTGAACTATGCTACGGCTACTTCTCCATTAGGTCCTTATACATATCGGGGAGTAATTATAGACAATTGGGGGAGTGACCGGAATTTAGTGAACAATCACGGTTCTATGGCTGAAATAGATGGGCAGTGGTATATCTTTTATCATCGGCCTACCCATGCTAGTTCATCTATGCGCAAGGTTTGTATGGAACCCATTGTATTTAATCCGGACGGAACTATCAATGAAGTAGAAATGACCACTCAAGGTTGTGGGGGGCCTATTAATCCTTTATTGCGTATGGATGCGGCGAGGGCTTGTCTTTTGTCGGGGCATACCACGGTAGTTGTTCGGCGTCCGGCACATAGCAATCCGGTAGAATATTTGTCGGCTATACGGAATGGAGATTGTGCTTACTGGAAATATTTCGATTTTACAGGAATGGAGGTGAATTCTTTCATTTGCAAAACATGGGGAAAGAATGCTGCCGGTACTATTGAAATCCGTTTGGATAAACCGGATGGAGAACTGATTGGTACTTGTGAGCTGCAACCGATGAATGGGGATGTTGCCTATTCCATTCACCGGACAAAAGTGAAACCGGTGACCGGTGTTCATGCATTGGTGCTGGTGTTCAAGAACAATGATCCGTCTATGACCGGGCAGGATTTTATGAATCTGGAGTGGTTTATGTTTGAAAATCATGACCGCTAATTCAGATGTATGGGGTAAAACACCTCTTTGAATATAGAAAAATAACTTAAATAACTTCTATTATATGCAGCTTAAAAGACTCTCTTTTCTATTATTGTTTATATGTGGATATTTAACTTGTGTGCAAAGTCAGACAACGGTACTTAATCCTCAAACGGACAAGAAACTTCTAAAACAGTTTCAAGATGCCAAACTGGGTTTGTTCATTCATTGGATGGCTTGTCATTCACCCGGTACAGGAGATTCCTGGGCTATTGGTAATGGTACTCCTAAAAGTGTGGCGGACTCTATTACCATGAAATGGAATCCTCAGAATTTCAATCCTAAAGAGATTGTAAATGTAGCTGTTCAGGCTGGATGTAAATATATGGTAGTCATTTCAAAACACCATGACGGGTTTTGCATTTGGCCGAGCGAATATTCTATCTTTGATATAGACCGCATACCTTTCAAGCGAGATATTTTGAAGGAATTGGGTGAAGAATGTCGGAAACAGGGATTGCTTTATGGCATTTACTATTCAATAGCAGACATTGATTATTGCGGTTGGAACTCTATGGCACAAGTTGGAAGAGAAATAAAAGAACCGAAATATGGGCGGGAAGATTTTATCCGGTTTGTGCATAACCAGACAAAAGAACTGATAGACCGTTACCAGCCGGATATCTTGTGGTTTGACGGCTTTTGGCTGGATCCTCTTTGGACTGCAAAAGAAGGAAATGATTTATATCAGTATATCAAGAAACTAAAAAGTAATACGTTATCTACTCGTCTGGCTATTACCAGAGGAGAGGACGGGCATGAAACTTTCTGGACAGACGGCTCATCGGGCGACTACTTCTCAATAGAAGCCAAAACAACAGATGCTCCCCCGTTTCCATGGGAAGCATGTACCAGCGTCACTTATCCGGTATATGCTTACGAACCTGATGCTAAGATGCTGACAGCAGACGAACTGATCGGAATGTTTAGTAAAACACTTTGCGGTAACGGTAATCTATTAGTGAATATCGGACCTAAACCTACCGGAGAGATGCCCGAAGAACAAGTGGAACGGTTATATGAATTGACGAAATGGATCAACCGGAATAGAGAAGCTGTGTATGATACACATGGAGGTCCTTTCAAGCAAACTGATGAAATAGGAAGTACCTATAAAGATGAGTATATATACTTGCATTTACGGAAACCGGTTTCTACCCTTCGGATAAATTCTTTGGAAGGCTATCAGATAACCAAAGCTTTTGATTTGTCAACAGGTAAAAGGATTAAGATTCAACGAAAGAATAATGAGGTCATCTTATCCTTGCCGGCTTGGGAGAAAGGACGACAAATACCTGTCATTGCCTTAAAGCTCGATAGAGAATATCGTTTTGTAAAATGGTTGCCGTTTGTATTGCTGAAGTAATTGTTTTTTCTATCTTTGTGACCACTGGAAAAACAATTAAGGATTTGCTTTATGACGAATGTAATAGAAATGATGACCTCTCTGTATCCGGTTTCTGATGATACAATACAACTATTGAAGGATAATGTGACACTTTGCCATTTCCCTAAAAAATATCAATTGATAAAGGCTAATCAATATAGCAGATCAGCTTATTTCATCGAAAAAGGAATGACCCGCTCTTATTGGCTGGTCAACGGAGAGGAAATCACTACCTCCTTCTCGTGTGAAGGAGGGATTGTTTTCAGCATGGATGAATTATATTATAATAAAATGAGTGAGGAATTTGTGGAAACGCTTGAAGACGTGGTTGCCTATAAAATAGCACTATCTGATTTGATCCGGCTTTTTCAGACCAATATCGAACTGGCTAATTGGGGAAGGATCATTCATCAGAATGAATATCGACGCTTACACCGTTCACACAAAGATCGCCTGACTTTGTCGGCCAAAGAGCGATATGAGGAATTTATGCAGCAGTTTCCTCAGATATGCCAGCGGGTACAATTAGGATATATTGCCTCTTATCTTGGAATAACCCTTCCGACACTTAGCCGCCTTAGAAGCCGGAAATAATTTCTGGTAGGGGCGTATTTTGATGTAGGACAATTTTTTTAATAACTAACTTCTGTAACTTTGGGCCCTCATCAGTGATACGCAAAATAATAATCTAATTTATAAATTTATCATGCAAAACATCTCTTCTTCTGCTGCATTTGCAGATAGTAAACCCCATTATGAACTCCTTGACGGCTTGAGAGGAATCGCTGCTCTTTTGGTTATATGGTATCATATATTTGAAGGCTTTGCCACAAGTCCCATAGACCAGCGGTTCAATCACGGCTATTTGGCCGTCGATTTCTTTTTTATCCTGTCGGGATTCGTTGTTGGTTACGCTTATGACGACCGTTGGAAAACAACGATGAACACAAAAGACTTTTTCAAACGCAGGTTAATCCGTTTGCATCCAATGGTTATCCTGGGAGCTGTTTTAGGTGCTATTACGTTTTGTATACAAGGTTGTGAGAAGTGGGACGGTACGCAGGTCAGCATATCTATGGTGATGCTTGCATTGCTTCTCAATCTTTTCTTGATTCCGGCTGTACCCGGTTCGGGTTCCGAAGTTCGTGGAAATGGAGAAATGTATCCTTTGAACGGTCCGAGTTGGTCTTTGTTTTTCGAGTATATAGGGAATATTCTGTATGCCCTGTTTATCCGCCGGTTCTCGACTAAACAGCTGACCGTGCTTGTCATTCTGGCGGCGATCGGACTGGCTTCATTTGCTGTATGCAATCTTTCCGGTTATGGGCATTTAGGTGTAGGTTGGTCATTGCTGGATTATAATCTGCTCGGAGGATTTCTGCGTTTGCTGTTTGCTTTTTCCGCTGGGTTGTTGATGTCGCGTATTTTTAAACCGGTCAAGATTAGAGGAGCTTTCTGGATATGTAGTATTGCGATTGCTGTTCTACTGTCTATACCACATATCGGCGGTATGGAAGATTCGTGGATGAATGGTATTTATGACTCTGTATGTACCATTATTCTTTTTCCGATCCTTGTTTACCTGGGTGCCTCCGGAAAAACGACAGATAAAGGGACTTCCGGAATTTGCAAATTCCTGGGAGATATATCCTATCCCTTGTACATCGTTCATTATCCTTTTATGTATTTGTATTATGCCTGGTTGTGGAGTGGGGAAAAACTCACTTTCTCCGATACATGGCCAGTGGCTTTGATAGTATTCTTCGGAAATATCCTGTTGGCATACCTCTGTCTGAAGCTGTATGATGAACCTGTAAGAAAGTGGCTGACTAAGAAGTTTCTGGCTAAGAAACAGGCCTGATATATATAAGAAATAGTCCCGTTCATCGGGACTATTTCTTATATTCGTGAACCATTTATTTTAATATCACTATCAGGCAATAGTCTTTTAATACGTTCAATTCCTTCTTTGCTTATTTTCCCGAATAACTCTAAATGTTCAATTTTTATCTTTGATATTTCATCCGGTATATCAATCTGATTAATGAATCTTATTTCCAATTTCTTTATTTCAGTGAGTTCTAACAAAACAGAAGGAAATTCTTTCACTCTAATAGAAATGCCACGACCGAAACCTGTACCTTGTGCATCTGCCATTAATTTGTTTTTCACTTTGTTGTTAGTGAGGTCTTTCTTTCTGATCATCCAACTGATTTGTGGTCGTAGAGCGAAGTTTCTTTTATTCTGTTCAAGCCCGACGAAGCCTGCCCAAAGTTCCAACGGAGTTTCTGTAACTGTATTGTTATATACTTCCTGATATTTTAAATCTACTTTTACTATTTCATCAGGCAGACTGTCTGTGCCTTCCAGTTGTTTTAGATTGTTCCTTTGTCCTTTTTTGTCATAAGGAAAGAATTTCACTATCCAGCCGTCGATCATATTAGGAGCGCCATACTTCTCTTGCGAATGATATTTAAACATATTGCGCCAAAAGCCTTTGTTAATTTCGCCTTTGGATGCTTTTACAAATTCCTCCAGAAGAGGTTCCAGCTCGGAGATCCACCATTCGAGCTTATATCCTTTCAAACTTTTAGCCTTACTTAGCACCTTCTCCCAATCTTCAGGTGTACCTTCGAGGGTTATTTCCGGGATTCCGCAAACAATGCGTATAACAATAAACTCAAAATAAGGCTTCACGGATTCCATGATTGTTATTTCAGAGGCAATTTTCTCTAAAGGTGTTGTTGTTGAGAAGTTGCAAGTCAGTGTTTCAACCAGGCTATTTCCTACTTGTTTTTTTATTTGTTCTGTAAATTGAGGGAAGATCTCATTCCATGAAAGAGTAGGATCTTCCAACTGTTTATCTGTCTTAACAATCAACGATTGTTTTCCGGAGAAATCGACGATATAATCTCGCATTGCTTCTTGATTAGCGTTGATATGTCGTGCAAAGCCTTGGCTGATTAACAACCAGATCATGTCCGGAGATAACACAAACGGTCTGTGGTCCGCATAAGCCTGATACATACCTTGAAAGAAAGAATGGTAGCGATAAGATACCAGGCTGTCGGGAGCTTCGCTCTTTGCGATGATATTGAACGGCGGATTCTTTTCCTGCTTTTCAACTTCTTTTGAAAAAACTTCGGTTTCGGACATGATAAGTCTTTTGTAGATGTCGTCGTAAGATTGCAAATAAAGGAAGTTTTCGGGAGTTGAAAGCTTTTCTATTTTGAAAGTAATTCTTTTTTGAGCAAATGCGGAAATGCTGCAAAGCATTATTAATACGCAAAATAGTATTTTTTTTCATAATATTGAAGTATATAGTACTGTGATATAAACTTTTCAGGTGCACCTGTGGTTTCAATAGATAATATGCAAATATAGTATTATTAAGAGTCGGTTTGGTGCAATCTTGAATATTTTTTGAACCGCTAAACAGAAATTATTCAGGAATTTATAGTAAGTTTGCTCTGCGAAGTTACGAAAAGAGTGTAATTTATTGGAAATGAGCATTGGGTAATCGCTCATAATAGTAATAGGTTACGAATTAGTTAGTTATCTACTGCATTATTCTTCTGTGCGTTGCGTAACCTTCAAAGAACTCTTCGTATGCAAAAGTAACAATAAAACGGGAGATTTAGAAATGAATCTCCTGATTTTTTCTTCTCACACAAGTTTTTCCGTAAAAGCGATTTTATCCGTCAGCACACCATCGCCCAAAAAGATTTTGAACGAACGTGTGCCGACTGCCGCATAAGCGGAGAAAAGGGCTTTGCCTCACGCCTAAACAATAGTTTAGACTGATGAGACAAGGCCCCTTTCTTTTGTGCTTATGCCAAAGAGGTGCTTTTACGGGGTTTTGACGATTTTTCTTTTTTCGTTGTCCTTTTGAGCCGGAAGCGGAAAGCCGTGTATGACCGCACATTCCATAAATGGAACAAGCCGTCACTCACGGCAGACAAACCGGGAAGAATGATTTTATCCATCCGACCAAACACGTTTGGCCAAACAGATAAAAACATACTTCCTTGCCGATGGTTTGCTCGGTTTCACGCTACCGGCTATGTTCTTTTCTGTTGGGGATGTCTTTTTCACGGATTTCTCTTTTGAAGTTTTCCTGTCTAATCTGCCTCCACTTCCGTTTACCTCCATTTTCGCGCCTTTCAGTGAGCCGCATCAGGCAGTCATTTTCGTGCTGGGTGCAAAGGTAACTCCGGGATTGTACGGGAAAGCAAGGTCAAGCCTCCTGTTTTCTGGAAAAATCTCCAGCCTTTCGGGTAGTATTTTTCCGAAAAACCTTGCATTCCCTAATCCCTACCTTTTTAAGCACCCGAAACG
>ERZ791822.538-NODE-538-length-22445-cov-6.805985_pt1 | contig 22445 bp, 18 predicted proteins | sample MGYA00510299_ERZ791822 | MGnify/ENA primary metagenome ERZ791822 (study PRJEB30046, sample SAMN00791945) | human gut metagenome | study: EMG produced TPA metagenomics assembly of the A metagenome-wide association study of gut microbiota in type 2...
TTCATAAAAAAGAGTAAATTTGTTTTTCAATTAAAAACAGCAATGAAAAAAGCATATACGATAGACCAGCAAATTGCCCAACTTAAATCAAACGGTATGATGTTTGATGATGAGGAGAAAGCAAAAGAAATTCTTCTTGACGTCGGTTATTATCGGCTAGGATTCTATTCTTTTCCTTATGAGATAAAATTCCCATGTCTGGAACACCGTGACCATAAGCTAAAACCGGGCACAACATTCAAGAGTGTGTATGATCTTTATGAGTTTGATACCAGACTCCGCAGACTTCTGCTTAACGCTCTCGACCGTATCGAGGTCAATATCCGCACAAAATTCATCTACAATATATCACTCCGGTATATTGACGATCCTTGCTGGTTTGTCAACCGTAAATATGTAACATCCAATTTTGTAAATGCCTTTGAAGAGCAGGTCTATGCTGCTATGCGTAAAAATCCCATAATCCAGCATCACCATGCAAATCATCCGGGGATATATGCTCCGGCATGGAAAACCATAGAGTTTATGACAATCGGCAATATCATTACATTATATGATTCGTTGAAAGAGACGGATGCAAAAGATTTGGTAGCCAATGCCTATGGCTGTTCAAGAGGTGTTTTTTACAATTATATGGAAACAATTCGTGTCCTTCGCAACAAATGTGCACACGGAGGCTGCATCTACCGCATGGACTTTCCCAGAGGTATTAAGCGCTTGCCTGCTGACATTTCTGCCGATTGCAGACACAACATTAAAGGTGGCATAGATGTTGTAAGATATATTCTGGGATGCATCTCACAAACCCGAAAAACGGAATTGGAGAACGAAATCCATAATCTTGTCTGCTCCATTCAGACAGATGAAGCTAAAAAAGTTGTGGCACAGACTTCTAAACTCGAATGTTGAACAGCCCTACTGTTTGGCGGAATAAAAAATAATGCTTACCTTTGCAATACGAAAGTGCCCGTGCGAGCTTAGTCGTCGCATCTGCACTATAAAAAGGAATTAGAGAAGTCTCAGTCATTACGACTGGGACTTCTTGCTTTTAACAGTCAATCATCCTCAGAAAGTTTCTTTCAATCTATTCTTTCCTCATCCGATTCTGAAAAAGCGTCCAGGCCTCCGCCGTTAAGTTTCCGATGCAGCATACACACAAAAAAACGGGGTGTGAACCACGCCGCGATGCCGCAAACGTGAGGTTCACACCCCGTGCAAGTATATATCATAGTTTCTTAATCTTACGGCTCCCCCAGTCCCCGCACGATCACCTCCACCTCCGGCTTGAGGAAAAACTTGCGGTGTATAAGCAACAAACCAGCAAGAACAAAAAATACCCCAAAATGCTAACTATAGTATGTTGAATTTCAATCTAAGCCTACATATTTTTGTAAAAAAACATACTATGAGTAGCAATTCCATTCTAGAAATATTCGGCAGAAATGTCCAGAAGTACCGAAAAGAGCAACACCTTTCGCAAGAAAAACTTGCGGAATATGCCGGACTTCACCGTACCTATATAGGAATGATAGAGCGTGCAGAAAAAAACATAACTCTTGTCAATATAGAAAAAATAGCAAAAGCATTAAATATTAATCTAACTAAACTACTAGAAAACAATGAATAAAAAACAAGAAGAAGGTATTGACAGAAACTGGCATCCCGAATTTCAAAAATACACAGAAGCCATTGTTTCAGCTCCCGAATATGAAGGGCTTTATTTTGAAAGAAAAAAAGACACGCAGATTAAATGGGTTGCTACCAAGAAATCTTCCGCCGGACAGAAACGTCTGGCATGGTGGAACAAGAAATGCGAGGAACTGGGTATTCCCGTAAAATCCGGAAACTATGCCGTTGCAGTCAGGGAGATACATCCTACAAAAAAACATGTATGCCAGATCTGTGGAAAGGCGCTCAGCATATATTATGAATACCCCACTAAGCAAACGCTTTCCAGAATCAACCAGAAACTCGGCACCAAGCTGAACCAGACAGATTATACCATAAAGGAAATAATAGAACAGTTTTGCAAGAATACCAATGATCTGCAAAACATAGCCGACATATTCAAGGTAAAATATTTCACAGATACAGCCGACCTGATCCGGCAAATATATGATACACATGTAGCCAAGTGTTCAGGCAAACTCTCTCCGGGAGCCATGTCAAATTGTCCGGACCGTTTCGACGGCTACCATTCCGACGGACTGTGCTGCCGGCAGTTTACCGACAAGGGCAGACATACAGACAATATGAAAACCTATGTGCAGGACCGGCGTGCTTATGAAGAATGGTCCGACGGCAACTATAACCTGGCCAACAGACTGATGGGAGAATACCAGAAAGCTCCAAAGTGCACATGTCCGGTCTGCGGAGAAACAGCTAAAATGACGGCCGACCATATAGGTCCGATTTCGCTCGGATTCTGCCACAGTACGAACATTGCTCCTATGTGCAAAGCGTGCAACAGTGCGAAGAACAATCGCCTTTCCCTGTCGGATGTCCGTAAGCTGCTGACACTGGAGGCAGACGGCAATCAGGTGGTAAGCTGGCATTCCCAATATATCTGGGACAAGTACAAAAATACTATCACTTCCGACAAAGATGCCCGGAAACTCAGTTCCCTCATGCTTAAATGCCACCAGAACGTATTGAAACTGTTCTCCCTTATTTACAAAAAAGGAGGGAAAGAATTTCTCCAGACTTACCTGCATCCCGAATACTCCATGTACGACTACCGTTTTTCGGATTTCAATCCGCTGGAACCCGACAAACTGAAGATACACGAAAGCCCTATCGAAAATGAAAACAAGCGGAAAAATCAGGAAAGATACCTGCGCATTGCTTTCGAAAGTCTGAAAGAATTCGACATGAAGAAAAACCGTAAAGTAACATTTTACACAGACCAGTTTCCCAAAGAAACGGCTGCCGTCATGCAGAGCATCAAAGCCAGAAATTTCACACAAGCCGACCAGGAAGTCAGGAAACTCATCACACTTCTGTGCGACAAAATTATTGCTTCCGAGTCAGAGTAAATTATAAAACTCTTCGAAAGTCAACTCTCCATACATGAGCCTGTCGTAAGCCGATGCCTGCACAGGCTCATAATCCATTTCCAGACTTCCTCCCCCGTTTTCCAGTTCCGGCAGCGAACCGATAGCATCTCTCACCGTAATGGCTACGGGCAAGTTCCACATATTCGGTGTCTTGACAGATGGCATGTAAAACAAAGGCGACGGCTGAGGTATGGAAATCTCTTCCAGTGAACCGATGATGAAAACCCGCTTTCTACGCTGCGGCACACCAAATTCCTCGGCATTCAGCTTGATGGGTACATTTACATGATAACCGATTTCAGTAAAAGCCTCAATAATTTCTTTAATGGCATCCCCCTTACGCATAGTCAGAATACCTGGCACATTCTCCATAACGAAAAATTCCGGCCTCAGCCGGTTTACCATTTCAACAAAATCCTTGAACAACTGGTTTCTCTTGTCGTTCGGATCTCTCCAGCCCGCATACGAAAATCCCTGACAGGGCGGACCACCGACAACCACATTCACCGGTGTATTTCCGCAAGCTTCCATAATGCGCGCCTTGGTTTCCTCCTGGGTAATATCTCCCAAAATAAAATTCTCAGCCGGTGCATACTGCGAGTGATTATATCGGTTGGTAGCCATAATGCTCTTGTCTATTTCATTTGCGGCTATCAGCTGGAATCCGCTCATAATGAATCCTTCCGACATACCTCCGCATCCGGCAAACAAATCCACAAAATTCATTCCTCTTAAATGAGGCATGATCAGTGAAGCGACGAACCTGGCCAGCAAAGGAGGCACAGCGTTTCCTATCTGCTTGTACTGTGAAGCATTGGAACCCTGAAAGATAAAACTGTCGGGAAACGACTGAAGCCTTGCCGCCTCCCTGTTGGAAAGCACACGACATTGCGAAGGGTGCAGATTGCACCCGTTCCCTACCCGATTGAAATAAGTGGCGATCGTATAGCTTGGCTTGTCCCAGCACAACCTGCCGTAATAAGTAGTCCGTCCTCCGGTTTCCCTTATTTTATCCAGACGAGTATCCGATATGCTCAGAGGAATATCCTGCCAGTTTCCACCTTCAGGAATGTGAGGGGCTATTTCCGCCTCATGTTTCCCCATCTTAAACACAACATGATTATATAATTTCATCGTACTATCCAGTTTATCTCTTCCGGTGTCAAACCATACAGTTCGCCTACATACCTGTCCAGTTCCTCCTGCGAAGAATAAGTAAAGTTTTCATCCACTCTGTTCAGATCAACTACCGGCAAATCGTCTATTTCGTAGTTATTTATATGATTATTAGAGCTGGTCACCTTAAATCTCCAGTTCAACAAGCTGCTGTTCAGCAAAATATACATCTTCTTCAAGACTGTTTCTTCAGCCGATATGTAATTGCAACTATTTCCCAGTATATCATTTTCCTCACAATACACAAACCTCAGCCTCCGCGATATTCCCATATTGGAAACCTGCTGACAGACCAGCCTCCTTCTGCCAAAATCACATTTCAGAAATTCAGCCGAACGAGTTCCGAGAAACTCGCCCTTCACATATTCGTGATTGATATCCTCAATATCGTTGTCAGCAATCATATTTCCCCGTACCAACCGGTAGGGAGTCTGCTCTTGTGTTATAAACCGCTTATATAAAGTGAGATCCAGTTCCCCCCTTCTGTTCCGTATTTCAGGATATTCCTTCAGCTTCCGTACCTGTGACAGCCTCTCCAGAATCTCCCACCCCCTATCCGACATCAGAGGTATCTCCATATTTTCCCCGAAAATCTTCCGCACACTTCCGATTTCTACTCCAAAACATCTCCCGTCCACTTCCACATTTATCCTGCCGGTAATACCGTATCGCTGCAGGTAAAATATATTAGTCGACTGCGTTACATTGTCAAACAGCGGGATGCTTTCTCTAAAGTATTTTATTTCACAGACCTTGTTCTTTTCCAACAAAAATTTCCGCAATTTTGTTGTTGACAAATCCGCGAATAATGTGGAAGGGCATATTACTCCCAAATAACCATTCCGCTTAAGCATCCGTATCATCTTTTCAATGGAGAGCTGATACAGATTCAACATTCCCTCCAGCGCATAATGATAAGCCCCCGAAGTTCTGAACCAGGACACCCACATTAAAATCCGGTCAGCTTTATTTCCCGAAATCTTCTTCTTGTCCGGTTTCAGAACCAGATAAGGAGGATTTGAAACAATCACATCAAATCCTCCGTTTACCTTTCCCTCAAAATCAGAGTTTTTCAACGGACATTCATCAGAAAACATTATATTCTCCTGTATCAGTGCATTTCTCCGAATAATATTTCCACATATTTTTTCTATGTCCGAAACAGAAGGTTCTTTCAGCCTTGCCAAGGCCTTCATACGAGTAATCGCTACAGCTACAGGGTCTATATCCACAGCAAAAATATTATTCAAAATACTTTTTTCCGGCGGTATACCATATTCTTTATCCAATATATCGACAATGCAATCATAAAAGCGTCCTGTACCACAGGCAAAATCAAGCACAGACACGTCAGCCCCTGCATCACACCGCGACAAGGTATTTTTCACTATTTCATAAGCGACATAAGATCTGGTATAAACCGCTCCCTTATCAATAAGATTATGCTTCGATTTTTTTCTGTAAACAAGGCCGTTCTTCCGCTCTATCACAGCATTCAGAAATACGATATGCAGTTCTTCACATAAAGAAGGGATTACTTCTGCCGGAAACTGAGTATAAAGAGAATATTCTCCATCAGGCAAAAATCCATAGCTGCCTGAGATTTCCACCGAGTCCAAAAGTTTTTTTTGGTAGAGAAAAGTATATATAAGGCTGTTTATCAGAAAGGAATGCACATTTTCTGCCAATGCAGCAACTGTTTCCGTGTTCAAATCTTGTTCCGAAATCCGATTTGACGACTTATATTTTTCGCATTCTTCCGCTATCAGATCGTTTTCCAATTCAATAAGTCCGTCAATCATTATTCCTTGCTTGATTTAATTATTACTGAGACAAAATCCTGTATTTTCGTGCAAAGATAATGTTTTTTGTTTCACCAGCCCCGTTCCCGTTCCGAAAAAACAGCCTCTCTTAATCTTACGGCTCCCCCAGTCCCCGCACGATCACCTCCACCTCCGGCTTGAGGAAAAACTTGCGGTGCTTGTCGTGGCCCAGTGCCGCCAGCCCTTCGCGGATGGACGGACAGCGGTACATCCACCGGTACAGATTGCGCCGTGCCGTTTCCGGCGAACGGTCGGGAAAATACAGACAAGCCAGCTCCGACTTGCCGTAGATACGCAGACGGAATTCCCCGTCGCCGTGTTCATTCTCTTTCATACCGCATCCCCTTTCCGGCACGTCCGGCTTCCTTGCGCGGCGATACCCGTTCGAAAGCCGCCCCGTCCAGCATCCCTTTCAGCACCATGCCCGGACGGAAACGCACCCATATCTTGTTTATCATCGATTCGTGGAAGTCAGCCTCCAGCCGCACTCCCTCGCTTTTCACTCCCACCTGAAGCGAACCCAGCTCACCCAGACGGACAATCTCGCCGTTGCACAGCCCGCGGCAGACCTCCTCTTCCAGCGCTACAAGTACCGCCAGCGTATCGGCACGTGTCACCGTACACCGCCGCTGAATACGGCGTGCCATGTCGCCCAGCGTCACCTCTCCCCGCGCCTGTGCACGGGCATAATACGTCATCTCTGCCGAGATATCACGCGGATCAACCCGCGGAACCACCGAATAAGTCACTGCTCTTTCTTTCATCCTCCTTACGCTTTAAATTGTTTGCCGGCGCACTCACAGGCGTACCCGCGAACTCGCCGATTTTCGTCATGCTGGGATTATACCCGTAATATACCTTTCCCGTCGCCCCGTTGCGGTGCTTGGCTACCGTGGCGATGCCCATGCCCCGCGTAGACCACCCCGTATCGGGATCCACCCGGATGTGATAACGCTCCGGACGGTGCAGCAGAATCACCAGATCGGCATCCTGCTCGATGGCCCCGCTCTCGCGCAGGTGACGCAGCTCCGGACTCCCCGCCCGGTCTTCCGCCTGACGGTTGAGCTGGCTCGACACGATGACCGGACAGCCCAGCGAGCGCGCCAGCCCCTTCAGCTTGCGGCTGCACTCCGCCACCTCCTGTTCACGCGTACGCCCCGGATTCACCGTGGCAAGCAGTTGCAGATAGTCGACGATAAGCAAGCCCAGCAGCCCCTTTGCCCGCAGCGACTTGGCGATGACACACAACTGGTCGACGTTGATGTACGGTGTATCGTCGACATGCACCGGCAGCGCGCTCATCCGTTCCGCCGTACGGTGCACATCCTCCACCTCCTCCGGCGAGAGCCTGCCCTGACGGATACGCAACGGATCGGCCGAACTCTCCGCCAGTACCATGCGCTCGCCCAGTTCCGAAGCCGTCATCTCCAGCGTGAAGAACACCACCGGCACACCCGCCATCGCCGCCTGACGCGCAAAGAACAAGTCGAGTGCCGTCTTTCCGTCGGCCGGACGCGCCGCCGTAAAAATCAGGTTGCCCGGCTGCCATCCCCCTGTCATCTCGTTCAGCCGCTGCAAGCCCGTAGGCACCCCCGTCAGCCCGTTCACAGCCAGTTCCTGCCGGCGGTCCACCAGTGCCACCGTATCATCCATCACCTCCGGCATGGGGTGCAAGTGATTCTCCAGCGGCGAATCCTCGAGCAGCGCCCCCAGTTCCCGCTGCGTATCAATCAGCACATCATACACATCACACGTCATATCGTTTGCCGCCGCCAGCTCCCGTGTCAGCACCTCCACCAGCTTCCGCCTCAGGTAATACTGAAACAGGATGCTGCAATGATACTCCAGGTGAGCCGACGTAGCCACCCCCGCCGCCAGTTTCGCCACGGCAAACGGACCGCCCGCATCGTCCAGCCGTCCCTGAGCACGCAGCTCCTCGGTCACCGTCAGCATATCCACCGCCGCTCCCCGGGCATACAGCGCGTTTATCGCCTCAAACACCACCCGGTGCGCCGTCAGGTAAAACATCTCGGCACGCAGACTTTTCAGCACCACCGCCTGAGCCGAACGCTCCAGCAGGCACGCCCCCAGTACCGCCCCTTCTATTTCTTCCGCATAAACCATCCCCATAATCCTAAAAATATGACTGCTGTCAGATACTGCTTTTCACATTACTGAAAATCCGATTGCCTTTACGGATAATCCCTCCTGTTAAAATTATTGCTTGATTTTTATATATCAACAAGTTACTGAGGGTTTGAAAAGTTTTATCGGACAGCAATGATTGACAATTTAAAAAGTTTCATCAGACAACACAGATAAAAATATAATCAATTGAGTACAAAACTCTTCATCTGCAAATACTTCAGCGCCGTACGAGCCCGGTCGATAGACGGCAGCATGCAGAGATACATCTCGATGTTTCCCACCGCCTCCTCTCGCTCGGCCAGCGTCAGTTTCCCCCACGCCTTGCGCGCCGCCTCGATGTCGAGGGCAGGCTGCCGCGTCATGTCGTGATACTGTTCCCAGAACACCTCGAACATCTCGTCGCCCGCGCTCCTGCGCCTTCCGTCCGCACCGTTTTTCACCCGCATGCGGCACAGCGTATCGTAGTGCAGCAGACGCAGCTTCGAACAGTTCTGCACCTTCATCACCTCCACCACACCGTTCTGCTCCAGCTCTCCGATAAAGTGGTTCACATGCCTCCGGCTCCAGGCGAAGCGCAGACTCAGCTCCCTTCCTGAGAAAAACAGCTCGCCCCGTTTCAGGCATCCAGGGGTATCACCCTGATCGGTAAAGCACGCCGCCATGAGCAGATACACATACGCCTGCGAGTCGGAATGCCACTTTCCATACATTTCGGCAAACATCTGGGTAAGCAGTCGCCTCGAAAGTACCAGAAAGCCCAGATTGCCAGGATTTTTCATAGTTGTTATCACCTCCATAATTCTTCATTTTTTTACGCAACCCGAAAGGGCGGGCCACCACCGTCACCAAAGTGTAGCATAGCAAACCCTCAGAGTTACAAGTTATTACAATGTCCGGCGGGCCACAAGAGCACCACCAGTGTTGCCACCCTTTCCTATTATATATTAAAAGAAAGAGTAAAAGCAAGGGAAGTTTTTCTCGCAAAGAAAAACGTTCAGCCACGATTTTTCCGTTATCTTTGTGTCATCAACAGAACCTGACAGGTAAACTTCCGTTCTTGTCTTTCACCGGTAAAAATACCGATTGGCAGAGTATTAATTACTGCCCTATACGGCAGAGATAACCCCCGAGAGACAAGACTAATGAAATATTTCGAAAAATTATACGCTTCGTGCGAGCCTACGAAGCAACAGACAGACGAGTGGCTCAAAGAATTAAGAAAGTTCATCGATACACTGTGCGCCCTGTCGCACGTATCGAAGTCGGAAATCCAGCGCATCACGGGCATCGGCACGCATACGTGTTTCGACACCGTCCGCAACTTCCGTTTCAAGACGCTGGCCACCTTCTTCAAGGCAGCCGAACAGGTGTGCGAGATAGATTTCGACGTAACCACCCTGAGACTGATCATAGAGAGCTGCATCATGCACAAGACGAACCTGATAGTACGCGAGGCCGATCCCGACGAGGAGCCTGGAGAAAACGAGTTCAGGATTCTGAAGCAGCTTTCCGTGGGCACGGACTCCCGAAAAGGCAGCCCGACGGGAAAAAAAGCTGAAAAGTTGAAGTAAACATCAGGAAGTTTACCCGGATATTCGTACAAAAGCTCCGGCTTTTCGTACGAATATCCAAAAAAATCTCCGGACATTGTCCGCCCATGATGCCGGCATCCGGAGATTTTTTTGTACCAATCGACAAAAAAACGGATAAATTGACAAGCCAGCCCGTTTGCGTCCACATTCGGAAAAAGACGGCAGTCCTTGTGTAAAAATAAAAAAATTGAACAATCATATCTAAAAAAAGGGTTAAAATAAACCTTTCTGCATATAAATTTGTTATCTTTGCGCCGAAGAACGACTTCCTATGCGGCTGTGGGAGCGGATCCTAGACAGAAGCACGATGTGCGTCATCTTCCATTTTTGGAGATAACAAACTGATTCATAGTGTTTTTCAGGCGCTAGGAAGGAGAGAGAGGTATATCCGTACCTCAACAAACATTCAATCAAGAAAAAAGGGAACAAAAAACCAGAAGGACAAACATCCACAGACATGGAAAAAGAACAGGTATGGCTTCCCCTGCAGACGGTGTACAACAAAGAACTTACAGTAGCCGCCTATCTCAAAGAGCAGGGCATCGAGCATTACATCCCCATGACATACGAGCTCCGCGACACCGGGCGCGAGGGTGAATGCACCCACATACTCGTACCCGCCATCCACAACCTGATTTTCATCCACTGTCCTTATGACGCCAACTGGTGCCGGCAGTTCGCCTCCGAAGCCCCGCTGCCCGTCTATTTCCTGAAGAAGGAACGCAACGGCAACGACTACTGCACGGTGAGCGAACGCGACATGCAGAACTTCATGCATGCCACCAACCCCGACATCCAGGGCACGCGGTTCATCGATTCCGAAAAGCTTCGCGGCAAGCGCAGCGTCCCCGTCCGGGTAGTACGCCGCGGTCCGCTCTACGGTGTGACCGGCAAGTTCCTCCGCTACGGAGGCCGCCACTACATCGCCATCGAAATGCCCCAAAGCACCGCCCTGCTCAAAGTGAGCTACACCTGGTGCGAAACCATCGAAGAGTAAATTCAGAAAAACAATATAAAATCACTAACAGACAAGCATGAAACTAAAAGCTTTATCACTTGTTATTTTTATGGCATGTTCGCCCCTGCTCATGGCGCAGTCGGGCATGACCGACCAGCAAGTGCTGGAATATGCCAAAGATGGAGTAAAACAAGGCAAAGACCAGCGTACCATAGCTACCGAGCTGGCACGCCGCGGTGTGACCCGCGAACAGGCGGAACGCGTAAAGAAACTGTACGAACAGCAGACAGGTACCGCTGCCGGCGACATGACCGGAACCGCCAAAGCCGAAGCACGCCTGCGCGAGCAGACACAGGAAGACAATTCCACCATGCTCGACGAACAGCCACAGGCACAGGAAGTGGCACAGCAGGACGCCGTATTCGGCCGCAACATCTTCAATACCCGCAACCTTACGTTCGAACCGAACGTCAACATAGCCACCCCGCCCAACTACCGTCTCGGTCCGGGCGATGAAGTGGTAATCGACATCTGGGGAGCCAGCCAGAACACCATCCGCCAGCAGATCTCGCCCGACGGAACCATCAACCTCGAACAGCTCGGCCCCGTATTCCTGAGCGGCATGAGCATCGAGCGCGCACAGCAGTACCTCACCGGCGAGCTCCGCAAGATCTATTCCGACCAGAGCAACCAGATACGCGTCACGCTGGGCAACACCCGCACCATCCAGATCAACGTGATGGGCGAAGTGATACAGCCGGGAACCTATGCCCTCTCCGCCTTCTCTACCGTATTCCACGCCCTCTACCGTGCAGGCGGTGTGAGCGGCATCGGTAGCCTCCGTAACGTGAAAGTATCGCGCGGCGGACAGACCGTAGCTACGGTAGACGTCTACCAGTTCATCATGCAGGGCAAGACCCGCGACGACATCCGCCTGGAAGAAGGCGACGTGATCATCGTTCCTGCCTACGAAGAACTGGTACAGATTACAGGCAACGTGAAACGCCCCATGCGCTACGAAATGAAGAAAGGCGAAACCCTTTCTACCCTGCTGAAATATGCCGGCGGATTTACCAGCGACGCCTATACCAAGAGCCTGCGCATCGTGCGCCAGAACGGTAAGGAATATCAGGTAAACACCGTGGATGACACCGACTACAGCGTATGCCAGCTGCACGACGGCGACGTAATCACCGCCGAAGCCATTCTGGACCGCTTCACCAACAAGCTGGAAGTGCGCGGCGCCGTATACCGTCCGGGCATCTACGAGCTGGGCGGCAAGCTGAACACCGTACGCGAACTGGTAGAGAAAGCCGACGGACTGATGGCAGACGCCTTTACCGGCCGTGCCGTACTGTACCGCGAGCGTGAAAACAAGACCCGCGAAGTGAAGCAGATAGACATCCGCGCCATCATAGACGGCAGCCAGCCCGACATCCCGCTGCAGAAAAACGACGTACTCTACATCCCCAGCATCCACGACCTGGAAGACCTGGGCAACGTACAGATATTCGGCGAAGTAGCTCATCCGGGCGACTATCCGTATGCCGACAACATGACCCTCGAAGACCTCGTGATCACCGCAGGCGGTCTGCGTGAATCGGCTTCCGTAGTACGTGTCGACGTGGCACGCCGCGTAAAAGATCCGAAGAGCACCGAAAGCCCCGCTACCATCGGACAGAACTTCTCTTTCGGCCTGAAAGACGGTTTTGTGGTAGACGGCGAACCGGGATTCACCCTCCAGCCTTACGACCAGGTATTCGTACGCCGCAGCCCGGGCTACAGCGCACAGCAGAACGTGGTAGTAGACGGTGAAGTGCTTTACGGCGGAACCTACGCCCTGACCAGCAAGAACGAACGCATCAGCAGCATCATCGCCAAGGCAGGAGGCGCCACTCAGTTTGCCTACGTAAAGGGAGCCAAGCTTACCCGTGTGGCAAATGCAGAAGAAATCAAGCGCATGCAGGATGTAGTGAACCTGCTCCGCCGCCAGGTAGGCGACGCCATGATCGACTCCCTGGGCATCAACGTACAAAGCACCTTTACGGTAGGCATCGACCTGGAAGCCGCCCTTGCCAACCCCGGCAGCGATGCCGACATCGTGTTGCGTGCAGGCGACGTGATCAGCGTGCCCGAATACAACAACACCGTGAAGATAGACGGCGCCGTGATGATGCCGAACACCGTATCCTATCAGGAAGGCGAAGGCGTGAAATACTACATCAACCAGGCAGGCGGCTACGGCCAGAACGCCAAGAAGAGCAAGAAATTCATCATCTACATGAACGGCCAGATAGCCCAGGTGAAAGGCAGCGGCAAGAAACAGATGGAACCCGGCTGCGAAATCATCGTGCCCAGCAAACGCAAGAAGCAGTTCAACATCGGCAACGTTGTCGGCCTGACAAGCTCTATTGCCTCACTGGCGACCATGACAGCTGCCATTACGGCATTGATTAAGTAAACTACTGATTATAAACAGCTACAGGAAGCGCGGTAAGGAAGATTTTACTGCAACTTTTCTCACCCACCGAGCCGTGCCGACTGTAGCCTTTTCTATACAAAGCATTTATGAGCGAAAACAAAAACTATCAGCATCCGGACATACAGGATCCGGAAAACGATGAACTCGAAATAGACTGGATGGAGATACTGCGTAAAATCATCGCCATCCGCAAGACACTCTATAAGGCAGCCGGCGTAGGTCTAGTTTTGGGCATTATAATTGCCCTGAGCATTCCTAAACAATATACCGTAACAGTCACCCTTTCCCCTGAGATGAACGGAGATAAAGCAAACGGTGGACTTGCCAGCCTGGCTTCTTCTTTTTTGGGTGGAGGAGCAAGCAGCAACAGTCCCGATGCATTGAATGCGACCTTGGCTCCGGATATTGTAGCCTCTACTCCGTTTGTTTTAGATTTATTCGACACCCAAATACAAACGCTCGATGGAAAATTAGATACTACTCTGGTAGCTTATCTAGATGAACAAAAAGGACCATGGTGGGGATATATCAAAGCAGTTCCAGGTATGGCTATTGGAGCCATTAAATCACTTTTTACAGAAAAAACAGATTCTGCGACAACGCTAAACCCATTTCAACTAACAGAAAAAGAAGCAGCAAAAGTAAAAGAATTAAGACAATCAATTCTTGCTGAAGTTGATAAAAAAACAGCTATGACTACCATTACTGTGACTTTACAAGATCCGAAAGTAACAGCTATTGTGGCCGATAGTGTAGTAGCTAAACTTCAGCAGTATATCATCGACTACCGAATCAAGAAAGCTAAAGAAGACTGTGCCTATCTGGAAGAGCTCTATAAGGAACGCCAGCAAGAGTATTACGAAGCACAAAGTAGATATGCCCACTACTTCGATACCAACCGTAATATAGCTTTCCAAAGTATACGCGCCGAACAAGAACGCTTACAAAACGATATGAACCTTGCCTATCAGGTATATAGTCAAGTTGCACAACAACTTCAAGTAGCACGTGCTAAAATACAAGAAGAAAAGCCCGTATTTGCAGTGGTTGAACCGGCTACTATACCATTAAAGCCATCTGGAACAAGTAAAAAAGTAATTTTTGTAGGAGTACTATTCCTCGTAATATGTGCTACAGGGGGATGGATTTTATTGGGTGTACCACAATGGAAAAAAATAAATAATACTTTAAAATCAAATTAATAAAACGTCCTAATGAATAGATTTGCTTTTCACAAATAATTATTTATGACAAATTCTGCTGCAAACAATAAACAAATAGCTAAAAACACGCTATTGCTCTATTTTCGGATGCTATTAACAATGGTAGTAAGCCTATATACTTCACGTATAGTTTTAAATGCATTAGGAGTAGAAGATTTTGGAATTTATAATGTAGTAGGTGGAGTAGTCGCAATGTTTTCTTTATTATCAGGTTCTCTATCTACTGCTATAAGTCGGTTTATTACATATGAACTAGGAAAAGGAGAACAAGGAAATCTTAACAAAATTTTTTCATCGGCTGTAACTATACAAATTACTTTAGCTGCTATTATTATATTGTTTGCTGAACTCATAGGAGTGTGGTTTCTTAATACTCAAATGACAATACCTGTATCACGTATAACTGCTTCCAATTGGGTTTTTCAAATATCACTATTAACTTTCGTCATAAATCTAATCAGTATTCCTTACAACGCTAGTATTATTGCACATGAAAAGATGTCTGCATTTGCATATATAAGTATTTTAGAAGTAGTCGGCAAGTTAGTTACCGCTTATTTAATAACCATATCTCCTATAGATAAACTTATATTCTACTCATTTTTAATGTGTATAATTGCTTTAGTAGTCAGATTTACATATGGATATTATTGTAAAAAGCATTTCACTGAATGTACATATAGTTTTATATGGGATAAGCAACTGTTAAAACAAATGTTTGGCTTCGCAGGCTGGAATTTTATTGGTACAGCCTCCGCTGTATTAAGAGATCAAGGAGGAAATATTCTCATAAATTTATTCAATGGTCCAATAGTAAATGCTGCACGAGGCATTGCATTTCAAGTAAATAATGCTATACAGGGATTTGTAAATAATTTTATGATAGCTCTTAACCCTCAAATAACTAAATCGTATGCAGCTAACAATCACGAATATATGATGACCTTAATTTTTCAAGGGGCAAGATTATCTTTTTACATGCTGCTAATTTTATCTTTACCAATTTTACTTAATACTCAATATATCCTAGAAATTTGGCTAAAGACTGTGCCAGAACATTCTACCTTATTTGTGCAGTTAGTACTAATCTTAGCTATGAGTGAGTCCATATCGTATCCTCTCATTACTGCCATACAAGCTACAGGTAGAATCAGAAATTATCAACTATTGGTAGGAGGCCTTCAACTATTGAACTTCCCCATATCATACTGCTTACTACATATAGGTTTTTTTCCAGAAATCATAATGATAGTAGCCATCATTTTAACTCAAGTATGTTTAGGAGCAAGACTATATATGCTGCAAAAAATCATAAAACTTCCGACAAAAGTTTTTTTAAAGAATGTATATCTTAATATCATAATTGTCAGCACTTTATCTTCCATTACACCCATTCTTTTATTCAGAAATACACCAGATACACTAAGTAAGTTTATCTTAAGTAGTTCTATTTCTGTTATATGCTGTATAATAATCATATACTATATAGGCTGCAACTCAACAGAACGAAATTTTATTTCAACAAAAACAAAACAAATTTTAAGAAAAATATTTACCCTATAATAAAGAGGTTATACAATGACTATTGTTCTAAACATTTGTATTTATATTTTTTCCTTTATAAACTTTATAAAAATTGGAGACGTCAACAACCCTCCTTCCGAAAATGGTTATGGAAAAGTAACATACGACTATAGTATTAGCGAAACAGAATTAACAAACGAATGTTACTGCTTTTTCCTCAATTCCGTAGCAAAAACATACGATCCTTATAATTTATATAATCCAATAATGGGAGAATATTTTTGGGGAGGAATTGTACGAAAGACAGATTCAAACGGTAACTTTGTTTATTATGTAAAGCCAGGTTTTGAAAAATATCCGGCAATAGGTATAACTTGGAACAGTGCAATAAGATTCATTAATTGGCTGAATTACAATTGGGAAAATATTAAAAACAAAAAAGATATTACTTATTATATATCTGAGACAGAAGGAGATGATAACCATGGAGCTTACAATACTCAAAAATATCTTAATAGTTCACTACATATAAAACGCAATAAAGGTGCACGATTTTATCTCCCCAATAAAAATGAATGGATCAAAGCCTGTTTCTATAATGGAAAGGAATACATAACAACCAATCAAAATTTACAAATAGCCAATTGTTATACAGAAGATGGGTGGAAATATCCATACCCTCATCTGTTATCTTCAGAAAAAGGTACTGTTAGTCATTATGGTACGATTAATCAAAATGGAAATTTAGGAGAATGGATTGAAGATCCATTTGGTACAGATGGAAGAAACTGGAAACAGTTCTTGGGAGGAAGCTTAATTAGACCAAAATATTCTTTAGATATAAATTATACTGAAGGAGATGCTCCCGATAAATCAATAGCTTCAGTAGGTATTAGAATTATTCAATTAACAGCATCAACAACCAAGCAAACTCCTCCAACTATTTCTTATACCCCAAAACATAATACACGCTTAAGCCAACAACAAGACGAGAAATGGATTAAAATTGGGGATATACAAAATGAAGGTGACCTATATAATCAATTTATAGGAAATGTAAATTATGAATATGAAATATCCAAATATGAATTAACGAATGAAGAATATGCTCAATTTCTATCAGCTGTTTGCAGATATGAAGACCCTTATCATCTATATAATAAAAATATGGAGATAGGAGCTATTGGCGGCATAAATAAAATAAAACAAAATAATGGAGAATATAAATATCAAGCTAAGCAAGGCTGGGAAAGAAAACCAGTTGTCTATATCAGTTTCTACGATTTATGCAGATATGCCAATTGGATGCACTATGGATGCCCCAATACTGGGAAATGTACAATCGGAACAACTGAAGGAACAGCTACTCAAGGGGCTTATGATACTGGCAAATTTGGTACTAAAAGTAAAAAATCAATAAGAAGGAATAAAGGAGCTAAATATTTTATACCAAACAGAAACGAATGGTATAAAGCAGCTTATTATGACCCAACAATACAAAGTAAAAATAAATATCATATATATCCGACTCAATCTTCAACACCTCCCAGTTTCCAAGAAGCAAATTACATGATTGACAATCAATTATGTATAGGGCCTCCATTTTACGTCTGTAATGTAGACTCATTCCAAAATGCTCCAAGCCATTATGGTACACTTCAACAGGGGGGAAATGTATGGGAATGGATTGAAGACTGGCAATTTAATAAATACGGTCATATTGCGCTAAGAGGAGGTTCTTTTTCGTACACAGAATACGGATTATCTTCAATAAATGAAGATCCGGGAGGAATCAATGATATTTCTTATGTATTTGGAGGACGTTTAGCAAGAATCAGTCAAGATACAGGCTATATTTATATTCCGATGAATGGAAAGAACTACTATTATTATATAATTTCTCAATTTTATCAATCACCCAAAAAGAGTTTATTAATTCTTTGTTGCATATTAATCATTTTATCCCTTATAATATTTACTATTATGTTGAAATTTAAATCTGTTATAAAGAACATTATTTATACACTTCAATATCTAACAAACATCATTATATGGATCTTTTTAAAAAAGAAAAAAGCGTTATTACCAACCAATGAATCCAGAATATTATACATCCCCTGCGACCCATGGAGCGTATGGGGCTCAAGAGGAGATGAAGCTATGATATATGCTTCGATGAAATTACTTAAAGAAAAGCATAAAACAGAACAATTTTATTTTATAACAAGCACAGATAAGGGTATTACAGAAACCCAAAATAGAGGTTATAAAGCTATAAAAGCATGGAAAGGGAAAAGTCCTATCTATCACATATCACAAGCACTAAGAGAACTTAACCCAACTCAGGTCATTATTATTGGCGCAGATTGTATGGATGGTTATTACAGTCCAGATGTCAGTTTTACCCTTATGGCAACAGCAGATCTTTGCTCAAGCTATAATATACCCTATCACATATTAGGATTCAGTTTTAATGAAAATCCGTCATGGAAAGTTAAACTCGCCTATTTATTCTGCTCCTCGGCTGTAAGATTTAACCTGAGAGATTATTTCTCACAGCAACGATTTGGGCATTTTACACATAAAAAATCAACACTTGTAGCAGATATGGCTTTCCTATTAGAGCCCAATCCTAATTTTTATGATTTCAAAGAATATCAACAATGGTGTCAGCAAGAAAAAAATAAACAACAAACAATTGTTGGATTTAATTTTCATCCAATGCTGAAAAAGAATCAAAGCATAGAAGAGATACATGAAGCTTGCTCTTCACTTGCAGATATGATAATACATCTATTAAACCAACACAGTGAACTATCGTTTTTATTTATTCCTCATGATAATCGAGGCAAATTATCTGATACAATAGTATTACCAATTATAGCGAATAAAATAAGAGAAAAAGGATATGCACAACGTATTAAAGAAATAAAGGAAGTGTATCACGCAGATGAAATAAAGGCAATAGCAAGTTTATGTGATATTATGATTTGTAGTAGAATGCACTTAGCTATAGGTTCATTAAGTTCAGGTGTACCTGTTATGGCAGCGACATATCAAGGTAAATTCCACGGATTATTTAAACATTACGGTTTACCAGAAGATTTACTATTATCACCTGCTACTTTTATTACAAAAGAATTCATTTCAACTTTTGAAAGACTACTTAAAGAGAAAAAAAGTTTAGCAAAAACTCTACAAGAAAAACAACCTGAAATAAATATTTTATCTGCAAAAAATATAGAAGAATGAAAAAGGTCTTAATTATCTCAGATACCCCAACTCACCCAACAAATACAGGAAACAAAATGTGCATATTATCATATGCTACATTGTTACAAGATATGGGATATGATGTATATTTCCTTTATTTTACACGAGAAAGAAATAGCAATACATTTACTCAAAATAAAGACTATTGGAGTGATCATTTCCTTTCTTATCAAATGTCTATAATACAAAAAGCTGTAATAAAAATAGTTAGGCATTTACCTTTTCGATGTTTTTCAGACATTTGGCTACACGAACCATGGTTTATAAAATCATATATAAAACAAATTCAGAAAAAATATAAATTTGATAGCGTTATACTAAATTATATTTGGCTTTCAAAAATTGCAAATTATTTTCAGGGAAATACTGTATTATTCACCCATGATGTTTTTTCATATAGAAATCTCCGGCTTAAAGGAAATTACTGGGTATCATGTACACCCAATGAAGAAGCAAAATGCATAAATCGAGTAAAAACTGTATTAGCAATACAAGAACAAGAAGCATATTACTACAAATACCTATCATACAAAGCAAACGTATATTGCATGTATAGCCCTTTTACTTTCCATAAGCAAGAAATACTCAACAACAAAAAATTACTATTTTTCTCCGGAAGCAATATATTAAATATTGAAGGCATAAACCATTTTATAAAAAATATATTTCCAGAACTTATAAAAAAGTTCCCTGACTTAGAGTTAATTATAGGAGGTGGAATCTGTAAACATTTAGAAAAAGATTTACGTACCACACAGATTATCTTAAAAGGAGGCTTTGATAATCCCGCAGACTTCTATGCTTTAGGAGATATTGTCATAAACCCTGTATTTAATGGTACTGGATTAAAAATAAAAACATTTGAAGCACTATCATATGGGAAAACAGTATTATCTTCAACTCATAGCATGGAAGGAATATTTTCACCTCAATCACTTCCGACGCGTCCTTGTCCTGCGTTTTCTGAATCTGCTGTGAGGAAACTCCGCTTTGAACGGTCGTACTGTTTTTTGTCTTGGCAACTACGGTCGCTTCCGAGTCCTGTTTTGCCTTCGCCGTGATGGTCACTTCGCCCAGCACGTTGTTGTCGGCATCCAGAGCGATTATCCATCCTTCCGTGGCTTCGCTTGTGCTGACCGTCTTGTCGCGGTAGGAAACATATTTGATAATCAATTCCTTTTCGCCTTCCACATTGACTACGAAATTTCCGTCAATGTCGGTGGCTGTTCCTAAATTTGTTCCTGCAACCTGAACTGTTGCGCCAATGAGCGGTTCTTTTGTTTTGGAGTCAACGACAGTACCTCTGATTTCCGCTGCATAGCACGAGGCGCTGAGCAATATCATCCATAATAATAAGTTTACGATTCTCATACTTTCTGTTACTTCTGTTTCTTAATTTTCCGGTGCAAAGTTCCCGTTGTTTTGTAACAGAATGATAACCGCCGCGTCACAAAAACGTAACTAAATTATGTCATTTCAATAACAAAGCGTTCTTCTGAAAGAATGTCAGAAGAACGCTTTGCTGTTGATAGTCTGTATTTTATGAGCTAAAAATCATAGCCGAGTGCAAAACTCCAGCTTTTGTTGCGCATGGTCCAGTCGGGATTTGCCGACACATTCTTGCATCCGGCAAAATAGTGGATGGAGAACAGGTAGCGCTTGTGGAGACGGAAACCGGTACCGAGTTTGAAACCCCAGTCGAATTTCTTGTGGTTCCAGATGTCCTTGCCGTAGAAATCGCGTTCGATATGGTTTTCGTAGTATTTGCTTGACTGTTGCGGGTCCTTTGCCACTTGCAGATATACTTGGTGGTTCTTGTCGAAGCCGCCCACGCCGAATGCAAAGTAAGGTCCGGCCTCGGCCAGCCATTCCAGATTGTCGGTTAGATTGAAGCGGAACGAAGCCATAATCGGAATGTTGAACGAATAGCTGCGTGTATGTCCCAGTTCGTTGTAGAGCGATTGGGAGGCCGATTCGTGGCGCACGATTGTATAGTCGTAGCTTCTGTTTTCAAAAAAGAATCCGGGTTGTATAGAGAAGAACTCGCGAACGTTGAGGTCAACTACAACGCCCGTGTTGAAGCCCGTGCGCCAGCTGCATGACGTGTTGTCGCTGTAACCTTTGAGCGAACCGCTGCTGTTGGATGTGTTCACACCGAAGCGTATGCCTACGCCGATGGATTTGTCGGGCATTCCCGTGTCGATGAAGTCCGATGCCTGGAGTGTAGCTGTCTGTGTAAATATTGCCACCAATAGCAGTGCTATGCCTGTTAATGTCTTTTTCATTGCCATAATGTTTTGATTCGTTGTTTGTCGTTCCGGACAGAAACGCCTGCCGTATTGCAAAGATAATCGTCTGTTTGGATTTTGAACCAGCTTAGCGACAAATAGATGAATTTTTAGTTAATTTTGACAATTGGATATCATTTGTATGTGGGCAGCGAGGTGCAGTCTATTATATGTGATTAATTACTTTCTGCAATTCTTCCAGAAAATATGCAGCGTGAGCTCCGTCCATTTGTGTATGATGAAATTGGAATGAGATAGTAAGGTGCTTTCTGAAAAGGTGTTTCTTGAATTTTCCCCAAATTAAGAATGGGTTGTTGAATATGCCGCTATACATCCCTATCGCGCCGTCGATTTCAAAATTAACAAGAGCGGATGTTCCAATAACCATACTTTCTGTCAAATCATGGTTCTGACAGGTCTCTGCTACTTGTTGAGTGAGCCGGATATAATCATGATTAAATAGGTTTAGATCTTCTGAAAAAGGAATATCGCAGGAACTTATTTCATTCTTTTTGTTGGCGACTATGGTATTTACGGCAATAGTATCATACTGAATCAGTTTGTTCCCGACCGGAAGCATATAAAATTCCTTGATGCCGGAAGCTGCCTTACCAATGCACCAACATATCAGCATGTTCAGTTTCAGTTTTTCTCTTTTGCTTAATTTGACAAGATTTGTAACATCAAGCGTTTTGAAAAATGTCACCATTGGCATAGGTGCATGCATCCACATTTCGTATGCGTATGCACGTGTAGTCGTTGCTGGATTGATTTCTTTTTTCATCTCTCTCCTTACTTAAGTTTGGACACAAAAGTAAATAGTGTCAAAGACTACGGATTGAACAAAAGTTACTATGTTTGCAATAGGAACGCCGACATTTAGAAAAAAAGAGGCGACAAGA
>ERZ791822.555-NODE-555-length-22055-cov-2.689682_pt1 | contig 22055 bp, 18 predicted proteins | sample MGYA00510299_ERZ791822 | MGnify/ENA primary metagenome ERZ791822 (study PRJEB30046, sample SAMN00791945) | human gut metagenome | study: EMG produced TPA metagenomics assembly of the A metagenome-wide association study of gut microbiota in type 2...
ACCAAGAGCCGTAGCCGCCAACCACAGACCCTGACACAGACCTAGCATACTTTTAGGTGCTACTTTCGATACGAAAGACAGTCCCAGCGGAGAGATAAACAATTCAGCAACCGTCAGGAAGAAATAGGTTGCAATCAAAACCCACCAATGAGCTTTGTTTGCCATTTGTTCTGCAATGGGTAATAATTTGAAGTCGTTTGCGGAGGGATAACCCTTTATCAGAGAAAAAACGGCAAGGAACAAGAATGCCGTTCCTGCAATGAACATACCGATTGCAATTTTGCGGGGAGTTGAAATTTCTTTACCGCGTTTTGCTAATCCTCCGAAAATGGCCATGATGACAGGTGTCAGCGCAATTACGAAGAACGGATTGATTGCTTGCCATACTTCTGGTGCAACGGCCGACGAATCTACGAAATCACGGGCAAAGAATGATAAGGACATACCATTCTGGTGAAACGAGAACCAGAAAAAGATAACGATACCCAATACAGCGAACAGCGCATACATTCTTTGTTTGATTTCTTTCGCCATAGCAGCTTTTTCTTCTGGTGTGTAACTTACATTTTGAGCTGCAATTTTCTTTGCAGGAGTAGGAAATGTTTTTTGAGAGACGAAGAAAATAATGAGAGAAATCAGCATCGCGGCAACAGATGCAATGAATGAATAGTGGATACCTTCATTGAAAATCTGTAAATATTGAGCGCAAGAAACGGTCAAGTCAGCAATGGAACCTCCGGCTGAAGTTATTAATTGTTGCAAGTTCGCCAATGCTTCGGGAGCCATGGCAGCGGCGTTGTTGATATATTCATGGCAAAGTGCCGGAAGTTGTGCATTGTAAGTGAAACCGTTTACACCCAACCACCACTGGCGTAATACCGGTGCAATGAATGGAGCGATCAATCCACCCACATTAATAAATACATAAAAAATCTGGAATCCGGAGTCCCGTTTGTCTTTTGCGATTTTGAGGGCCTCCGGGCCTTTCTTGGCAGCTTCGGCTTCGAAATTATCATACATCTGGCCGACAATTGCCTGCAGATTTCCTTTGAACAAACCGTTTCCGAATGCAATCAGGAAAAGTGCAAAACAGGTAAGGGTCAGCAACCAGGTGGTGTTGGCTGCCGTAGCAAGAATTGGAATGGAAAGAATAATGTATCCGGTGGCCATTACAACAAGACCTGTTTTAATAGTTCCTTTGTAATTTTGAGTGCGGTCAGCAATCAGACCTCCGACAAGACTTAAAATATATATGCCAGCATAAAAGAATGAGTAAATAGTACCACTGGCGGCTTCGCTTAAACCAAATTTAGAACACAGGAACAACACCAATACGGCATTCATGATATAGTAGCCGAAGCGTTCTCCCATATTACTCAGAGCTGCAGTAAGCAACCCCTTAGGATGATTTTTAGACATAGATAATGTATTTAAGTTAATATTAATCCACTTCGGTCGCAAATGTAAGAATATTTCCGTATTTTTCGTCTTTAAAACGATTGAGTTAATGTTATGGAAAAGTTAAATAAAGTTTTTCGAACGGCTCAGCTGGCTGCGATTGATAAATATACAATTGAGCATGAGCCGGTAAGCTCTTTGGATTTGATGGAACGGGCTGCCGGGATTTGGACAGATCGTTTTTTGAAAATTTTCACTGAAGTTGCAGGAGTGGTCGTGATTGCCGGGAATGGGAATAATGGTGGCGATGGATATGCGATTGCCAGATTATTGAATCGGCGGGGAGTGCCGGTCAGAGTATTCCGGATTGCCGGGACCCAGGATAGAAGCCCCGATTGTGAGGCGAATTATCGGCGTTGGTTGACCAGGGGAAAGGTGGAAGAATTAAAGCAGGCCGATGATTTGGTGTTACAGAAGGGAGAAATCGTGATCGATGCTATTTTCGGATCGGGGCTGAATCGTCCGGTAACCGGTTTGGCAGCCCGGATTATCAAGCAAATGAATGCTTCTGCTAACCGGGTGGTGGCTGTCGATATTCCTTCCGGGTTGGCGGGGGAGGATAATACCTGGAACGATCCCGAAACCATTGTTTGTGCAGAGTATACCTTTACTTTTCAGTTCCCGAAGTTAGCCTTTATGCTGGCGGAGAATGAAAAGTATGTCGGCCGGTGGGAAGTGCTGGATATCGGCTTACATCCTGAAATCATCGCTCGGCAACCGACCGATTGGTTTTATACGACAGAAGATACGGTAAAAGCGATTTTACCTCCTTCGCCGGTTTTTGCTCATAAAGGTACTAATGGGAAAGGACTGTTGATCGCCGGCAGTTATGGGATGATGGGAGCGGCTGTTTTGGGGGCTAAAGCGGCTGTACGCTCGGGTATCGGTTTGTTGTACTGTCATATTCCGGGTAAAGGAATCGAGGTGATACAGACGACTGTGCCGGAAGCGATTCCTGATCCGGATGAATCGGCCGAACGGTTTTCTGCTGTCTGTAAACTGAGAGATTACGATGCGATTGCTGTCGGACCTGCTATAGGGCAAGGACCGGAGACTGTCGGTGGATTGGAAAAATTATTACGTACCTGGAGAGGAACGACGATTCTGGATGCAGATGCGCTGAATATTATAGCGGAACACCGGGAGTTATTGGATTTACTCCATGAAGGCTGTATTCTTACTCCGCATATGAAAGAATTTGAAAGATTAGCAGGAAAAAGTGTAAATGATTTTGAGAGATTAAATAAATTAAGCATTTTTGCAAATCAATATCGGGTGCATATCGTGTTGAAAGGAGCTCATTCCGTTATCGCTACTCCGGATCGCCGGCTTTTCTTCAATATGAGTGGTAATCCGGGAATGGCTAAAGGCGGGGCGGGGGATGTTTTAACAGGAGTGCTGCTGGCTTTGGCTGCCAATAAATTGAATTTGTTGGATTTGCTCCGGATAGGAGTTTTTGCCCATGGGCTGGCCGGTGATTGTGTCGCGGAAAAAGAAGGCCGGAGAGGATGTTGTGCCGGAATGATAGCCGAGAGAATGGGAGAGGCCTGGAAAAGATTAGAAAAATAATAACAATTACTATGAAAAGAGTTTTTATTGTATCGTTAATGTTGGTGGTTTGTCTGGCTGCCGCAGCTCAAAAAAAGAAAGAACTGACTACGTTAGTGAACGTAAATTATACTTTACCTAAAGTAGCCTATGAAGTAGAGGTCATCTTGGAATGCGAACGTTTTGTTCCCGGACCCTATCAGAATTATGCCGAGAAAGAATTGGGAGTCCGTCCTGAAGCGACACAAGTCTCCGAAAAATGGGCCATAAAAAAAATAAATGTTCTTCCACAGTATATTCCGGATGAAAAGGCGGTGTATTCTGTTTCTGCCAACGGGGATTATTGGCCGGTGACACTGAGCCTTAGTGCTGAAGGTTTTCTGGCAGGTATCGCTGCCGGTAAAGGGGAAGTTTTCAATGAAAAAAAAGAGATGAAGTATATCGCCGAGGCCTTGGGGGACGAAGAGAGGATCGATATCATGAAACTGAATACTTATAATCAGCTGAAAGAAGTGTTGGATACCAATTATACTTATCAGGAGGTGGACGGTGAGATGAAGAGAATTTGGGATCCGATCGTACATTATGCTGTTAAGACCGATGCTGACAATGTAAAAGAAGCAGTAAGTGAGATTTTCCGGATTCGCTCGGAAAGAGTAAAATTATTGGGAGCCGAAAATAATGTTCCTGATGGAAAATCTTTAGAGATCATATTGAAAGAATTCGATCGGATGGAAAAAAACTACCTGAGTCTTTTCTTAGGTAAAAGAGAAACTGTAAAGGTAAAACGGGTATTCCAGTGTATTCCGGAAAAGGCTAACGAACCGGTTGTCGCTTTCCGGTTTTCTGAACAAAACGGAGTGACAGATACGAAAAATGTTGCCGCTCAGGCTTATTTTCTGAAGATTGAAGAGGCTGTGGTTCCGGCTTCGTCACCGGTGAGTGGAGGAGGTGAAGCGGCTGCTGTTTATTATAGGGTACCTGCTACAGCTACGTTGAAGTTACTGAAAGGGAAAGAAGAAATAATGAGTTATCCTGCTATTGTTCCTCAATTGGGAGAAATTAAGAAATTTCCTGTGGATGTGATTAGTAGCGAAGGGTTGATGCTGGAATTTTATCCGCAGTTCGGATCCTTGAAAAGTATTCGGAAAAAATAATCGCTGATACAGGCTATCTGTATTGGTATTAGTACTTGAATTATGTCGTGGTGGAATAACTGGTATGTGAGTTTTTTGAGTTGGCGGGTACGCCATATCAAAGAAAGGAATTTTATCGTCATCCTGAGTCTTCTGGTAGGTATTATCACCGGACTGGCCGGGGTATTCCTGAAAAATTCCGTCCATTATACCCACCAGTTTCTGACCGAGCGTTTGCAGATAGATAGCGGAAGTTTGTTGTTTTTTATTCTTCCTTTTATAGGGATTTGGTTGACCTCCCTGTTTGTTCGTTATTTTGTGAGAGAAGATATCAGTCATGGAGTGACAAAGGTATTATATGCGATTTCCCGGCGTAATAGTATGATCAAACCTCATAATAACTACTCCTCTATGATTGCCAGTACAATTACGATTGGCTTTGGAGGATCGGTGGGAACGGAAGCGACGATTGTACTGACCGGTGCTTCCATCGGTTCGAATATGGCCCGTTTTTTCCACATGAACTACAAGGTGATGACCTTGATGATCGGGTGTGGGGCAGCCGGGGCTATCGCCGGAATTTTCAAAGCTCCGATTGCCGGTATCGTATTTACCCTGGAGGTACTGATGCTGGATCTGACGATGGCTTCCTTGGTGCCTTTGATGATTGCTGCCATTTCATCTTACGTTATTGTATATTTTCTGATGGGCGAAGGGGTGGTCCTCGAATTCGCCGTACACGAACATTTTGCCTTGGCTAATGTGCCGTATTATATTATTCTGGGGATATTGTGTGGATTGGTTTCTGTATATTTTATCCGGACGAATATCCGAATCGAGAAATTTATTACCGGGATAAAGAACCAATTCAAAAGAATTTTGGTAGGAGGAGCATTATTGGGCTTGCTGATCTATATTTTTCCGCCTCTCTACGGTGAAGGATACTCTTCTTTGGAAGCTTTGCTGACCGATAATGCAGATGCACTGTTGAACAATACCTATTTTTTCGATTTCCGGAACTATGCATTCGTCGTTGTTTTGTATGTGATCGGTTTGGTATTTATCAAAGTAGTAGCTACAGCTTTCACCAACGGTAGTGGGGGGGTTGGAGGTGTTTTCGCTCCCAGTTTGTTCACTGGGGGAGTTACCGGATTCCTGATTGCTTACCTGATCAATATGACCGGAGTGATCACGGTTCCTGTCAGTTATTTTGTATTGGCAGGTATGGCCGGGGTGATGTCGGGTGTCATGAATTCTCCGTTGACAGCTATGTTCCTGATCGCTGAGATTACCAGTGGCTATAGTTTGCTGGTGCCCTTGATGATAACCTCGGTGACGGCCCATTTAACGGGGCGGGGCATGGAGCCTTACTCTATTTATGCACGTCGGCTGGCTATGAAAGGAGATCTGATTACCCATAATAAAGATAAAGCCGTGCTGACTTTGATGAAGCTGAATAAAGTCATCGAGACCGACTTACAGACGATATCCATAGAGGCTACTTTGGGGGATCTGGTGAAAAAAGTTTCCCGTTCCAGTAGAAATATTTTCCCGGTGATCGATGAAAACGAAGCATTGCTGGGGATTGTATTGCTGGACGATATCCGTAAGATCATGTTCAATCAGGATTTGTACAATGTCACCTTTGTCCGCGACTTTATGACAACTCCACCTACGATTGTCGATGTGACGGATTCGATGGACCTGGTTATGAAAAAATTTGAAGATACAGGAGCCTGGAATTTACCTGTGATCGAGGAAGGAAGATATATCGGGTTTGTTTCGAAAGCAAAGATATTCAACACTTACAGAAGGGTGCTTCAACATTTTTCCGACGAATAATAGAATCATATGGATCAACATTCAAAATTGGGGTATCGGGAAGGACTCGTTTCCGTTATTCTGAATCTACTCTTGTTTGTTTTAAAATATTATGCCGGTATTGCATCGGCCTCGCTTGCTTTGATTGCCGATGCCTGGCATACCCTTTCGGATTCCCTGACTTCTTTGGTCGTAATTCTTGGAATTAAATTATCCTCGAAGAAACCGGATAAGGAGCATCCGTTCGGACACGGCCGCTGGGAACAAATCTCTGCATTGATTATCGCTATTCTGTTGGCTTTGATCGGAGTAGAGTTTATGAAAGACGCTATCGCAAAATTGAGGGGACATGAGGCGGCTGATTTCGGCTGGTTGGCTTATCTGGCTACGGTTGCTTCGATTGTCTTAAAAGAAGGATTGGCCCGCTATGCTTTTTATATCGCCCGTAAAACCGGTAACGCTGCTGTAAAAGCGGACGGATGGCATCACCGGAGCGATGCTTTATCGTCACTGATGGTTTTGGCCGGACTTTTTCTCAGCCCCTATTTCTGGTGGATCGACAGTGTATTGGGTATGTTGATATCTTTCATGTTATTCTATGCCGCCTATGGGATTATTCGCGAAGCAGTAAATAAAATTTTAGGAGAAGAACCTTCGGAAGAAGTGATCGGGAAAGTAGAACAGATCGTGAAAGCTGAAATGGGAAATGTGGCTTATCCGCATCATTACCACATTCATCATTATGGGGACCATGTCGAATTCACTTTTCATATCCAAGTGCCCGGGGAAGAGACCGTGGAGGAAGCTCATAGAAAAGCTACCCTTATCGAAATGCAGATAAAAACAGAATTGAAGATCGATGCGACTATCCATATCGAACCCTTGAAAATGTAACTTTATAAACCCTTCTATCGTTGTAAAACTAGATTATAAATCACCCGCTAACCGGCTCTGTCAGGAGAAGCAGGGGAGATTAGATGTGGAAATCGCAAATCTAAAATTGGGGGCTACTATTAATTTAGTTGTTTTATACTTGTATATTACCAAAAAAAACTTACTTTTGCGAAAATTTTATGGGAACGCTAAAAAAACTATATAGCTATGTATTGGACACTGGAACTTGCTTCAAAATTGGAAGATGCACCATGGCCTGCATCTAAAGATGAATTAATCGATTACGCAATTCGTTCGGGAGCGCCTATGGAAGTTATCGAAAATCTTCAGGATATAGAGGATGATGAAGAAATTTTCGAAAGTATTGAAGACATTTGGCCTGACTATCCCAGTAAAGATGATTTCTTCTTCAACGAGGACGAGTATTGACGGCTTATAAGTAAGCTAAATTATTAAATTACAGCGCGATAAACAATGAAAATTTGTTTGTCGCGCTGATGTTTTATGGTGTTATATGGTGCGGTTTGTTTGTCTAAATTGCGGTTTTTCTTCTCAAAAACTGGGTTTGTTTGTCTAAAATACATTACCTTTGCTTCTCCTCAGGAATATTGAATTGGGAGGAAAAGCATATGGGAAGACCGAAAAGACTATATCCATTGGGCAAATTCCGCCTTCGTACACCGAAAGTGGTTGACAAGGAAAAAGCCTATCCTGTCGAGTTGGAATACACTTGGAACAGGCAGGTAATCCGTAAGACAACGAATGTCTTTGTCAAGGTTGCGGACTGGAACCAGAACGGTAATCAGGGACGAGGTGAAATACGTGCAAGTCATGGCGGTGAATCCAAACGACTTAACCAGTTATTGCTGGCACGTGTTGAACGTATAGATTCGCTACTTGCCGAATATAACGAAAAACATCCTAATCAGATAACCGCTGATGTCGTATCCGGCTTTCTTGCGGACAAACCTCTTGCGCGTCGTGATCAAGGGAAGGACTTCGTAGAGTTTACATTGGAACGTCTTTCTTCAGACTATGCAAGAAACAGAATCGGAAGGAGCCGGTATGAAAACGGAAAGAGCTGCATGAATATATTCCAGACATTTCTGAGGGCTACCCGACAGGGAACCTATCGTTCTGACAGTATTTATGTAGGCGATATGACTCCGGAGCTGTTAGACAGCTATATATCATGGCGCAGGGAAATCAAGCAGAACAGTGATGCCACTATCAACCACTCTTTGACTCCGATTCTAAAAGCGTGTGCATACGCCTGTGAAATGGGGATGATGGAACCTGCCGTCAATGCAAGGATTCAGGATATGCGCATTGTAACTAAGGTATCGCTTTCTGAAGAAGAAGCAGAGTTTGACGGCAAAAGTCTCAGTAAGGAACAGATGGCGGCATTGCTTGAATATTACAAGACCTGTACAGAACCGCGCAGAAAAGAATTTCTGGAAATGTTCTTCTTTGCGTTCCACGCCTGCGGTCTCCGTGTAGTGGATGTGATGACCCTGCAATGGAAACATATCGACTTCGCAAGGAAAGAGTTGCGGAAGATTATGATAAAGACAAACAAACGACATGTCATACCGCTTACTGAACCTGCATTACATATCTTACAGCAATGGCGGGAAAAACGTGAGGGATGCCGGTATGTGTTCAACCTTGTAAAAGAGACTTTGGATTTGGATGATGCGGAGGCACTGTACAAAGCCCGTAACAATGCCACTAAATGCATTAATCAGTCACTGGCCGTTGTCGGTGAGCAGATCGGCCTTCCGTTCAGTCTCTCGATGCACGCTGCCCGTCACTCGTTTGCGGTTTTTGCGCTGAACAAGGGATTATCCATGTCGGTAGTCAGCCGTCTGCTCGGACATAGCAGCACGGATATTACAGAGAAGGTTTATGCCCGTTTCCTGCCGGAGACGCTGTCGGCGGAGGTGGCAAAACTAAGCGGAGAATTAATCAACTTGACTATATAATCACTGTGAAAAGATAAAGAAACATGATATCATTGCCATTTCGAGTTGCATGTATCCTGATAGCAGGATTCCTTATTGTACTGGCTGTAACCTATATATACAAGTTAAACAGCCGTAAGGTATTCTGGGGTGTAGGGCTCACTGCCATTATCGGTATCCTCATCCTTCTTGGATTAGGGGTGCTTCGTCCATCTTGGGGAACAGAAACCGGCACGGCTGTCATTGTGGGAATCAGTACCGCTATCGGATGTGCAATAACGCTGATATATGCAGCAGAGGACTTGCATCAAAAGAAGCGAATTAAGGGAAAGAAAATCACAGAAACTGAATCTGTGCAAGAAGATATGGTTCCAGATCGCCATAAAGTGACTTTACCGTCTCGGCTTGATACTGAATTGGCAAGAAAGATCTTTGATAAAGCCATTGAAGAAGAATATATCATTATCAACGATGACCATTATGAATGGACTTTGAACAAAGTCCTTCTTGCATATATGTGCGGACGTATCTATTGCGAAGATTATCCTGAAAAAACAATATATGATGAGAAGATGTACTGGATGCCTGGCAGAGTGGAATTATTTCCGGGTACTGAATTAGATAAGTTATTTAACATGAAAGATTTGACCCAATCAAGGCATACTCGAAAAAACAAAGCTGCGCCTACAGGATTTGAGAAAATTGACAAGTTATTTGAGTAGCCAATGTGCTACTCTTTTTTTGTTTGACAAGCAGCAGGTTATAAGCTCATCACCTCCGTGTTATATACAACTCTAACACGATCTCTAACATAGTATCTAATTCATTCTAACACCAAGATTCCTAAGGAGTTTGAACCTTTGCATCGTGCTTTTGGTACGATGTGCACAGTCGTATCATAGCACGTAAACCCGGCTTACAGTCCGAGTGTGCATAAGGAAGGTTAAGCCATAATACGATAAACTATGGCTCAAAAATTAAATGGAGAAAAGAAACTATGCGACCGGGAACTGCTTGAAAAGATTCTCAGCATAGTAGAGAAACAGGAGAAACTGCCGCCTCTGGCTCATGAAAGTGGGCATCGTCTTTATGATAACAAGTCTTTGATGGAGATGTTGAACATTAAAGATAAGTATCTGAAAAAGTTGCGAGACAACGGTTATCTCGGCTACTCGCGTGAAGGTGATAAATACTGGTACACGCAGGAGGATGTGGATCGTTTTCTGCGCCGTTTCCATTATGAAGCTTTCGCTATTGGTGATGAACTTCCCAAACAGGAAGGAGGTGGCTATGTTTGACACCATTCATTTGACCAACATGCTTCGTTCGGAAGTAGAAGACATTCCGGAAACAGGTCTTCCGTTAGATGCCTTCCCGGACAGGATACAGGAGATTATCCTCAATCTTGCCAGATACGAAAATTTCAATGTGGAATATACTGCGTCTATTATTCTTTCCGCTGTTGCTACTGCAATAGGAAATTCTTGTCATATCCGTATAAAGGGCGAGTGGAAAACTTGCCCATCCCTTTATATGATGTTGGTAGGTCGTCCCGGACTTGGAAAGACTCCTCCCCTCGGTTTTATCTATAAGCCGATTAATGAGTATGATGATCGGCTGCATGAGAAATATAACGAGGAATATGACGAATATGAAAGAGCCATGTCAGCAGGCAAGCGCGGAAGTGACGGGGAAGAACAACTGCTCAAGAAACCGAATTTTGTAACGACGGTCATTTATGACTCTACCCCGGAGGCGATGATGAATATTCATCAGCATAATCAGCGTGGGATAACATTGGTCGTCGATGAAATCCTGGCTTTGTTCAATTCCGTCAAAAGGTACAACAGCAAAAACAACCTCATTGAAGATCTGCTGACAGCTTATAGCGGACAGCCGTTAAAGATTATCCGCAAATCAGAATCACGTCCTGTTCTAATCAAGAATCCATGTATAAATGTCATCGGTTCAGTACAGACGAATATGCTGCAGGAAGTCTTCCGTGCAGAGTTCCTTGCCAACGGATTGCTTGACCGCTTTCTATTTGCTTATCCAAAAAACAGGAAGATATCCGGATGGAGACGGGAAGAACGGAATACAGCCCGTCCTGACATCATGAATCAATGGAGGACAATAATCAACAGAATCTTAAGCATCTCCTGTATCCTTGATGACAAGGGTACAACGGTCAATCCCCGTATCCTTACAATGTCTGACGATGCGGAAGAATACTTTTATGAATGGTACAATGAAATTATCGATGCTGTAAATGCCATTGAGGATGATGCGGATGTTGAAAGCCGCAAGATGAAACTCAACGGCCATGTAGCACGTCTTGCCCTGTTATTTCAGGTAATGAAATGGGCTACTGACAGTGGAGATATGCAATATATTGAGTGGGATTCCGTAGAATCGGCAATCCGTATGATTGATTATTATGAGGAAACATACCGGAGGATTCAGGAAGCCATTGTCATAAACAGTATCGGCGAAATGAAGGAAGCGTGGCTCTCCCTGCTAGGAGAGAGATTTACTTCCGGGGATGCTGTCATTGCCGGTAGAAAAGTTGATATGTCCCGGCGTACCGTCTATTATGCGCTTGACCAATTATGCCGGCTTAAACACCCTCTTATAGAAAAGCTTCAGCATGGAGTCTATCGCAAACTTATGACAGAAAACACTGATGCACCTTGCACTATTGCACTTTCATCTTGTCAAGATACCGTGCAATCTTCTCAAAGTGCAAAAGTGCAGAGTGCAACCACACTAAAATCAGAGGACCATGAGTGAATACAGATTCCATTTACAGAAATACCTGCACGGAAGTAAGACTACTTGTCCGAACTGTGGTAAAAGCCGATGTTTTGTCAAGTATATTGATGAACAGGGCGTCATTAGCTTTCCCGATAATGTCGGCAAGTGTGATCACGAGAACAGTTGCGGCTATCATTACACACCTAAGGAATACTTCAAGGATAATCCTGATGTGTTGGAAATGAATGAGAAATCTGGTAAGTCACTCCTTTCTGCCCCTTATAAGCCGGCATATAATATTCCGGCTTGTATTATTCCTTCGTATATTTCATCATCTTATGTGTTAAGGAGTTTGTCACATTATTCAATCAACCCCTTATATCAGTATTTCTGTCATGTATTTGGTGAAAATGAGACAAGCAGATTGTTTGAAATGTATCGCATAGGGACGTCTTCAAAATGGGGAGGCGCAACGGTTTTCTGGCAGATAGATATAAATGGACAGGTAAGAACTGGTAAGGTAATGTGCTATAATGCGGAGACAGGACATCGGGTTAAAGAGCCTCAGGCTTTTGTCAGTTGGGCGCACTCTGAATTAAAATTGCAGGATTTCCATTTAAAGCAGTGCCTGTATGGGGAACATCTTCTGAAAAATTCATCATCTCCGGTAATGCTGGTGGAAAGCGAAAAGACCGCTGTTGTAATGAGCCATTTTATCCCCGATTATATATGGTTGGCAACAGGTGGAAAGAACGGTTGTTTCAATAGTGAAGCTATGCAGGTTCTCAAAGGCAGGGAGGTTACTCTCATCCCTGATTTAGGAGCGACCGAACAATGGAAAGAAAAGTCTGCTTTGTTGTCTGGAATATGCAAACGGGTTGTTGTGTCCAATGTTTTGGAATGTACATCCGATGAAGAGCAACGCAGCCAAGGATTGGACATTGCAGACTTCTTTCTGTATTCACCATCAAAGAGACAGATACTCCATCAGATGATACAACGTAATCCAGCATTGCAGTTGCTCATTGATGAACTGGATCTGGAACTTATTGAATAGTAAAGGAACTTGTTCCGAGGATTTATAGAAAGTCCTTAACACAATAAGGACTTTTTGCCTGGCGGCAATAAAATCCGGTCATTGTCCCGCAGAGCGGACTGGCACAAGAGCAAGCTCAAATATTAATCATTTATCAAAAGAATATCCTATATGAACACAGATATTAAACAGGCCATGCATGTCGAAGCCGGGAAGTCATTCGGCACAGCAGAGGCGAATGAAAACGAAAGGCATTGGAATGACGACAAGATTGACAGAAAGAATCAGGATCCGACCAATCACTATGACAAGACCCGAATGAAACTGAATTTCGAGATTGGGCCCGATGGGAAAGTTCATCCGTTAGGCTATCAAGAGAAATCGCTTGAAGTACGTTTGCAGGAACGGTTGACTGAACTGGGCTGGAAACCCTTCAAGCTGGACAGCAAAATTCAACCAAACTGTTGTGCGAAATTTATCTTCGGAGGCAATCATGACCGTACACTTGAGATGGCATTTGGAACCCAAACCGTAAATCTGGACAAGGGTGCAGACAACAGCCATCTCCAGCGATGTCCAGAAATTGAACAATGGGCAAAAGATGTCTATGACTGGTGCGCCAAACGGTACGGACAGGAAAACATAATCGGCTTTCAGGTTCATCTTGATGAGAGCAGCCCGCATATCCATGCCTTGATCGTTCCTGTCGGACAACGAGCCAAAAGCGGACGTGAATGCGTCATGTGGTCGGCTAAGTTTGGCAAGAGCCGTTATGGGTATGGCCATATTCTTCGGGAAATGCACACCTCACTATATGAAGAGGTTGGGAGCAAGTACGGGCTGGAACGTGGTGACAGTATTGAAGGACGGAACGTCAGCCATCTTAGTAAACGCGATTATATCCGGAAACTGGCCAAAGATGCGAAACAGGCGGAGAAAGCAGTCAAGGGGCTGCAAACTATGATACGGAGGTTGGAAGCACAGATATTCAGGTCTCAATCCCAACTTGAAGAAATTGAGAAGTCTCTGGTTTCCGGCAAAATCGCTCTTCAGGAATATGAAATTCAAAAGACCAGGATACAAAAACAGATTTCCGAATACCAGTCAAAGCTTGAAGACAAGGCATGTAAGCTTCAAGAAAAGGAGCAGGAACTGGAGAAGATGACAAAGAATATAGACCGTGTCGGTAGAGTGGCGCAACCTTTCCGTAATCACAAGATAGATTTTGAGCCGCCACGGATCACAGGTAAACCTCCGATATTCGGTGTTGACAAATGGATTGAGGTGCAGAACAGGTCTATCGCCAGCCGATTCGTGAAGATTGTCCGTCAGATTGAAGAACTGTATCGGAAAGATGCCGAACAGCAGATACAGGCGGTGCAGAATAATGCGTTGCTGGACTATCGGGAGCTTAAATGGTTGCAACAGGAGTATGTACGACTGACGGATCTCAACGATAATCAGACTGAACAAATGCAGACATTTCTTGACCAGTTGGCTGAGCCGTCTGTACGGGAAAGAATCTTCACCATCGCAGATGCTTTGATTTGCGGACAGCCTGTCGCTGTTTCATCCGGCGGTGGTGGCAACTCCGACTCAGACCTTCGCTGGGACGGAAGAAGGCCGGATGAGGAGGAAGAGGCGTATCGGAGAAGGTGTCTGATGTTTGCGGTAGTAACAGTATGTAAGCAGCAAACGAAAAGTTATCGAAGGAAATAATTATAATTCGCCAAATTACCAAGCAAAAATAGGCCAAATTACCAAATGGATTTCGTCCAAACTTCCAAATTTGTATTGCAATTTATATGATTCATAAACTATTTCCCTATCTTTGCAAAAACTATGTATCTATGGAATATAAAAATCGAATAGCAGATAAATTATTGCGTGATAAGTTAGAGGCAATGGGTGCTGTTTTAATTGAAGGTCCAAAAGCTTGTGGTAAGACGACTACGGCTGAACAACAAGCTAAAAGCATCATCTATATGGACGACCCGGTAAAGCAAGAACAGTATAAACAGATGGCACAAACAAATATCCGTTTTTTGCTTGAAGGAGAAACTCCACGTTTGATTGATGAATGGCAACATGTTCCTCAGTTTTGGGATGCCATTCGGTTTGAAGTTGACCATAGAGATGACGATGGTCAGTTTATGCTTACAGGATCTGCAGTTCCAGTTGATATGAAAGAAATTCATCATACTGGAACCGGAAGATACGGATGGCTTACTATGCGTCCTATGAGTCTTTGGGAGTCAGGAGAATCTACAGGAGAGGTTAGTTTGTCGGATTTGTTTCTTACTCCTGACAGAATAGGAGCATTAAATAAACTGACCTTACCAATGCTTGCATTTGCCGTTTGTCGTGGCGGATGGCCTAAGTCTCTGCAAAAGAAAACTGAAAAGGCAGCATTATCGCAAGTAACGGAGTATTATAAAGCCATTACAAATAGTGATATATCGCGAGTAGATAACGTAAAAAGAGACGAGGAGCGAGCAAAGAGAATAATGCGTTCATATGCCAGACATCAGGGCTCTCAAGCAAGCATAGCAACGATTCTTGCTGATATATCAACAAATGAGACAGGAAACATCAGCGATGAGACAGTAGGAGCATACCTTACTGCTTTACGAAAAATATTTGTGATAGAAGATATGCCGGCATGGAATCCAAATCTGAGAAGCAAAACAGCAGTGCGCACATCTGACACAAGATATTATGTAGATCCTTCATTGGGAGTTGCTGCTTTGGGACTTGGGCCTAATGACCTGATTAATGATTTGAATACATTCGGATTGTTTTTTGAGACGATGTGTATCCGTGATCTTCGTGTTTATGCGGATGCTTTAGATGGTTCGGTTTACCATTATAGGGATAAAAATGGTTTGGAATGTGATGCTGTGGTGCATTTGCGTAATGGTGCATATGGTTTAATTGAGATAAAATTAGGCGGAGAAAAACTTATTGAGGATGGTGCTAAAACATTAACTGCACTTACCAATATTATTGACACCTCCCGAATGAAGGCACCTGCATTTTGTATGGTACTAACTGGTGTAGGAGACTTTGCCTATAGACGGACTGATGGAATCTATGTTGTTCCTGTTGGATGTTTGAAAGATTGATTGTGGGTAAAAGCGGTTATAGGTAAGCCGAATGTTCCATCATGCCTAAAGCAATATCTTACATCATAGGGAATCTGATCGATAATTATACAAGATGGTTCACACAAGAAGGTTGATTTAAATTTCATGTTTAGGTCTTGCCTTAATTAGGTAATGGATGTTGTAAAATGGCATAGTGACTTAATGACCAAATTGGCTGAAGGTCAAATTAATTGTCAAAATATGTATAAAACACTACTAGCATAGAATAATTAGAAAGTAAATATATGAATAAGCAGAAACTTGCAAATAAAATATGGGCGTCGGCGAACAAGATGCGTTCGAAGATCGATGCCAACGAATACAAAGATTATATCCTTGGTCTTATTTTCTACAAGTTCCTCTGTGACAACGAGGAGCAATATCTTCGTAAGGATGGATGGACTGACGAGGATATGCCTTTTCTTGTTGAAGACTATGAAGATGCTAATGCAAAGGATACTATTGAGTACTGTAAGAACAATATCGGATACTTTATCGAGTATAAGTATCTGTTCAGTACATGGTTGAAGCCCGATTCTATGTTTAATGTGGCAGACCTGAGTGCTGCACTTAACAATTTCGACCGTTTGGTAAGTGCGAACTATCGCTCTGTCTATGAAAAGATCTTTTTGACTTTGCAAGCCGGTCTTAGTAAACTTGGAGAGAATCCAGCTTCGCAAACTCGCGCACTAAAAGACCTCATAAAACTCATTAAGGATATTCCTACTGTTGTTTTCCGAAGTTAAAGTTGGCAATGTGCCAGCATATAAAGAGAAGAAAAGTCCTTTGCAACGTGTTGTTCAAATACTTAAACGTCACCGTGACTTAATGTTTAACGGCGATGAAAGCAAGCCAATCTCTATTATTATCACAACACTAGCAGCACGTGCTTACAACAAGGAAACAGATGTACTTGATGCGTTGGTAAACGTAGTCAACAGCATGGAGAGATATATCGAACATGAACCAAATACCGATCTGTGTATTGTGCGTAATCCCGTAAATCCTGATGAGAACTTTGCCGACAAATGGGTAGAAACACCGCAGAAACAGTTAAACTTCTTTGCATGGTTAAAACAAGTAAAGCAAGATGTGGAGCAAATCATTGAAAAAAGAGGCGGTTTGCAATTAATTGCTGAGTCGATGAATAAACCTTTCGGTAGAGATGTAGTGCAGAGGACTTTTAGTGCGATTGCCGACAATCAGCGTAAGAACAGAGATAATAACACATTAAGAGCTACGATAACAGGTACTTTAGGAATTGTTGGTACAGTTGTAAAAGCTCATACATTCCATGGAGACGAATAAATGCAAAGAGAAAAGAAATTTACAAAAACACATCAGAAGGCTTTTTTGCAACAAGCGTATCCCAATGGACACTTCTATGCAGAAACTCCAACGAGTTTCTGCTGGAAGTATTCCGTGCAACCATCCTCTTTAAGCGGAACCTATCAATTCAAGATTTGCTACAAAGAAGGAAAACATGTGGATGTGTTCGCTCTAGATAAGTTATCTCTGTGTGAAGGAGAAAAAGGATTGCCACATGTTTATAATACGGATAAGCAGCATCTCTGTATCTACCATCGTCCATCAGAAGAGTGGAATGCTTCGCACAAAATAACAGAAATTATTCCTTGGATTTCAGAATGGTTTTACTATTATGAAAACTGGCTTGTTACAGCCAAGTGGCTTGGAGGAGGAATCCACAGAGGAAAGAAAGAGTGATATTGTATTTAAGTATAATATAAGAGCCTTCTAATATCCACTATGATTGCTCAATCGAATACAAAAGTATTTGTTTGTCCACCATTTCCTCCCATCGCCTCAGACCGTCTCAGACGGTGCGGTTTGTTTGTGCAAATTTCATTGTTTTCTGCATAATATATTGATAATCAATATAGATAAATTTCTTCAACGAGGACGAGTATTGATACAAAAGACGCTAAAATGAGCTGAAACAATGAATTACGAAATGAAAGACCACTGCTAAACGGTGGCCTTTCTCGTTTTTATCTGCGGCATATTCCGGCATAACTGCAAGTCCGGCATTTCTTTTCGTTATCGGTTTGGCAAAAAGGATGTTCCGGGGAGAATAATTCTTCCAGTAACTGCCGGAGATGATCCGAAAATTCCTGCTGATAATACCGGAAATTTTGTATCAGCTCTTTATCACATTTTAACCGGAAATCATAATCTTTCCCGAATAACAGTTTGGTACTGTAAATTCCAGGGATCAGAGGCTGTTCGCTGGGATGCACATGATCGTACATCAGGCAATACACCATGGTCTGAAAAGCTGCTTTATTCCGGGTAGGATTTGCCGGATCGAAAACCGAAGCGATAGTTTTGAAAGCCGTCGTATCGGCTCCTGTTTTGTAGTCTATTACCCGGATGCCTTGATCGGTACGGTCTATGCGATCGATGAAACCTCCGACGAAAACTGTCTTTTCCTGGCCTTCGATACCGATTTTTACAGGCACGTGAAAACGGTTCTCCATAGCCAGCAACCGGAAAGGACATATCTTTTTATCGTAAGAAAACATCTCCCGGAGGTATTTTTTGATTACTCCCAGGATCAGTTCGTTGCTGCCGCTATCGATCAGCCTGGAAATTTTCGGGTCGTATACTTTTAGATAAGAACGGCGGATGTGTTCTTCGATCAGAGATCCGTTAGCCAGAATGGTATCGATGGCCGCTTTCGTGATTTCGCCTCCAGGTATCGTGGCATACAGTGATTCGGAGCATTCGTGAAAGATATTTCCCAAAAGACGGTGGTCCAGTTCTTCGGCCAGTTCTTCTTTCTCTTTTATTTGTGCTATGTATTTGAAATAAAATTTCAGGGAACATTCCATATAAGTGTTTAGGGCCGAAGGAGAGATCGTCTGATCCTCCGATCGGGTATACCGCTCCAGAATATGGAGTATCGGCGGGGTTTTACCGATTCTGATTTCTTTGGGATTTTGGGTAGAAATCGGGTTTTGGAAATTCCTTTCCACTACGGTAAGTCCCGATTCATATTTGATTTGATAGAGAAAACGACTCATTTCCCCTCCGTTCATCCCTTTTACGCCTGAAGTATATAAAATATGAATGTCTCTGGAACGTTGTAAAAGCCGGTAAAAGTAATAGGCGAAAACAGCGTCCTGGTGTTCGGGGGTGGGCAAACGGAAACCGAATCGGAGGTTATAAGGAATAAACGAAGCGGGAAGTGTGGTTTTGGGTAAAATACCTTCGTTGGCCGAAAGGATGATCAGATGATTGAAATCCAGCATACGGGTTTCCATTAATCCCATCAGTTGTAAGCCTTCCAGAGGTTCTCCCGAAAAAGGAATACTGAGATTACCGATCACTTTATTGATGATTTGCATATAAAGTTTGTTCTCCGGCTCGATGCCTTCTTCTTCGAATGTATTTTGCAGGTTTTGGATTTGGGTATATACCGTAAAGACAAATTCTTTTTCGATAGGATCGGCTTCTTCTTTCAATACCGACCGGGTCAGCAAATTCAGGATTTTCAGTAGATATACAGGTATCTTTTCGTGCTGGTCGGAGGAAAAAATAGCCCGGGTGAGCTCATGAAAGTGTAAACTTTTTTCTATAACATAGACGATGTTCTTTTGATTGATATAGTTGGTGATCTGCTGAATCTCTTCAGGACATAGGTCTTTGATTAATTTGTGATTCAGCAGAGCGATGACCGGTTTGTAATAGTAGTAGGTGGTGTCGCCTTCCTGCCTGGCATAATTTTTTAAATCGCATAACATAGAAATGAGGGCCGCCACCGAAGTGTTGCGTGCCGGATACCCCATCGTAACATTGATTTTTGAGAAATACTCCGGAATCGAATGCATCACGGGAATCAGCATCTGTTCTTCACATAACACGATGGCTGTCTGTCGCGGATTCTCTTCCCGGAGACTTTCGGTCAGGGCAGGAAGAAGCTTGGCCTGACCGATCGTCGAGGGGACAGCCAGGTATTCGATGGTTTTGCCGTTGTATCTGAAGTTATTGAAATGTTCGATATCCAATTCGTTTGGAAACAGCTTTAGATTCTCCCGGATATAATGGCCTGCTTCCTGATGTTCATCAGCGGTATAATAAATATCGTAATCCCAGTAGAAACGGGCTATTCCCGAATCTTGCCAAAACGAAAAGATCTTTTTTTCACATAAGTTCAAAGCGTTGAAACCCGCGATTAATATATGTTCAGGATGGGCATAGGTTTCTATATGTTCACAAAAATACCGTTCGTTCATTCCTTCATAGCAGATTCCGGTTTCAGCCAGGTGAGTTTTGAAATGAGTATAGGTGGCATATAATTTATCCCACACTTTTAGGAATTCTTGTTGTTCCCGGCTGAATTTTTCCGGATTGAAGCTCTTCCAGAATCGGTGTATGGCCTTGATTTGTTCTTCGGTCAGATACGGAAAGTTCAAATCCAATTCTTTGAGTGCTATCAGATTAGAAAAAAGATCTTTGGCATCTACCAGGTATTTGTCGATATCGTCGAAATCAGCCAGTAGCATATTTCCCCAAAAATAGAAATCTTCGAATTTCTCGGAAGAACCTGATACGGCTGTATAAGATTTGTAGAGTTTGATAATTAAAGAAAGTGTTTCGGCTTTTTTCAGACCCGAATGCTTTTCGATGTATTCTGTCAAAGTCAGGATCTCCGGCATCCACACCGGACGGTCGATTTGGCGGGAGAGTTCTTCGGCCAAAAAGAGACCGGCTCTTTTATTAGGAAAAATAATAGTCAGATCGGCGAAATCCGTACCGTATTTCCGGATAATATCCTTTGCCAGTAACTGAAGAAAAGAAGCCATATATCGAATTAAAAGTTAAAAGGTTATTTGGGCTTATTGTATTTTGTTGTTATTTTTGTCGAATAGTCGGTAGGGACTACTGATATCGGCAAATTTACAATTTATAATGATTAAAACAGCAAAAATAGGATAAACCTGAAAGTAAACAGATATGTTGAAAGATTTATTATTGAGAAATCGTAGCTATCGGCGGTTTGAGCAAGAGGTACGGATTTCAGAGGAAGAATTGACAGAATTGGTCGGTTTGACTTGTTTGTGTGCTTCCGCCCGGAATGCACAAGCCTTGAAATATGTAATTGTTCATGAGGAGGAAAAGTGTGCGGAGGTTTTTCCACAGCTGGCTTGGGCGGGATATCTGAAAGATTGGGACGGACCTGAAGAAGGAGAACGTCCGGCTGCTTACCTGATCCAGTTGTTAGATACCCGGATTGTTGAAAATTGTTTGTGCGATGACGGCATTCAGGCCCAGACGATTTTATTGGGAGCGGTAGAAAAGGGGTGGGGAGGCTGTATAATCAAGGCTTTCCGGAATGAAGATTTACGTCGTCTGTTTCACTTACCCGAAGAGCTGAAAATCAACTACGTGATTGCTTTGGGAAAACCGAAAGAAAAGGTGGTGCTGGAACAAATGAAAGGGGAGGATTATCGGTATTGGAGGGATGCTGATGGTGTCCATCATGTACCTAAACGGGAAGCCGGTAGTTTGATTTATAAGATTGAAGTATGAAAATACTGTGTGCGGAATATAACGACGCCGGAGAGGTGGCTGTCGTACCGGTGGGGGATGATGTGCTGTTGAGGAATAACGGGGATTTTTATATACCGGATTATACACAACAGGTGAGCGGTGTGCCTCAGTTGGTTGTCAGAATTTGTAAGTTGGGAAAAAGTGTGGGAGAACGGTTTGCCGGCCGTTATTTTGAAGAGATCGGAGTCGGAGTCCGGTTTTATGCCGATTCGCTGGAGGAACAGCTGATTGCAAAAAAATTATCCGGGATCATGGCAGCCTCTTTTGACAGCTCTTGTGCTATCAGTGCTTTGATGGGTATAGAGGAAGCCAGGGAGGCAAACTATGAAATGAAGGTGAACGGTGAAGCCGTTACTTCTGGGAATAGACAGCATTTACCGGTGGGTATTGAAAAATTGATTGCTTTTGCGTCTGAGTTTCATACATTGAAAATCGGTGATTATCTGTTTTGCGGACACCCCTTCCGTTTCGGGGACTCAGACCGGGCGATAAAGTGCAAATGACATTGGATGGAAAGACGATGCTGGATTTTAGAATTAAATAAATAACCATAATTATGAAAAAAAGATTTGTTGTATTAGGATTACTTCTGCTCTGTTTGGGTGGAAAGGCTCAGGATGCTTATGTACCGTCTCCTGAAAATCTGGAAGCCCGGAAAGAATTTCAGGATAGTAAATTCGGTATTTTTTTACATTGGGGGTTGTATAGTATGTTGGCTCAGGGA
>ERZ791822.583-NODE-583-length-21184-cov-3.466752_pt1 | contig 21184 bp, 12 predicted proteins | sample MGYA00510299_ERZ791822 | MGnify/ENA primary metagenome ERZ791822 (study PRJEB30046, sample SAMN00791945) | human gut metagenome | study: EMG produced TPA metagenomics assembly of the A metagenome-wide association study of gut microbiota in type 2...
GCATGTTCGGCAAATCATCGGCCACTGTCGTAATCGAAGAGTTCCTGTCGGGTATTGAATGTTCGGTTTTCGTGCTTACCGACGGCGAAAGCTACAAGGTATTGCCGGTAGCCAAGGACTACAAGCGTATCGGTGAAGGCGATACCGGCCTGAACACAGGCGGTATGGGTGCCGTTTCTCCGGTCAGCTTTGCCGACGAAACATTCATGCAGAAGGTGACAGAACGCATCATCGAGCCGACATTGAAAGGCCTGAAGGACGAAAAGCTCACCTACAAGGGCTTTATCTTCCTCGGACTTATCAACGTGAAGAACGAACCGATGGTAATCGAATACAACGTGCGTATGGGTGACCCGGAAACGGAAGCCGTAATGCTCCGCGTAGACGGCGACTTGCTCGACCTGCTCGACGGCGTGGCTACCACTACTTTGGCTGAACGCCGCCTTGCCATCGACCCGCGCTATGCCGTAACCGTCATGATGGTGTCGGAAGGCTATCCCGGCAGCTACGAAAAGGGCAAGCTCATCAGCGGACTCGACACGGTGACCGACAGCATCCTGTTCCACGCAGGAACGAAGAAAACAGCCGACGGCATCGTTACCAACGGCGGACGCGTCATCGCAGCCAGCTCCTACGGTGCAACCAAAGACGAAGCCCTCGCCAAATCATTCGCTTCGATTGAAAAAGTGACATTCGAAGGCAAATACTTCCGCCGCGACATCGGCTTCGATTTGAAATAAAAATAACAAGATTCAACTACAGCCAAAGGCAGGGAAACGCCATCCCTGCCTTTTTGTTTTATCAACACTTTTTCAGTTTCATTAATTTGCAAATTAAAGATAATTCCCTAATTTTGGACAACATAGCAGGTGGCCAAGAATAAAAGTTGACAGAAGTAATTCGCTGTATTTTATCCTCCACTGCCTTACATTTTTTAATGGCCTTAAACGAAAGAAACTATTTTACAACCTTAACTTAAACCTTAAAATTTAACTTCTATGCTTAAATCTAAAACTTACCGGGCGGCTGCCTTGAGCCTGTGTTTGTCCTTGTCAGGCTTATGGACGGCAAATGCCCAAAATCCGGGTCCGGGTGTTGACCCGAACGCTGTGATGATGGAAGATTTCGAAAGTGGAACTTTCGGCAAATGGTCGACACGACCGGGCTCACGCGGCGAAAAAATGACCCTTGAACTCATGGATGCTTCACAAGGCGACATCGTTCGCTTCGGCAACTACGCCATGAAAGTGAACATCGACTTCACCAATGCGCAGGAACAACAAACTCTTACCGCACAAATCAGTCCGGGAACATCGGGCAGCCTGCTCCAGATTCCGGGAAATGATGTAGGCGGAAAACGGCTTGGCGTATGGGTATATGCCACACCGGGCGTACAGGGAATGTGGGTCAGAGTGTCGACCCGTCCTATCGGCTCGGGTTCGGGCGTAACCAACACCGATCTCGCTTCTGCCATCAACTGGACCGGATGGAAATACCTGGAATGCAACCTGCCCAAAGGCCACGAATTCCACCCCGACGGCATCCGTTTTCTGGTGCTGAAAAGCTATGAAAACTATTTCGTAAACGGCTACGTGATTGTCGACAATATCCGCGTCACAAACCAGTCGTTCAGCGAGGATAAGGAAGCTCCGACTATCTCCGGGCTGACAGGCAACGGCCAACCGCTCACCGGTACATTCAACACAACAAAGATTGACCTCGGTGCAGCATTTGCCGAAGTGGGAGCAAGCGGCATCAATTACAACAGCATCCGCATGCTTGTCGACGGAGCGGAATTCAAAGCCGGCGACACGGGCTTCAGCATCGACCAGACCGCCAATACGGTTTCGCTCACTGGTCTGACACTGTCAAACGGTACGCACACGGCTGAAGTGATTGTTGAGGACAACTTCGGTAACATTGCCACCAACTCGGCATCGTTCACCGTTGAGGCTTCCGACGGAAAAACAACGCTCGTCAACATCGCCAATTCCGAGAATGCCTATGTAGGCACGCCTTATGAAATCAAAATCAACACCAATAATGCAGCCGACATCAAGGAACTGGAACTGGTGATGGAGATAAACAACATCGGTTCAGTCGATGCTGAAAATGGCGTATCGTTCGCACCTTCTGCTGCAGGCAGTACTTTCAGCTATGACGAACGGAACGGCTATCTGACCATAAATCTTAAAAACGACGTTGAGAAAGCAGAAGGCGAAACGCTTGCCACCGTAAACGTCAGCATTTCGAAAAACAGCAATCCTACCGACATTCTCCGCTGTTCTCCGGTATCGGCAAAGGCCACTTACGCCGACAACTCTCTGTCGCTGTTCTCGCTGTTTGACGCTTTCGAAAAGCATATCCAATCATCCTACGACCTGGAAATCACCAAACGTATTGTAGGCCTTCCGGGAGCCGTACTCGTTACTGACAAAGAAGGTAATCCTATTGCCGGAGCCAATGTCTATGCGCTTTCCGGTGATATGGCAACCACCTACGACTCGGGAGTGACAGGTGCCGACGGAACCGTCAGCGACCTCGACTTTACCGGTGCGGCACAGGAAGTGAATCTGTATGCAGAAAAGGACGGAAAATACTCCTACACGATGTTTACCCGCACGCTCAAACCGTTGTTGACCGAAGCACCCGAATATATTCGTGCCGGCGTGACACCCGACCCGATGACATCGAAAACCATCACATGGATGACAAATCCGGTTTCCTCACAAGGTGAAGCCATTCTGAAAATAGCCAAGAAGGCAGACGGCGAAGAAGCCTTCACGGAACATACGGGCAAAACAAAAATCATCGAATACAATGCCCTTGTCAGCAACGGAACGGTGAAAGGAAGTTCTGTCACCGTCAGCGGACTCGAACCGGGCACTGACTACATTTACCAAGTGGGCGACGGCACCAACTGGTCGGAAACCCGCGAATTCAAGACAGCTTACGAAACAGACAAATTCTCGTTCAGCGCATTCGGCGACCTGCAGGCTTCTTCCATCGCTGAAATGGGCCGATTCCTGGCTGCTGCCAAGACAATCGGCGAAATGCCCGAACGTCCGCTGTTCAGCCTGAATGTAGGTGACATCATCGACTCTGACGACCGCTACGACTGCTACATGTACTACGGCTATCTGCTGAACCAACGACCGGAATTTGCCAATATCGACTGCGTGGCAAGCTACGGTAACCACGAATACATGGGTAACCCGGATGCCGACAACATCAAATTTGCCAACGGACATCACTCAGCCGTAGCTGCTCCCGATTTCAACCCGGAATTGCTGGGAACAGGCACCTACGCCGTTGAATACGGAAACATGATTGTCATTTCTCTCGACTGGGAACACCGCGGACCGGCTTCTCCGTCTGAAATCACTCAGGAATATGCAAAATGGATGGACAAAGTACTGACTGAACATGCCGACAAGACATGGAAGGTAGTCACTCTCCACTATCCGATTTTCCCGAACGCTTCAACTCCGGGCACACAGGAAACAATCGGAGCCGTACTCGACAAGCACAACGTACAGATGGTGTTCTGCGGCCACGGACATACTTATGAACGTGTACAGGTGAAGAACGGCGAATATCTTGTACCGACCAGCGACCGCCGCACTTTCACTCCGGTAATCGGCGGAACTATCCACATGCAGTTGGGCGACATGCGTGGCACAGGCTCCAACGGACGTTGGTTCCATTGCGCTGTCAACGGCAAGGAAATGGTAGTGACCATCCGCGATGCCAACAACGAAATCAAGACCGACGAAAGCTTCACGCTCTATGCAGCCGAACTGAACGACTATACCGTTAATTTCAATACCATCGGCAACGGTACAATCGCAGCCAGCAGCAACAACGAAGCTGTCAGCGACGGACAGGCACTGAAAGAATGCAGCGATATCGTGTTTACTGCAACTCCTGACGAAGGATATGCTATCAAGAACTGGATTGTCAACGGAGAAACTGTTGAAAGCAAGGAAACGACCTACACTATCGACGGACTGAAAGAGAATACAACCGTAACCGTTGAATTCGAATCCTTGTCAGGCGTTGACAATGTGTTGGATGCTATATTGCGCGTATTCCCGAATCCGGCCGGCGAAGCAACCGTCATTTCCGGCGCTGCCAACAGCGTACTGACCATCATGAACATCACCGGCTCAACGGTTGCAACGATGAATATCGAATCCGACAGCGAACGTATCTCGCTCGCATCACTTGCCCGTGGCGTTTATCTGTTCAACATTGCCAAGGACAACGCAACAAAGACCGTAAAGGTTATCAAGAAATAACAACTAAAACCTTTCCAACCAACACTTCCCAGGGCTGTGCCAACCGGCACGGCCCTGAATTGTATAAAACACCTTTTTAAGTTGTTTTTCCCTGCAATTATTCCTAACTTTAAGGCGTTATATATCAACAAGAACCTTTGATAAGACACATCATTATGAAACGTCCTGCCATTTTGCTGATTGCCATTTTCATCTCGCTTGTCTCCATGGCCGAAAAACGCTTTCAAATCGGCGACTTTTGCTATCAGGTCATATCGGAAACAGACAAAACGGTGGCAGTGTTTTCCTGCGCAACGACAGCAACCGACATTACGATTCCAGAGAAAGTGTCCGACAACGGTTCAGAGTACAACGTTACGACAATCGGCATCCCGGACTTCAACACTGCAAACGGAGAATCCGGATTTGACAAATGCGGGAATTTGCAATCTGTCAGCATTCATCCTTCTGTCACCAAGATAGAAGAGGGCGCATTTTGGGGATGCAAAACTCTAAAATCTGTCCATATTCCCCATTCTGTCACTTCTCTCAGCGTGGGCGCATTCTCGGATTGCACGGCAATACAGGACGTCATCGTTGACAGCAACAACATGCACTACCAGTCCATCGACGGAGTGCTTTTTGACAAAAAGGCGACAACCCTATTATTCTATCCACGAGGGAAAAAACAGAACAGCTATTCTATCCCCAATTCCGTCACCACAGTGGGAGAATACGCTTTTTGGCAATGCAAAACCTTGCAATCCATCAGCATACCCAATTCCGTGACGGCAATAAGCCCATGGGCATTCTGCCATTGTTCCGCATTGGTTTCCATCAACATTCCCAACTCCGTCAAAACCATTGGAAAACAGGCATTCGATTGGTGTTCAAGCCTGCAATCGGTCAGTATTCCGAATTCTGTCACTACCATTGAGGATTGTGCATTTTCCTGCTGTTCGGCGTTAAAGTCAATCACTATACCCGGTTCTGTTACCGCCATAGGCAGGACAGTTTTTCTGGATTGTTCAGCATTGGAAAATATAATGGTCGACGACAATAACCAACACTATAAATCAATTGACGGGGTACTCTTCAATAAAGATGCCACAACTCTCGTTTCGTATCCACACGGGAAACCACAAAGCAGTTATTCCATACCCCGTTCTGTCACGACAATCGGCAAAGAAGCCTTTTGGCAATGTGAAAGGCTACACACTGTCAACATACCCAATTCTGTCACACTCATAGAAGAAGGGGCATTTACCCGTTGTTTCAACCTGCAATCAATCGCCATACCCAACTCCGTTACGGCAATCCAACCGTATACGTTCTCCTTGTGTACAGCTTTGCAAACTATCTATATTCCCGATTCGATCACATCAATTGGCAACGGATCGTTTCTGCATTGCAATTCATTAAAAGAAATCATCAATCTCGCAGACGAGCCTCAACCGCTTGATGAGAATGCTTTCGACTACACACAATTCATCTCAATACGGCTGTTAGTCAAACCGTCGTGCGTTGAAAAGTTCAAGAAAGCCAATATCTGGAAGAAATTCAGTTCTATCGAGCCAACACACAACAGTAATTAAACTTCGAAAACGCTTTTTATGAAATTTTCTTTTGCTGCAAGAGGGATTTTCTTGGCGTTGTTTCTGTAAATTGTCGTACATTTGCTACAGTTTAACCATTTAACTTACTATTAACCTAAAAATATTATGAAACGAAAACTTTTGGCAGTAGCACTGCTGTGCCTTTCGTGTGCAGTAGGCTTTGAATCTGCAGCAAAAGGCCTTAAAAAAGTATCGCCGAAATCTGTCGGCATGGATGCTGAACGATTGGAAAAAGTGGACCAACTTATTTATGACGCCATCGACGAAGGCGAAATGCCGGGTGCTGTATTGGCCGTGGTAAGAGGCGACAAACTTGCCTACCTGAAAGCCTACGGCAACAAGAGCGTATATCCCGACACTGTGCCGATGACCACCAACACGGTGTTCGACCTTGCTTCGTGCAGCAAAGTGGTGGGCACTACCATGTCGATGATGCACCTGCTCGAATCGGGTGGCTACCGTCTTGCCGACAAGGTGAGCCAATATATTCCCAACTTCCAGCCGTATGTCGACCCGGAAACAGGTGAAAAAACCGATATCCGCATCATAGACCTGCTTACTCATACATCCGGACTGCCGGCCTACGCATCGGTCGACAAGGTGATTGAAACCTACGGAAAGGCTGATCCCGACTCATTGATGAGCTACATCTGCACGATGCCACGCGGATTCAAGCCGACAACCAAATACCGTTACAGCTGCCTCAACTTCATCACACTGCAGAACATTCTGCAACGGATTACCGGCGAACGCCTATGCGACTATGCACAAAAGAACATTTTCGACAAGCTGGAAATGGAACATACCACCTACTGCCCGAAAGCCTTCGGAAAGACGGAAATCATGCAGTTTGTGGCTCCGACGGAAAAACAGGCCGACGGAAGCGTGCTGCTGGGTGAAACCCACGACCCGCTCGCACGCCTGCTCAACTTCGGCAACTCGGGCAACGCCGGCGTATTTTCAAGTGCCGAAGACCTGGCTGTGCTCTGTGCAGCCCTGCTGAACGGCGGTGAAATCAACGGAAAACGCGTATTGGGCAAACTGACCGTCGACGCCATGCTCCGCGAACCGGAAGACACCAAGGGCATCGGCCATACCCTCGGCTGGGTATCTTACAGCGAAAACACGATGAATCTGCTGCATCCGGAATTTACGGTAGGACATACAGGCTACACGGGCACACAAATCATCATCGACCCGGTAAATGATGTAGCCATCATCCTGCTGGCACACCGTGTGCATCTTGTTGACAAAGGCAATCTGGCTCCTTTGCGCGGAAAAGTTGCGAATGTAGTGGCCGGTTCTATTGTAAAATAACGATAGTCCGAAGCATAAAACAAGCGGTTTGCGCCGACCCGTATCAGGGTAACGCAAACCGCTTTCTATTTTTTGACTCAAACAGGTTGGTCTATTTCTCTCCGTAAGTTTCACGAAGGAGTTTGAGCAACGCTTCCGGTTCGTTGGTAGTGATGAAATCCACCTTGTTTTCCACCAGCCAAACCATATCGGCCACATTGTTGACTGTCCAGCAGTTCACCTTCATGCCCAAATCGTGCGCCTCTCCAATCCATTCCGGATGCTTGTCCTTCACAACACCCAAATGATAGTCAAGCCCTGCCATTTTCAGGTCGTTGAGTTCCTTCGGCGAGAGTTCACCGTTCAGATAGTAGACCGGAGTACCTTCGGGAGCAAGACGGACAAATTCCTTGCAGGCATGAAGCGAGAAGGCAATATATTCCATACGCTTTTCAAGTCCCATCGACTCAACCATCTTCACAATCTGTGCAACGGCACGCGTTTCACGCTCGGGCGAACTCAGCGATTTCAACTCCAGAATAAGTTTTGTCTTGCATTGTGCACCAACCTTCAGGTATTCTTCCAGCGAAGGAAGGTTTTCTCCGTTATCGAGCTTTACGGCTGTCAATTCCTCGAAAGTCGACTCTTCCATATTCTTACCCTTGAACACGCGGTCGTGGTTCACCACCAGTTTGCCGTCCTTCGACAACCAAACATCAAACTCCGAACCGTAGCAACCGATAGAATCCGCCTTGATAAGGGCACGGATGCTGTTTTGTGCCGAGCCTTCCGTTTTCCAATAGCCTCGGTGGGCTATCGCCTTTGTTCCGGCCATTCCGGAGAATGCCACCATGGCAGCAGCTGCCGCCAACATAATTTTTTTCATAAAATCAACTATTCTTTTTTGTTCAAATACTTCTATTTTTCAACTAACCACAAGGCTTTCTTTTTACGGCGTATCGCAACAACATTCCCCGCCGAAATCAGCCCGATTATCAGCAGGCCGACACCTGCCGACAGCAGCAACGACGAGCCACTGATGCCCAACGCCGCAAGATAGGGCAGATAGAGCGAACGCAACACCAGCATAACGCCCACCGACAGCACATAGACCGCCGCATTGACATAGACCACCATCCGCACATACAGTCCCGACACCTCGGCAGGGGAATAGCCCAGCAAGAGCAAATCCTGCAATTTGCGGGTATTTTTCTGCAACAGCAGATAAATGCTCAGAATCAGAATGAAGAACGAAAGCAGGCTGATGATAAGCCCGATGCCGATGACAATGCTCATCACGATATTGAGCATATAGCCCGCCTTGTTGCTGTTGAGCTTGTCGCCGGCTATTTCGTAGCCGTTGGCCTTCATATATTTCTCAATGGCAATGTCGCCCGGCTTGCTCACCTCCACAATCAGCCGCGACGGACGGCTGCTCACGCCCGATGCATAGCGTTCGTTGCTCCAACGCATGAATTCATAGGGCACGACAATTGTGTTCAGACGATTGGAAAAACCGACAACCTTACCTTGAATGAATTCCGATTTTCCGTTTCTGCCCGTCAGCCGCAACATAATCGGCACGGCACCCATCATGCCTTCGCTCACCTGCGGCATACCCTGTGAAGCGGCAAAGCCGAAATTATAGAGCGACAAATAGTCCTTTGACATGATAATCGGCACAACGGGGTGGGAAGGGTCAAACTTCCACTCATCGCTCTTCACGTCGATAAACTCGTCGGGCACAGCCTCAAAAAAGAAGCTCGTGCGCAACGACACTTCTTTACCGGGCAGGCTCACCGAGCCGTATATTTCATAGTTGGAGGTCATGAACTCACCTATATTCCGCACCCATTCCTGCGAACGAATCCGCTGCAATTCGTCGTCGGAAAACGCATTTGCGGTATTTCCTCCCAACATGCTTTTCAATGACGATATTCCGCTTACGCGCTTCGTCACCACCAGATAGTCCTTCCGCAGAAAGCCGTCGTCATCATCAAACACCGGCTTCACATCGGAATAGAACTGCAAGCCGAGCAGCACAATGGTCAGCCCGACCATATTGGCAACGGCAAAACCTGCCATCTGCGCTACGCTGACATGCTTGCGGAGCAGTTTCCAAAGAATTGATTTCTTCATAGCTTCAGCACCTCCTCGGCTGCTATATCCAAATTGTTGCCCACCGACGTGGCAATGATTCCCGCACCGGTCTTCCGCGCCTCTTCCTCAATCAGCAGAGCTATGGCACGGTTGTTGGCGGCATCCAGATGGCTCACCGGCTCGTCAAGCAGATAGAAGTCACACGGCTGGCAGAGCGCCCTGACAATGGCCACACGCTGCTGCTGACCTATCGACATTTTCCCAACAAGACTGTCCGCCTTGCCGCCGATGCCCAGACTGTCGAAGAAACGGCGGATTTCCGCCTCCGTACGATAGCCGGTCAGACGGTTTTTCAACACTACGTTCTCCCATGCCGTCAGTTCGGGGAACAGCCGCAAATCCTGCGGCAGATAGGCTATCTCCCGTTTGCGGATTTCACACCAGCGGGCAATGTCAATCTGACGGACTGACGTGCCGTCAAACGTTATCTCACCGCTGAAATCCGTACGGTAGCCAAACAAATAAGCGCAAAGCGATGACTTTCCGCCACCGCTTTCCGCCGATACAAGATATTTCTTTCCACGCTCGAACGTCACGTCCTTCAGCCAGACATCCGACCGGATGCCCGGCTGTCCGGCGAAAACCTTCGGAAGCGTATTGTTCAGACTTATTTTCTGCATGTAACTCTTTATTGCTTATAATGCCAGCGAAAGCAGGTCAACCAACAGGCTCATCACATTTTCATGTTCGCCGCCGGCATTGTTGACGTGAATCTGCAAAGAACCTTCCTTGTCGTCCATATAGCCATAGACATAGCCGGTAACGGCCTTGTTGCCCAAAGCACTCTGCAGGAGTTGTGCCAAAGCCGTACCTTCAGAACAATCAAGGTATATGGCCGATGACTTGTCTGAGAATTTCGATGCACTGTAGGAATCCTTCACTTCAGCTCCATAGTTCACCACCAGCATATCGTCGACAACTTTCAAAGTCAAAGATGAAGGAAGCGGAAGATTGCTTACCGTATAGGTATTCTTTCCAGTTTCAGTCAGCAATCCCATGGCTGACAATTCGTTTTTAAACAAGTTGTTAAGATTATCCTCTCCATTGTCGGTCAATCCAAACACAATAGAACCGCTGTTGGCATAGTAATTGTCCAGGTCGGTAATTGTTGCACCGATTGCGATAGAGCCGTCCCAGCTGTCAAGTGCCAGCTTTGCCATCTGTTGTTCTGACGGACTACCAACCAACTGCTGTACCATCGCCTTATAGGAGTCAACCATTTCCTGATTGGCAGCCTGTGCCAACACAACGGACGATTTTGCGTCAATATATTTGAACACCGACTTGTCGACATCCTCCCAGTTCAGTTCCGGAAGCATGTTCTTGCCTTCGGCATTCAAAGCATGGAACTTCATGAAAACATCCTCTTTTTCAAACGACAGGCTGATATACATGCTCGCGTTTTTCAGCTTCTGATAGGAAGCGATATTGGCCAACATAGTTCTTTCGTTTGCCGGAGCCATCTCGTAAATCTCGTTGAAATTCACATAGAGGTCGACATCCGATTTCAGCATCATATCGTTAAAGCCTTTCACGGCCAGAACGCTGTTTTCTTCTGTCTGCGTCATCCAGCCATCGATTTTTCCGGCCACCGTTTCCACATCGCCTTCAACAACAACCCAGCCGTAATCGTCGGCCACAATCAGGTTCTTGTCCGTATAGACCGGCTTGCCGTTTATTTCTTCTTTCGGAGTTCCTTCCAATGTCTTTTCAAATTTCCCTTTGTCATTAATGGCAAAAACAAAACAACCTTCATTGCCCGACTGAAAAAATACAGTCTGACGGAGGTCGATGCCATTATCTTCCATAAACAGGTTCTTCAGTTCGGCCAGTGAAGGATCGGAAACTTCCAATTTTTCAAGATTTGCCTTTTTCGCCAAATCCATCGGCTTCAGTGTCGCCACTACATAAGCGTCTTTCGGCACAAAACCAATCAGATCGGAACTTTCCTTCGAACAGGAAACCATCATCACCACAAGAGCCAACAGGCTCAAAACGTTCAGTTTAAAAAATTTTTGCGCATTCATAATGGTAAGTATTAGAATTATACAAAGCACCGTGGCCCTGCCCGTCGGTGGAGACAACCTCGGCGCTGGTGATACGGCCCTCCTCGACAGTGTACAGCTTGAACTGAGCGGAGTGGCCGAAGTGCTGGAACACCTGACCATTTTCATAAGGGATCGCGATCTTCATGATAAGAGCTCCTTCCTGTATGCAATATTCTCTCTGTCTATTCTAACAGATTGCAGTGAAATATGGAAGGGCAAGCGGGCTTTTTGCGCCTTTTAGGGCGGCAGACATGGCCGGTATGTAAAACTGATATCAGAAACCGCCCCAAAATGTACTATAATAGAGCCCGAAAAGAGGGTGCAAGTATGAAAACAAAGCATCATGGCCAAATGTCCGAGTCCTTTCTTACGGCGGTATTCCTTTCGCTGTCCGGCGGCTTGCAGGATGCCTATACCTATCTGTTCCGGGGCAAGGTGTTCGCCAATGCGCAGACCGGCAATATCGTGTTGCTGGGAAATCATCTTGCACAGATGGATTGGAGTGGAGCAGTTCGGTACGCGGTGCCGATTTTAGCCTTTACAGCGGGTATTTTTGTTGCGCAGAAGGTCCATTTCCACTTTGGAAAGAGCGAAAAAATCCATTGGAGACAGCTGGTACTGCTATTGGAAATAGTCGTATTGTTTGCAGCGGGATTTTTCCCGGCCGGAATGAGCCTTCCCGCAAATGCACTGATTTCTTTTTCCTGTGCAATGCAGGTTCAGACATTCCGGAAAGTCAACGGACATTCTTATGCGAGTACGATGTGTATCGGAAACTTAAGAAGCGGCACGGCAGCGTTGTCAGCATACATGAGGGACAGACGCCCGGAGCAGATCCGGCAGGCGATGTATTATTTTGGGATTATCCTGTTTTTTGCAGTGGGAGCAGGAATCGGTGGAAATCTGTCTATGCGGCTTGGATTTAAGGCAATCTGGTTTTCAAGTGCTGTTCTGGCAGTCAGCTTTTTGTTAATGTTTATAGAAGAAAAGGAAAAATCATTATGTTAAACCAGTTTTCAAGAACGGAGTTATTATTAGGGAAAGAGGCGATGGAGAAACTCGGACATTCCAGAGTGGCTGTCTTTGGTGTCGGCGGCGTCGGAGGCTATGTCTGCGAAGCACTTGTGCGGAGTGGTGTGGGAGCGTTTGATCTGATCGATGATGACAAGGTATGTCTGACGAATATCAACCGTCAGATCATTGCGACCAGAAAAACGGTTGGAAAATATAAAGTTGATGTGATGACGGAGCGTATCTTAGAGATCAATCCGGATGCAAAAGTGGAAGCGAGAAAATGTTTTTATCTGCCGGAAAATGATTTGAGCAAAGCGCTTACCCACTTGTACCGTTCTTCCCGTACTTCTATTGAAGAAAACGGGGCGAATACGCTTTATCTCGCTCTCGGACTGCTAAAATGGTACGAGTCACCTTCCAGCGAACGTCCCCGCTATGCTCCTATCCTGCTGTTACCGGTAGAAATCATCCGTAAGTCAGCGGCCAAAGGATACGTCATCCGTTCACGTGAGGAGGAAACGATGATGAATATCACCTTATTGGAAATGCTCCGCCAAAACTTCGGGATCTCCGTCCCCGGACTGGACCCGTTGCCGACTGATGAAAGCGGTGTAAACGTCAAGCTTATCTACTCCATTATCCGAAACAGCATTAAGAACCAGCGCAAATGGGACGTGGAAGAACAGGCTATCCTGGGAATATTCTCCTTTAACAAGTTTATCATGTGGAATGATATCCACAACAATGCCAATAAACTGACTCAGAATAAAATTGTTTCGAGCCTCATCAACGGAAAGATAGAATGGAATGCCACAACTGAAGAAATAGATGCCACCTACATGGATAAGGAACTGTCTCCGGCAGATATCGTATTGCCTATTATTGCCGATTCATCCCAACTGGAGGCTATCTATGAAGCGGTACACGACAAGACTTTCATCCTGCACGGCCCTCCGGGCACGGGAAAGTCGCAAACCATTACCAACATTATCGCCAATGCTTTATACAACGGCAAACGTGTATTATTTGTAGCAGAAAAAATGGCTGCCCTCTCTGTTGTTCAAAACAGGTTGGCAGCGATCGGACTTGCTCCCTTCTGCCTGGAAATTCACTCCAACAAGACTAAGAAATCCGCCGTTATCTCACAACTTAGAGAAACGACTGAAATCATCAAACAGACTTCTCCCGAAGAATTTAAAAAGGAAGCGGAACGCTTGTTGCAACTGCGGGCGGAATTAAACGGATACACAGAAGCCTTACATAAGGAATATCCTTTCGGCATTTCTTTATACGATGCCATTATCCACTATCAATCAACAGACGGAGAGCCTTGTTTTGATATTCCGCAAAGCTATCTGGATACATTGAACAAAGAAACATTCTCCGAATGGAAAGAAGCTGTCGAAACTCTGGTAAGAACTGCCAATGCTTGCGGACATCCTTATCAACATCCGCTATCGGGAATCTCTATTGCGGAATATTCGTCTGCCATAAAGGAAGAAGCTGCCCAATTACTGAGCACTTTCATCGACTTGCTGAGCACAATTCAGCCGAAGTTATCCGTATTTCCCACACTACTGAAAGATACGGATATGCACCCCACACGCATGGATTTCCAAACGACAGCGGACATTGTCCGAAAAGTACTCGACATTCCCGAACTCACTCCCGGATTGCTGACAGCATCTTCATTGAGCGAGACTCTCGACGAATATCGCGAAGTGTCCGCTCGTGGCAGGAAACGTGATGAGATAAAAGCAACTGTAGAAACCGGATTCACCAAAGAGATTCTCGAAATAAATGCAACACAAATGCTCGCAGAATGGAACAGGGTGAGCGCCCAATGGTTTCTTCCCAGATATTTCGGACAGAAAAAAATCAAAAAGGCAATCAATCTATATGCTTTGAAGTCTGTCAAACCGGAAGCCGTCAAGCCCCTGCTCCACCAAATCATCCATTATCAGGAAGAAGCGGAATTCGTCCGGAAACACGCTGACAGGCTGCCTTCCCTGTTTGGAGGCTTCGGAAAAAGTGAAGACTGGAGCACAATTGAACAGATCATTAATGATATGGGAGTCCTCCATTCCCTTCTACTGAATTATTCGAAGAATATTGCCAAGGCAACGCAAATCAAGCAAAACCTGTCCGTGCAGCTAACGGAAGGGCTCCGGTCATTCAGAGATATGCACGCCCATTCCCTAAATGAATTATACCAACTTGCCGAAAGATTGGTAAACATTGAGAACCGGCTTTCTTCCACGCTGGGCATATCTGCCGAAACGCTTTACATGAACTCTGCCGACTGGATAAACACCGCTCTGGCAAAAGCCCGCCTCCACAAAGAAAATCTGGACAAGCTCAAAGACTGGTACCAGTGGCTCCAAGCATACCGCCAACTGGATAAACTGGGTATAGGATTCATTGCCCTGGAATATAAAGAGAAGAATATCCCGACCGACCAGCTTATCGACAGCTTCCACAAGAGTTTTTATCAGGCAGCTATCCGCTATATTATCTCAAAAGAGCCGACACTGGAATTATTCAACGGCAAGATATTCAACGATATCATAGCGAAATACAAACAAATATCGACGAATTTTGAGACAATCACCCAAAGAGAGTTGTTCGCCAGATTAGCTTCAAACATTCCGTCTTTTACTCATGCAGCAATCCAGAGTTCCGAAGTCGGCATACTCCAGAAGAATATCCGCAACAATGCACGTGGCATATCTATCCGTAAGTTGTTCGACCAGATCCCCACTCTACTGTCGCGTATGTGCCCGTGTATGTTGATGAGTCCGCTTTCCGTAGCCCAATACATTGACGCAGATGCGGATAAATTCGATCTGATCGTTTTTGACGAAGCCTCACAAATGCCGACTTACGAAGCCGTAGGTGCTATTGCACGCGGCAAGAACGTAGTGATCGTAGGTGACCCGAAACAAATGCCTCCCACCAGCTTCTTCTCCGTCAACACCGTTGACGAGGATAATATAGAACTGGAAGACCTCGAAAGCATTCTCGATGATTGCCTGGCACTGTCTATTCCTTCCAAATATCTGTTATGGCACTACCGAAGCAAACATGAGAGCCTTATCGCCTTCAGCAATTCGGAATATTACGACAATAAACTAATGACCTTCCCGTCTCCGGACAACATTGAATCCAAAGTGAGAATGGTAGCAATCGACGGTTACTATGACAAAGGAAAGTCCCGCCAAAACCGAGCGGAAGCACAAGCCGTAGTAGACGAAATAGCAAGAAGATTAAGAAGTGAAGAATTAAGGCGGAAGAGTATCGGTGTTGTTACTTTCAGCGTCGTCCAACAAGCATTGATAGAAGATTTGCTATCCGACCTCTTCATCTTTCACCCCGAACTGGAAACACTTGCACTGGAAAGTGAAGAACCTTTGTTCATCAAGAACCTGGAGAATGTGCAGGGAGACGAGCGGGATGTCATTCTTTTCTCTGTCGGCTATGGTCCCGATTCCGAAGGGCGCGTCAGCATGAATTTCGGTCCGTTAAACCGGATCGGCGGAGAAAGGCGACTGAATGTAGCCGTATCCCGTGCCCGGTATGAGATGATAATCTTCTCTACTTTAAGATCGGATATGATAGACCTCAACCGGACTTCGTCTATCGGAGTGGCCGGATTGAAACGGTTTCTCGAATATGCGGAAAAAGGTACAAGGAACACACTCGGCAGCTCCCTTCCCTCTTTACCGGAAGAAACGGTATCTATCGAAAATATCATAGCGGACAAACTACGCTCTTTAGGATATACCGTACATACGGACATCGGATGTTCTGGCTATAAAATTGATATTGGAATTGTGGATCCTCAAAACACATCCAATTATCAACTAGGTATCATCTGTGACGGAAAGAACTACAAACGTACGAAAACCGCACGCGACCGTGAGATTGTCCAAAACAATGTATTGAAAGCACTCGGTTGGAACATCTGCCGCATTTGGACAATGGACTGGTGGGAGAAGCCGGATGAAGTCATTGCATCCATACAGGAAGCAATCAGCAAAGGAACCTCCGTTTCCAAACAAGAAGAACCTCGGCAGGAAGAACCAACCTGGAAAGAAACACGCAGCGAAGAACCCATAAAAGGTGGGCAAATAAAAGAAGTAACACTAAACGAGGCACCGATAAAGGAAGTATCGCTAAAGACAACACCGGTTTTCGCAAAACCGGAAATAATCTCCGCCGATATTCCCCAACGAAAGTATAACAGCACGAAAGTGAACCCGAACAAATATTCTTCGAAAGATTTCTTCGCTACGGAGAACATCCCTATTCTTATCTTTCAAATCCGGAAACTCATAGAAAGCGAAGCACCCATCAGCAAATCATTACTCTGCAAAAAGGTTCTGGTCGAATGGGGAATCAGCCGGTTGGGACAACGGATAGAAGCGCATCTGGAAAAGATCTTCGACAGCCTTCACCTCTACCGTACCACATACGATGGTCTCGTCTTCTTCTGGAAAGATGAAGTACAATGCTGTCTCTATTCCGGTTACCGCCCCGAGTCCGATCGGGATGCAACAGATTTGCCACCCGAAGAGATAGCCAACGCAGTACGGCAACTATTGGCTGATTCTATCAGTCTTCCTTTGGCGGATTTGGTGAAAGCGTGCGCACAAGAATTCGGTTTCACACGTATGGGATCAAACATAGACACTGTCATGCAGAGAGGAATCAATAAAGCCATAAAAAAGAATTATGCCAAAATAGACAATGAAAAAGTAACGATTGCGGACTAATACCCTTTCTCCAAACGTTTCAAAGCAGCAATGGAATCGGATGCATAGGTATTGTCCGGTTCTATCGCCCGCCAATAGCAAAGCATTCCGATAAGCCGTTTCAGATAAGCAGGATCATGAGAGCCGATCCTGCGCTGGTGTTCTGCCAGACCTTTCGTCAGGATGAAATAAACATTCTTGCGAATCTCCCTCTTTTTGCTTTTAGGAATAGTCAGCTTCACACCGGAAGCGACAGACACCCCCGTAATAATCTTCCTACTACTCTGATTCATAAAATGAGTCTTTTTATGGTTCGGCTCGAACTTCTCATCACGGATAATCCGTTTGACTTGAGGGATGATCTGCTCTTTCGGAAACACATCTCCCGAAAAGGTTAGGTCGTCGGCATAACGGGTATAAGTCACCCCGTATTCCGCAGCCAACGCTGCGAGTTTCCTGTCCATTTCGTATCCCACAATATTACTTAAAGCCGGACTTGTAGGCGCTCCTTGCGGCAAATGCCTGTGCAGGCAACACAAAGCCCCCAGTACTTTCGACACATTCTCCGGATAACCTATTTTCTTAAATGTCTGCCTCACTCTCGGGCTTCGTATAGAGCCGAAGAAATCATGAATATCCATTTTCAACACATATCGCTTACCCAAATGAGGAGCAGCATTGTCCACCACAGACCGACCGCAGCGAAAACCGACGGCTGCCGGATGAACTATCGTCACCGATGATAAAATACGCGAATAAATAGTAGATTGGATAGCCTGCAAATCCTTGTCCGGAGCAGAAATCATACGATACCCTCCGCTTCTCTTTCTCATCCAAAACTCCTGATAATGCCCGGAAACATTGTTCAATATTTCTTCCAAGCGGTTCACTTCCACTCCTAACAGAGCAGCACACCAGATTACAGCCTCTTTTTCAAATCTCGGAGTATAGGGGGCCACCGGAGTAGTAACACCCATTGCATGACGAAGCCAGGATCCTCGCTCCCTTTTTGTTTTATCAACCTTTTCTTCTTTACCACCGCCTGTTGCTTTCCACCTTTTATACCCTTCTTGTCTCCTGCTCGAGGAAATCATTTTATAAATCAAAAAGCCGGTGATAATAAGTATCGTTATTAGAATTTTGTTCATTGTGCATCTGTATAAAACTAAGGAGAAGAGGATGAGTTATTTACTAAAATAAATTTAGGTATGTATACCTAGTAATTTATTTTCTAGGAAAATACCTGTGCTTATGAGGCGACTACACCTCTCTTGTGCTAAATTCTGCCCTCATCCTCTTCTACACAAAGGTAGAAAATAATTCCCGGATATCCAACCGGAACGCAGAAAACTATCGGTTAAACAACTCGAATGTAAACTTACAGCCTATCCCGCCAAACTTCCAGTTCTCGCTGCTCACAAAAACTCCGAGATCAAAGATATGCGTGCCAATGCCGTATCCCACTTCCAAATAAGGTTGAAGATGTGGCATGGAAAGGGCGCTGACATAGATCCGTTCATTTTGTACATAACGAGTATACTTCATCAAATGCCGCAGGACAAGGAACGGAGCCTCATACGTGAAATGTCCGCGTACATAACGGCGGGAGGAGTTGTACCAACGTCCGTCAAGCACCTGAAACACACCACCGATTTCATCATTCCACCCTACGGGAAGATTGTGACGTGAAAAGTTGACAAAGTCCACAAAATACAGTTCGTCCTGATTGGTGAATGCGCCGAATCCGAAGCGGTAATAGATATTACGCATCAGTCCCAAACGGATTTGATGTTGAAGGTCGAACTCTATCCTTTCATATTCCCCCGTACTTTTGAACACATCCTTTATACCCCGTTCGTAATCGACCGAGAAAGTCGGGTAGAAAGAACGGAGGTTTATCTTACGCTTTCCGTTCATGTAGTAATAAAGTCCCGGCGTCCATTCCACACGGATACGAGGGGCAAAACTGATATAGGTATTCTTGAACTTATCCATAAACTCGGGAGGCGGCATCGGATAGTCACCGGTAATAACAAAGCGGGAACGCTCCACTGCAGTTCTCTTGTGCGCCGAGAAACCGACACTTATATCCAGCCCGTTAGTAACTTCAACGCTATGGAAGAAATTGAAATATAAATCCTTAAAATAATCCAGGTGAATCAGGTCGAAATTAAAGATACTGTCCGGCATGGCTTTCAGTTCATCCAACACTTTACTGCTATAAATACGGTTACCGTTACCCACATTCAGCCGGAAGAATCCCCGCTTTTGAGGCCAATACTCAAAGTCGGCATTCAGTCCCCAATAGAACTCTTTCCGGGTGAAGTTATACCCCAGTCGAGGGACAATGCGGAGCAACTTATCGCCCCTGAAAAGGCGGTTATACCGGAAGTCCTGCCGATAGGACAACCCATTGCTACCGCTATAACTGAACAAAAGCGGATTGATAAACGGAGAGAAACGGACACTTCCGATATTGGATAAATTGAATTTATAATCTTCCAACATCAAGTCACCCATTGTTCCCCAAAAAGCCTGGCTTTTCGTTTTCTTCTGACTGACCACAGTATCGCGTCTTAACTGGTAGTCCTGATACAGTTTCTTCTCATCGTCCGCCAACGGAATAGGACGAAGTATGGCAAAAGTCGAAGCGTCTGTTTTGTAGGCATTCGTATCGCACTGCAACGAGAAAGATTCTGACAGGTTATATTTCTTCTTTTCTTTCTTACGTGTTTTCTTCTCTTTCAGTTCGATCGACTTATAATCCAAAGAAGCCGTATAGGAGCCGTCAACCTTGTTTCCCAAAAACTTAAAGAGGGCCTCCACGTCATACCGAACCGGCAGAAACTCGTCTTTCTTGCCCACTTCTCCCATTTTAATCCAGCAAGTAAAGGTAATCAGTTCCGACCGTCCCGAGAAACGTATCTCCCGTACGCTCCACACATTACTGCTGACAATCATATAACCTCCTACCAACTGATCGCTTTTCGTTTTGGGGATAAAGCGTATCCGGTAGTCAAGGTTATTGGGGTCGCCCATTACACTATCTATCCGGTATTTATAAAATTTCTGTCCGTTCTTGGCAAGAGGTGACATCAGGCGTTCATCGTTCAAAAGCGAAGCCGAGTAGATATTTACACTAAAATATTCGAGCAACCCCGGCAATCCCCTGTTTCCTCTCACTGTACCTTGCGAGGCTTTTACTTTCTGGTCGTAGATATTGGGAGCCGTATAATGAAGGTCACTGTATGTTTCGAGCATATATTCACGCACCCCTTTCTGCAAACGGAACATGGAAGGTACGTAGCGGAGAATAAAATTCTTCTTCTGGATATCCATTCTACCCTTTATATATAGATTCGCGCGATAATCGCTTACTATTGTCTCATACAAAGGGGCAAAAGTCATGACACGTTCGATAATGGAGTCAGCCGAGATCTCCGTACTGGTATAGGGATTCATTATATAATTGTTGGCTGTTCCCTTTGATATAAAAGAAAACAGGCATACTATGCATCCTATCAATATTTTAACTCTCAATCGTCGTATCTCCTTCATTAACGTAGGCAAATATAGAAAAGAATATCGAAAAGCAAAGGCAATGTGTCACTAAAAAGAGTTATCAATTAATAGTTGTTATCTACTAACAACAAACTTCCTGTTGCCCAATAATAAACTTGCTTTGAACCAACAGCAAACTTATAAAACTAAAGTTTCAATTGGTATCATCTCCTTCTATATTTTATAAAATACAAGAAAAAAGCCTACCTTCCCCACAAAAAGCAGGGGTATTTCTCAAAAAACACACTTATTTTCAAAAATACCCCTACAAAAACAGGGGTACTTTCAGAAAAAACATATAATTTTGCGCCCAGCAACCAATAAAAGTAGACTATTTATGTCAAAAATGCGTTTTTTTGCTCTGCAAGAGCTTTCCAACCGGAAACCTTTGGAAGTGACCGCTCCTTCCAACAAACTCTCTGATTATTATGGTAGCCACGTGTTCGACCGCAAGA
>ERZ791822.585-NODE-585-length-21075-cov-3.200190_pt1 | contig 21075 bp, 19 predicted proteins | sample MGYA00510299_ERZ791822 | MGnify/ENA primary metagenome ERZ791822 (study PRJEB30046, sample SAMN00791945) | human gut metagenome | study: EMG produced TPA metagenomics assembly of the A metagenome-wide association study of gut microbiota in type 2...
TGGTGATGATGGTAGACATTTGTCGATCTCCTTTTTGTAAAATTCCGTATGGGAGCCGACCGTTTAGCACTTGAAAAAACGTCGGCTTGCCGCCGCTTTTTCAACTGCTAAAGCATAGCAGGCTCTCATACGCGCGGGGAAGTGCAGAGGGACGGTAAGAAAAGAAGGGTGATGCATGCGCATCACCCTGTTTTCAAACTTACTTACGGATACCCAGCTTGGCGATCAGGGTACGATAACGCTCGATGTCCTTCTTCATGAGGTAGTCGAGAAGGCTGCGGCGCTTACCGATCATCTTGTACAGGCCGCGGCGGGAGTGGTTGTCCTGCGGGTGCTGCTTGAGGTGCTCGGTGAGCTGAGCGATACGCTCGGTGAGGATAGCGACCTGAACCTCCGGAGAACCGGTGTCGCCTTCGTGGGTGCGGTTGGCCTCGATGATGGCCGTCTTCTGGTCTTTGAGCATCATAATGTATGATCCACCTTTCTGAAATTCTCCCGGCACTGAGCGGCGGGTCGGTGAGTCCTCCACGTCCTAAGTGCGGGAATGCACGATAAGCGTGCTGAATTATAGTAACACAGCTTTTCCCTATTGTAAAGCAAAACCTTCGAAATAATACGGTTTTTTGATTATTTTTTGAAGTGCTCGCGCGTCAGCTTGATCACAACGGGGCTGAGCAGCAGCAGCGCGATGAGGTTGGGGATGCTCATCAGGCCGTTGAAGGTATCGGCGATGCTCCACAGCAGGCCAAGGTCCATGGTAGCGCCCAGAATGGCCACAAGGGCGTACACCACATAGAAGGGGCGCGCCACCTTATCGCTCCTGCACAAAAACACCAGAAAGCGGGAGCCGTACAAACCCCAGCCGATGATGGTGGAAAAGGCAAAGCAGCAAAGCGCCACGGCGGTAAAGATAGAGGCCCAGCCTCCATAGGTGATGGTAAAGCCGGAGATGGTCAGCTCTGCGCCTGCAGCTGCACCGTAACTGACCGGGGTGCCGCTGCACAGGATGACCAGCGCGGTCAGGGTGCAGATGACGATGGTATCGGCAAACACCTCAAAGATACCAAACATGCCCTGCTTGACCGGCTTTTTCGTGTCGGCGCAGGCGTGGGCGATCGAGCCGGTGCCAAGGCCCGCCTCGTTGGAGAAGATACCCCGGGAAACGCCCTTCTGCATACTGATAAAGAGACTGCCGACCGTACCGCCGGTGAAGGCTGCCGGATTAAACGCCCCGGCAAAAATCGACTCCATCACTGCCGGAAAGCGCGGCAGATTCAGCGCAACCACACCCACAGCCAGCACAATGTAAAACAGCGCCATAAAAGGCACCAGACGCTCACTGACGCTGCCGATGCGCTTGATGCCGCCCAGCAGGACCATCGCCACCAGCATGGCCACTGCGATGCCCACTATAAGATTCAGGGTGGAGAGCGCCCCACTGCCCACAAGGTCATACTGCAGCAGCGCCGTGTCGATGGCTGCCACAATGGTGTTGACCTGCGTGGCGTTGCCGGTGCCAAAGACAGTCAGAACACCAAACAGCGAGTAAAGCACCGCCAAAAACTGCCAGTGCTTACCCAGACCGTTTTTAATGTAGTACATCGGGCCGCCGACCCATTCCCCGGCCGCGTTTTTCTCCCGGAAATGCACCGCCAGCGTGACCTCGGCAAATTTGGTACACATACCCAGCAGTGCCGAGCACCACATCCAGAACACAGCCCCCGGGCCGCCGATGGCAATGGCGCCCGCCACGCCCGCAATGTTGCCGGTGCCCACCGTGCCCGCCAGCGCTGTGCATACCGCCTGAAACGGCGTCATCGAGCCATCCGAGGCATCCTTTTTGCGGAACATCCGCCCGATGGTCGTTTTAATGGCGTACGGAAATTTGCGGATCTGCAAAAAGCGTGTCCGCACGCTGAGAAGCAGCCCTACGCCGATGATGCACACCATGGCGGGAACGCCCCACACAAAATTATTGACAGCCTGATTGACCGCCGCAATCGTCTCAATCATTGAATCCCAATCCCTCTGTAGCTTTTTTGTATATAAAGTGTTGCGCAAGTTAGTATACCATGCCGCCCCGCAATTTGCAAGGCAAACAGCACTGCCGGCAGTCTGCATACAATCTGCCCGTTGAAGAAGGTATATTTCCACCAAACAAAAAGCCTGCGATAGAATCACTATCACAGGCTTATGTCTGAGTGTTACAAAAGAGATACCCTGTTTGCTGTGGAGATAATGCCTAATAAACTCATTTTCTTCTCTTGAGTTTTTCATTGCATAGCATAAATGGTTTCAGCACCTCGTTAGCCAAATGCTTCAAGGAGCTCCTGAACTTCAACATATTTTATGTGATTCTCTAAATTTTCTATTCTTGTTTCAATTTTCTGTCGATGCTTTAAATATTTAACTCCTGACATTAATGGTAAAAGCGATTTAAAGTATTCGATCCTTCTTTCAATAACCGGAACTTCACTTCCGCTCCAGCTCCAGCTTGAAGATTCTAACGGCAATTTCTCAAATACCGCATATTCGCTATTACATCGCAAAAATTCTTTTAGGGCCTCTCTCTTTTGGTTTACATCATGTTCCGCTATCGCTCCAAAGAGATGGCACATCCGTTCTGAATCTAGACAATAATTTCCAATTGCATGTTGAATCCACTTTCCTTGTCTTTCTGTGATTTCGTTTTCACCCGACTCATGGCACAAAAGTTGTCCTATGATTGGGCGATATGTCCACTGCTTTTCCTCCGCTTTTTCGTAAATGTAGTTCGAAATCGAATCCATATCCAGTAGGTATGTGTCTTTTTTCCAAATATGTGATAGGCGTTCAATCCATTCGTCATGGTACCCATACGGATGCGGAGACTTTTCTAACAGCTTATCAAGATAACGATATAAAAAATTAGCATCCATTAAAACAAGCGATTCTAAAAAGCTTCCGTCATAATCATCCCCATCTACGCAATCCAAACACTTTAGGTAAATATCTTCCAAAAGCGGAATGTGATTTTTATACTTTTCAATCACTTTATCTGGAGACACATTATGCGAATTTGTCATAAGCGAAAAGTAGAGGCTGAATACAAATGGTGATTCATCATAGTGTTCAGCGATAATTTCGCTGGCCTTTATAATTACATCATCGTCTACTGCTTCAAATTTTTCCATTCTATCTAGTGGGCGATACATAGAAGATTTCAAACTCTTTGGAATCTCCACTAAAAAATGAAGAAAGTTTTCCTCCCATGTTAGAGATGATTGTTCCGGCGGTAGCTCATCATAGAATCCCCATAACCACGAATTTTTCTGGCTATAATCATGTGATTCTAAAAGTTCTTTTACATCCTCTGGCGATAAAAACTCGAAAAGATTGCGGATAACGCTTTGAGGGTAAATATTATACGGCGTATTAGCATTTAAATACGCCTCTACTACGCCAAAATATAATTTCTTATCTTTAGAACACGCATTAATTGCATATTCTATACCACGTGTTAAATATCTTGCACTAGTATCAACTGTTTCCATGCACTCTGTACATATTTGCAAAAGATATTGAAAGTCGCGTAATTCATATCCTTTTACAAGATTTTGCACCTGCTCTCTATGCCAATTTTCGCGTTCATAATAGTCCATGTTCAATAGCAGTAATGGATCTAGATTTAGTACACTATAGATTCTGTACTTCCTCGAATTCAAAAACGGTTCCAGCAAATCATCGCAAACATATTCAGCCCTCTTGGATACCCTTTTTATATGTTTTGCAATCACACAGTGAAATAACTTTTCTGGTGAAAATAATGCAAAAAACGGTTCGATTAAATTCAATTCATTCTTTACTATAGAATAGTCTCCGTTTTTGCCGTACTCCGTTCCATAATCCAGAAGAAAATCTTCTATTTCAGTTCTGCATTGATTTTGTTCATAAAGCTTATATAGCTGTTGCAGTAGCATTTTGCGGTATCCTAACACTGTCTTTTGTGAAGCCAATGCTACCGTGTAGAACGTAATAGAATTATGTCGGCCTCCCTCTGTCCTTGAAAAGCTCAATTTCAAAAATTGAGCTGCCACCCTAATAAACAAAAGCAGTAGATTCGTTGTTTGATTTGATTCTATGGCCTTACAGAGCTGTTCAACAACAATCTTTTGAACAAAGTACCCCTGCCGTTCCGAATCTATATCAACGCCAAAGTGAATAGCTAATGCGCTATATATCTCATAAAACAAATCTGGTCTCTTTTGATAATAAAGCAGCAACAGCTCGACTGCTTCTGAAGTTTGATGTGTTGCCTTAAAGGCACACAATATTTTTATCGCATCATCTTCTATATTTTTCTCACTTTTATTTTTCTCAAATTTGATAGTTCCCACATCAAACACATGTGCTAGTTCTGATTCGATGAAATCACTCAATAGTACAAGCGTTTCTGTGGGGCGAATCAAACAAAAAACTTTGAAAAATGGAACAAATTTTTCTTTGCTAATCTTTAAAGAGTCCCAAACAATATCGATTTGCTCTTTTACATACTTTTGAACATCCTCATCTGAGAAGACTTGCAAAAGGATATTGCATGCCACAACAGTTCTCTCTTGGTTAATGAAAAAACCTTCTTCTATCATTTTACTTAGTGGAATCACTTTTTGATCTACAAAAACATATTTGATCAGATAGTTACTAAAGCTTTGATCCGAAATTTTAGCGGCTTTATCGTAACGTAAATCCACCAGTTCAAGCTTATCAAATTGCTTTAAATCAGCCACAAATTGTTCTTCTGTTAGTCCTGCCGCATCCAAAATTGGCTGCACACATTTTAGATTGTCCAATCGCATCGCTTGAAAGGAAGCAATAATACCTGCGGATGCAATTCCAGTTTTGCTATCAACAATGGTTTGAATTTGATTTGCATAATAATGCTCGTACAATTCTGTTGCATTTTGGATTGAACTTATGCTGTTTGTCTCAGCCGCAACCTTACCAGCTAACATAGCCAATCTTGCATTGCCTTCTGCAATCGCAACTATTCGATTTGAATATATGTAATTTTTAATTTCAAACGCTTCTTTTATGAGTTTGCGAATTTCATCGTCTGTTAGGCATCCGACCTTTATAATTGATGGTTTCTTTACTTCCAGTATTTGACTTATCACTTGTTGGCGTGTATAGTCGCGTACTGTCACAATAAGTTTCTTGACACTTTTCTTTTGCTCTGCTGTTTTGCACAGAAAATCCAGAACAAAATGCAGCCCCGTCAGTTCGTTTGCATCATCTACAAATACCAGATAGTTTTTATCCTCTTCAATCGTTGTTACTAAATCTTCGTACAGTTCCAGTCCGTTGCTTTTAATGCAAAGAATTTCATACCCGTTTTCGCACGCTAATTCTCTACAAATTTGAAGTGCCAATCTTGTCTTTCCAACACCTGCCGGACCAGAAAGAACCAACACATCATTTAGGGTTAGCTTCTCTTTTGCCTCTTTAAGTTTCTCTTCCCGAAGCATAAACTTAGTTTCGAGAGGTGCAGACATTTTATTGGCATCATGTACCTGAACGAAATCTTGTATGGACATGATTTGTCCTGTATCCACACTCACATCTAAAAAATCTTTCGCAATGCGCGGATAGTGGCAATACAAATCTTCACCAAGTTTATCCAACCCTATTAAAGTCAGCGTTGAATTTCTTGCTTTGCAAAACTCGTTCAGTGTCTGTGTATCCCCTGCTAAAAGGCGTCCACATGTATGGCAATATACAATCTCTCCAACATTTTCTGCAGGAATCCCTGTCTTGTCCGCATCAAAGCATTTTTCTAAATCTTTTAAAGCCTTTTTAATGAAATCGTCTTTCTGGGTAGTGTACATCACAAAGACGTACTTCCCATCTTCTTTCAAAAAGTAAGTATCTGGATTTCCCTTGGCCGTTTTATTTGTGCCTGTTCTCATTCCAAGGGAATATCCTATTCCATAGCCTTTGCACATCAAATACGCATCGCAGAGATTTTGAAATGCCCCACCATCTAATTGATCAATTCTGTATTGTATATCTGTAAGTTTAGACATAGAGCCCTCCGTCTGAAATCCTTACACTTCAATAGCCATATTACCTGTAACTTGTGTCATAACTGTCTATGGAATGATGAGGCACTTTTTGAAAAACATCCACACGAAATCCCGTTGCTTTTCGGAAATTTCGTGTGGATGCCTTTTGGGACTAATTCATAATCAAGACATTTTCCTTATCTCGGCCTCAAATGCGCTTTCCGTCATATTCGCACGGAGTGCAGCATCCTTGATGCTCAGCAAACCATCTTTAACAAGCCCTACAAGGGTAGTTACTTTGCCCTCAGTTTTGCCCTTTTCTTCTCGTTCATTCATCATATCTTCAACTGCTTTGCACACATCAATCACCTCCGCGTCCTCTGGAATGTCCAGAGGTGTGTTCGTTACAGCTTTGATTACTCGTGCCGCGTTCGCTTCCATAAGCATACGCGGGTTGTCGGTCAAAAATTCAGTCAATTTCTTTTTGTCTTTGGAATACTTGATGTACCCGATTACTTCACGGAGGCTTGTCGAGAATTTTTCCAAGTCCTCTTTGTCCAGCTTTGCCGGGTCAATCAAGTGAATCTGATAATCCTGCACAAAGTTTAGCAGTTTTTCATTCTTGACTGCCATCATTTCATGCAAAGACAGCGGGCCATCCCACTCGTTCGCTCCAAAGTGCAGCACCAGCGTAATGACAGGTGTGATCTTATCGTCCTTATAGAAACCGGACAGGTACTCACCTCGGCTGTGTCCTTTCGATTCATCGGTGCGATGCTTTGCTGCTATGTCAGCAACCTGCTTGCCATACTGGAGCGCATCATAAATGATATTGCGAACAGGCATTGCATAGTGAATATCGGTTTGGTTTTCGATACCCAAAAGGATGTAAGCCGCTTCGCCATCCTGTTTGATGACCGCCGATTTCAGCACATCACGGTATTTTTGCACCGCATCATCCGACCGGGTTCTATTCTCGTTTTGCGCACCAAACGGCAAAGCTATTTCTGTTGTATCCAATTCCTGCAACTGTGCAGGATTGACAACTGCTTTACCGCCGTAAATCAGATAGTTAAATGCATCTGCAAATACAGTATTTTCTTTCATATAGGCTTTTGTGACCGTATCAGCCAATCCCATTGGTGTACACCTCCCCTTTTTCACTTCTTGTTCTTTGTCTCCATCTTACCATAAAGCGTTCTTTTTATCAAGTTTTGTTTCACTCCAGATTCTTAATTTTCTGCGAACGGTAGTTCATAATGTATTTCACTCAAGGTTCCTTATTCTAGCGGCATTGCTTTCTCATATCCACCAATGAACCGTATTTCAATTTCATTACGCGACCTCACCGTGATTTTCTCAATGATTCGCGCGGTCAGAGCATCGTCATATTCTTGGATTTGCAAGTCCTTGGCTGACAGCAACATTTCCGGATGACTGACTTTTTCCTGTCGGGCGACGCTGTCCTCGATAGCTTTTTTCAGATTCTTAATTTTATTGTTCAGCTTTTTCAGCTTATCATCCAGAAAGGGCGTGTCCTCATCGAAGTCCAAGGACATTTCCAGCAGACGGTCAAATTCCTGCTGGGTCTGCTCCAGCTGCTCCTGCAAATTGGGCTTTGTGCTTTCGCCGGTCTGGATGTTATGCAGGATGCCGTTGATCTGGGCAGCAACTTCATCAGTGAAGTTTGCCGCCAAATCCTGTACCGCTTTCAAAATGGCACGGTGCAATTCTTCTTCGGGGATGGACGGCGAGTTGCCGCAGAATTTCGTTCCGTACTCGATGCGGTTCACGCACCGCCAGACAATTTGTTTTCTGCCGTGGATATTCCAAGTCACCCGCTTGTAAGGGCTACCGCAGTCACCACAGAACAGTCGCTCGGACAAGGCATACTTGCTGTTGTAGCGCCCGCGGCGGCGCTTGCGTTGATTGGCAGCTGACTTGCTGTTTCGGCGGGCAATCTCGGTTTGCACCTCTCGGAACATTTGCTTACTGACGATACCCTCATGATAATTTTCAATGTAGTATTGCGGAAGTTGCCCGGTGTTTTTCTTATGTACACCTGTCAGCACATCCTCGGTAAAGGTCTTTTGCAACAGCACATCACCACAGTATTTTTCATTTTGCAGGATGCGCTGGATGCTCTGCGCTGACCATGCGATGTTGCCGCGGGCTGTAAGCGCACCCGCCGTTTCCAGCTTTGCCTTGATGCTTTGCAGACTGTCACCTTGCAAGTAGCTGTTGAAAATCAGCCGAATGACTTCAGCCTGCTCCGGGATGATCTCCGGCTTGCCGTCTGCCCCTTTTCGGTAGCCGATAATTCTGCCGTAAGGGAAGGCAAATTTACCATGCTTATATCCCATGCGCTTGCCGCGGGCAACATTTTGAGAGATAGACTCGCTCTCTGCCTGTGCAAAGGCACTCAGGACGGTAAGGATCATCTCAGAGTTCATGGTGGCGGTGTTGATGTTCTCTTTTTCAAATACCACCGCGATTCCCATCTGTTTCAGCATTCGGACGTATTGAATACTGTCCAGTGTGTTGCGGGCGAAGCGGGAAATGGATTTTGTCAATATAAGGTCGATTTTGCGCTTCTTGCAGTCTTGAATCATCTGGTTAAAACCGTCACGCTTCTTGGTATGTACGCCGGAGATACCGTCATCCGCGTAGATGCCCGCGACTTCCCACTCCGGGGTGGAATTGATTTTCTCGGTGTAGTATAGTTTCTGGATTTCAAAACTGCCCTGCTGTTCTTCTTCCTCGGTGCTGACACGGCAGTAGGCCGCCACCCGCAGCTTGCGCACCGTGTTTTTCCGTCCGGCGTTTTCCCTCATAGAAGCGGGAATCTCAACAATTCTCATGTTATTCATGACTTTTCCTCACACAGTTTGTCCATTTCGCAGTTTGAATTCGATGTGGGTATCGCGGTATAGACTGACGTTGCTAACGATTCCTTTATAAAAGGTATGTGGAAAATCATCGGTCGGCTTATACTCGGCACACGCTTTTTGCATTTGCAGGCTTGCTGGGTCAGCATCGCCCGCCGAGCAGAATTGGTACTCCAGTTCTGCCCTGTGTAGGATTTTGGCAATTAGCGCATCGGCATTAGGCTCTGTCTCCAGTAAATCCGTTTGGATTTCCCGTGTCAACTTAGCGCCTTCGATAGATTGGACATTACGCTGTGTTGTCGGTGGGTGAATCACCTCTGAGTGTCTCTGAATCCATTCCAATTTTATTGTAATAGCATCAGACAGTTCCTTTTCTGGGATAGGCTTTGTCCACATTCCACATTGGCGGCAAAACCATTGTTCGGTTTTAGGCCGCCAATATAAGCGTTCTCCGCAGCATCCGCATTGCACATCTTGGCGAAACGGCTGCAAAACCGTGGAGTAGGTTTGCGCTTTCCTCTGGCGGATTTTTTCTGCCAAGCGATATTGGGCTTCTGTAATGATAGGCAGGTATTTTTCATTGCCACAGTAAATTTCATTTGCAAGGACGCGGCTCACCATGTTCTGGTTCCATTTTGAGGAATCTTCATGATATGGAGTTTTCCTCGCTGTCATGTTCTCTGCAATCTTCCGGAGGGACTTCCCTGCTGTGTATTCCTCAAAAATATATTGCACAGCTTCGGCTTCTTCTTGAACTATAGTTGTTTTTCCGTCTGTGATTTGGTAGCCAAATGGCAGATATCGCTTTTTCATTTTTCCGTCCGTTCCTCCGAAAGTTTCATGCCATTGATGAGTTCAAATTCTATCGCCGTATTACTGACCGACACTTTTTTGACCATCTCGGTAAAAGTATGCTCATCAAAGTATGTCAACGGCGGATCGGAAGCCAATATTTTTTCAATCTTCCTTGTGCTTTTCAAAGTTAGCTCAACATTCCTGCTGATGGAAGTTCTGGACAGCTGAACTCTTTTCTCGTCAAGCTGCTGTTCTATAAGGGTTTTGCGTTCTATATATTGGGTATCTTCGATGTACCCCTGCGCATGGATTCTTTCCAAATTATGATTTTGTTTTGCAAGACGTTGAATTTCAGCATGAATAGCCTCACGTGCGGTGTTCTGGTGTTCCTGTTGTGATTTTAGCTGCAAAAGGCTGTCTACCAGCGGCCGGAATATCCTTGCACGATTTGCTTGCAGCTTGTTATACATATATAAAAAAGCCCGGCAAAGTTCTGTTTCGTAAACAGACTTTACCGGGCATAAGCTGGATTTATTCAAATGTTTTCTGCACCCCCAAGCCACCATACCGTTTGCTCTGCTGGCTTGGGCAAACACAGTGCCGCACTCGGCACAGTAGATTTTCTTTGTGAATACTCGCGGAGCGGCATTCGGCACAGACATCTGCTTCGTTTTCAGCAGGTTCTGCACTTTCTCGAATTCCTCATCCGAAACGATTGCCTCGTGGCTTTTATAAGCACAGTATTTTGGGAACTGACCCTCGTTGTGGTAGACTCTGAACGGCAATGTGTCCGTGGTGTAATGTTTTTGGTGCAGCGTATCGCCTTTGTAGGCTTCATTATGAAGCATGAATTGCACAGCGGAAGTGTACCACCGGCCGTCCTCTTTCGGGTGGTTTTTATTTAAGTAACGTGCAATTTCTGCGATTCCCACCCCGCTCAGGTACTTTTCAAAAATCAAGCGGACTACTGCTGCCTCATTCTTTTCCAGTACCAGCTGGTGATCCTGCTGCCTGTATCCGAAAGGAGTCGCACAGTTCACATAAGTTCCCGTCTGCATCTTTTTGCGGATACCCCATTTCATGTTTTTGGAGATAGACAAGGATTCTTCCTGTGCAATGGCGCACATCATGCTCAGCATCATTTCCCCTGTGGCGCTATCCGTATCAAACTGTTCTTTTTCAAATTGTACTGCTACACCGATGCTTTTCAGTTCTCGGATGATCGTCAGCAAATCTACCGCATTGCGGGCCATGCGTGATGCAGATTTCACCAGAATACGGTCAATCATGCCCGCTCGGCAATCTTCCATAAGGCGGTTTAGTTCTGCTCTGTTCTTGATACTCGTGCCAGAGATACCTTCATCTGCATACACTCCAACGAACTCCCAGTTCGGGTTCTTCTGGATAAGGTCTTCATAGTATTCTGTCTGCACCGACATGGAATGAAGCTGTTCATTGGATTTCGTGCTGACACGGGCATAGGCTGCCACGCGTAGACGCTTCGGCTGTTGCTGTATCGGCTGGACAACTTGGACTTGCGGCATACTATTTCCTCCGAGTTTAACGCTGTGACATTCTTTTTATCACATACAACATACCCGAAAGGCAGGTCAAAAGCTATTCACGAGAACCACTAAACTTCTCGGCGCAAAACGCCGCATTTCCGGGCATAACCAACATTTGTGCGCTGGCAGATGTCCCTAGGCAATCTTCCGTTTGCGGCAGCGGATACCAGCGCGGCATAGGCCAGTGCATATTTCAGTTCCTGTTCCAGCCTTACGGGAAACGGGTCAATCCGCATCGACAGCCACCTCCCACGGCACTCTTTTTCCGGTTCGCGCGGTACGAGCCAGGATGCGACTCTCCAACCCTGTCAGATAGAGTTCATATTGTAGATTGGTTTCGGTCGTAATCAGTACGGCACTGTAATTTTGCAGAAAGCGTAGGATGCGGTACAAGATTGTAATGTCGTGGCTCAAACGGTCAAGGCTCTGCACCATGACGGCATTGACACGCCCCTGCTGCACGGCGGTTAGCATCGCAAACAGGGCCGGGCGCCAAAATTCGGCGCCGTACTTTTGCTCCATGCAGGAATTCACAATGATGTAGCCGCGCCTGTCGGCTTCGCGCATGACATCGGCAAGCTGTTCTTCCAATGCGGGCAGGTTCGGTGCGGCACTGCGGGCGAACGCCCAAATTTTGTATTCTTTCATGGGCGCACCTCAGAATTGATCCATAAGTGGGAGACGGACATCAAAGCGGGGCTTGCCAAAGGAGGCCCGCGTGAAGCGGTCGCCGACAAAGCGTTCCAGACCGCTGTTGATGAGTTCGGCGTTTAGGTCACATTCGGTGGTGATGAGATAGACATCATTCTGACGCAGAATTTCAATAACTCCTACCAGTATGTAGCTGTTGCGGCTGATTTGCTCCAAATCGCGCACCATCACGGCTTCAATCCGACCGTTCTCTACTGCGTCCAACATAGAACGCAGACCAATGCGGTCTTTCAAGGTGTTGCCGCTGCAATGGTCAAAAGATGTGCCGCGTACAAGGAATCCATGCCCTGCTGCTTCGTCGATAAGGTCATACAGCCGGTCAAAGGCAATGCACGGATCGCTGTTGGCGCAGCGCACATAAATCCAGACATCGTGGTTTCGCATAAGGTACATCTCAGGTTCCTCTTTTCACAAAAAGTAATCCGGGCTCTTCTGCTCCCGGATGAATTGCTGCACATCTTCAATTTTCTCGATGATTGGGCAGGTCGGCAGCGCTGCCAGCGCGGCATCATGGTACTTGCCGCCGATGCCCGCACGTTCGTCCAGAATCGCCACCACGCAGGAGTCCTGCTCGGTACGGATGGCACGACCAAAGCCCTGCCGCAGTTTTTTCTGCATTTCGGGGATAATTTCGGCGTTTATGTAGTCGCGCAGATTCGGGTACTGCCGGCGTTCGTAGTTGCTGACCGGGTCGGGTATCGGAAACGGCAGCTTGGCGATGATCAGCAAAGACACCATGTCACCGGGAAAGTCGATGCCCTCCCAGCAGGAGCCTGCCGCAAACAGAACGCCGTTGCCGGATTGCTTGAACTTCTGGATGATTTTGCCGCCGTTGCGCCATGCCTGATAGGTCGGGTATTGCCACTGACCGTCCGTCAGCGCGCGGACTTCCGCCATCTGGCGGTACGCTGTGAACAGCACCAGCGCATGACCGTGACAGGCACCAACCAACCGAACGATTTCTTCTGCCATTCGGCGGTTGTCCATTCGCGTTTTTGTGCGCGGCGGAAAGTATAACAGACATTTTTTCTTGTAGTTAAACGGAGAATCCGCGCGGAAGTGGCGCAACGGCCGGTAGGTTGTCAGCCCCAAAAGCTGTTCGGTGTGGCTGAAATCTCCGGCTGCAGCCAGCGTGCCGGAGGTCAGAATCGCGGGTTCGCGTGTGTTCCACAGGGCGCTGCGGAGCATCTGCGGTACGCGGTTGCTGGCTGCGCAGAATGTGGGCTGGCCATCGGCATCGTAGTCGATGTATAAGATGCGCGTCGGCACCTCCAAAAGAAAAAGGCGCAGGAGGCTTTCTGCTTCTCCCAGCCTGTTCAGCAGGTATCGCGGCACATCCGGCAATCCGCCAGCATTTTGCAACAGTGCTATACAGTCGATGAGAGCAGCGCGGCGGAACGGTGTAAGCACGAACGGTTCGCTCACTTTTCTTCGCAGCTTGGAAAACCCCTGCGTGCAGGAGAACGACAGCGTAAGGAACGTCGTCCGCAGCTGTCTGGCAAAATCCTTGTAGTGCGCCTGTTGTAATAAAAGGCACAATTCATCCATGGCGCGCGAGGATAGTGTTTCCGTGTACATCTGACGGGCGGCATCGGGCAGTTTGTGTGCCTCGTCCACCACCAGCGCCTGATAGCTGCGCAGGAGCAGCGGCCTATCTTCAAGTCGGTGCGATGCGTCTGCCAGCAAATAATTGTGATTGCAAATTTGGATGTCGGGTTTCATGGAATCCCGCAGATACTGCTGGTAGCGGCAATCCAAGCGCATAAAGCAATCTCGCGGGCAGGACTGCGGCACACAAATTCGGCAGCGGTCATACCGGGAAAGTTCCGGGATATGATCCATGTCCAAAATGTGCGCAGCAATGTTCAGGCTGTTGGTCTGCCGTTTTCTGCTTGGCTGCACCAGCGATGCTCTTTCGGCAAGGCGGGCATCGCAGACAAAGCGTTCTTTTCCCTTGCGGACAACGGCTGTGATGGGTGCGGTAATGATACCTTCGTCCAGCAAGACAGCGGACAGGTCGGGCAGATACTCAGTAAGGATAGCGTCCTGCAAGGCAACGCTGGAAGTGGAGATAACGATAGGCAGTTTCATCCGTTCGGGACGGTTCATCTGCCAAAGAATACAGCCCACGAGGTAGGCCAGCGTCTTGCCGGTACCCACGCCTGCTTCGCACAGGGAAATTTCTTTATTATATAGGGTATCTAAAACTTCATGGCAAAGCGCGATTTGTTCCTCGCGCACTGCCATACCGTGCCGGGGTAAAATCTCCCGGAAAATCTGTTCGGCTATGTGGTGGGATTCCGCATAGCCCGTTGGATAGGTTTGCATTTTACACCCCTGTTTTCCATCCCGTTTAAAGCAAAATGATGGGCAGCAGGCGCTTGGGGTCCTGCTGCCCACGATTTGCCCTAAACGGCAAAAGTAGATAGTTAAGAAACTGTGCCACATTTGCCGCCCGCACCCCTGACACCGGGAACACAACAGGCAGGCCACTGGCAATGGCCGTTCACTGACTTTGCCGGAGTCTTACTGCTTACAACTCCGGCTCGGTCACCCCCTCTGACGCGGGAGGCAGCTGGCGTATCATTGTGGCCTTTCCCTTGGCAGCTTATGGTTATGCCAAAACCACCCAATGGGCCTGCGGGGAAAGGAACGTACCTGTTATGCTGGGTATTCAGTTGTCAAGGTGCTGGGTAATCATAATTGACTACCAAGCAAAATCGGTCAAAATTGTCTCAAGGATTTTCTTGATTTCATCAGGGACATACAGCAACGCTCTATATAATGCGAGTGCCTGAACAGGAGTCATGTACATTTTCTTGAACAAGTGGTATCCGTCTGGTAGGGAAAGGCCTCCATTTCGGCCCCGGACTATTTTTATTGGATAGTCCTCGTTTAATGTTGCTATGTCCCTGCTGATAGTATCTGTTGAAACATGGAATTCTATTGAAAGATGCTTCATCGTATCTTTCCGGCGCTTATCTAACAAGCGAATTATTTTCTTTTGTCGCTCGTTAGATGTCATCTTTGAAATTCCTTCCGAATTTGCTTTGCACTTATAATATCGCAAATACCCCGCAACTTTTGCGGAGTTAAACTTTAAATCCGTTCGAATTTTATCTAGATCACTATAATTTATAAATATATGAATTTCTGCTTGTTGGTTCATGTGTTTGCCCGTCAGCATTTTCTGCTGGCATTCTGATGCCACCTCACGATGGATGCCCTTGCCTTCGGCTAGCGCTTCCTACTGCTAAGCGCGTAGCATCCTTTCGCCAGTTGTTGCCCAACCGAGCACACAAAAAAGCCCGCCGCATTTTGAGATGCGACGGGCTTGCAATTTTATCTCACTCAGGAGTCTTTCTACTATTTATGCTCCTGCGTTTTGGACAAGGCTTTCTCCGGGCGGTGCGGCTGATAGTACAATCCGAAACATTCCGGTGGCCACTTTTCAACGCCCTCCAAGAAAGAATGCCGAATCAGTTTTTTGGCAACAGCTTCCATTTTCTGTGTGGTTTCCTTACGTTTTTCCATATGCGGCCTCCTAAATTTATTGTGATTTACACCGTACTGCGAGCAATGAAATCGCCACAACAGCCACTGCCACAGCTATGCAGTACGCCTTTTCCATATTGACAAACACAAACAGTAAAAATGAAACCGTTAAAATCAATAAACGTATGCGAACGTGTTTACGCATAGCAGTCATTTCGGCTTCTGTAAGATGCATCTGCGGACTATTTGTAGGGGCAATCGCAAGAATTATACTGGAGCCAACGAACATCAGAATCAAAGCGGTGATAAAATTCAAAAGGGAAACAATATGCAAAGATAACAGTGTTACTGCCAGACTAAGGAAAATGCAAGCAACGCAGCTTTTACAATGATAGCCATTTGTGTATGTGCGGAGAAACAGAATACTTAGAATCAAAACGATTGTGTTACTCCATTCGCTCAAAAGAGCGCCTACAACAGTGAGAACGCAAAGAACTGCAACGGTGAATGTGTGACGAAAAAGGTTGTAGAGGCACACTTCTACTTCGTCATCAGAAATGTATCCCTTTGCTGCCCAATTTTGGACAACTTTCTTCGCAATTGTTTCCATTTGATGACTCCTGCTTGTTTGAGTTGATTATAGTTTACAAACGGAAAAACCGCACGGGATTTGTAATGAAAAAGTGTTTTTATGTCATAAAATCGGGTAATTATCAATTTCTCCCGTAAAAGTAAACCACCCCTCATCATATTCCATTGCATATTCCCCGTTATACTTGTGTAAAAGAGTTTTTACATTTTCCAAACCAAATCCATGTAATTGTGCGTTTGGCTTTGTTGTCGGGATATACTCTCCTATAATCTTGACCGGCTTGCAGGTATTACGTATCGCAAAGAACAATGTATTTCCAAGTAGTACTTTTACCTGAATCTGACTATTCTCTCCATAAATTACGCAGGCCTCAATCGCATTGTCAAGAAGATTTCCCAATATCGTAGTAATATCAACCGAATCCAGTTGCAGATTGGATAAATCATTTACCTCGAAATGAATTTGAATGTTTTTGTCTTTGGCAATGTACGCTTTCTGGTTCAGTAAAGCGTCCACGATAGGATGGTGCGTGTTTACAAGCAGAGAACGCGTGGTTTGCTTTGCTTGAAGTGCCGTAACAAACTCTATGGCATCTTTGCTGTCGCCATTTTTCAATAGGCATCCAATCGTTTCAAGCTGAGAATTAAAATCGTGTGTGATTTTTCGTTGTTCTGAATACGCTTTTCCCAGAGCCGACATATTTTGCGCCTGCAATTGAACGGTCTGTTCCAAAGCGAGTTTCTGCTTAATTGCCTCATCGCTGCTATCTACCCAATCAAGCAGTAAGAATACAGCGATATTTGCAACTACAAGAAAAATGCCGCAAAGAAGAAAAGCACTACTGTTATTAGGAAAATTCAGGCTCGTAAAAATCAATGTAAGAAGAACAACGAAACTGGCCAGTGGGAACAAAAATGTAAGAAATAGAAGTGACCAGCGTATCTGGCTTGCACGTTTAAACGGATGAATTTTTTTGACAATAGAGCAAATCAACAGTAACAGCAAGTAGTTTATGATACTACTCGCAATAAAGGGAAAATACGTCTGTCGTAGGGTTTGTATACTAGTTTCAAGCAGATAGGATGTTGTTCCCATCACCACAAACGAGATGAAATAGGAAATAACACTATACAGCAGTACCACCAACACTAGAAGTGTAATACTTGTAACCTTAAAGAATAAATAGGACCAGATAAAAAACATAGCATAAGCAATTAAAATATGCAAAACCGTAATACCACTGACAATAAAATTAAACAAATAGAAGGAAAAAGCCATGCTAATTGTAAAAGTTACCCAAAACTTCCAATCCTTATACCGGCGCTCCATAAATGCATCCATGCACCAGATCAATCCTAATTCGTCTATTGCCACATAAAGTAAGCTCAAACAATATTCCATCTGTTTTTGGCCCTCCACAAAGAATACCGCTGCTTGATTTCGGAATGGTTCTTTTCGCTCGACTTCAGAACAATGCCACCCTTTAGTCTTGTCTCGCCGTATTTAAGCGATTCTATATACTCCATGTTGACAAGATAGCTTTTTTGAATCCGCAAGAATCCCATAGGCTCCAGTTCCGCAGCCATTTGCGTCATACTCGCATAGAATCTGTGACAAGCTCGGTCACTTTGGAGCAAATGCATCTGCATAATACGCTGTTCGGACTCAAAATATAAAATGTTATGTACCGGCACTTCAATATGCTCGGCATCAATAGAAAACGATACAATCTGGTGATTTTTTTTGTATGCTTCCAGTGCATCCTCAAAGATTCGTTCGAAATTCTTATCTATCTCCGGCTTTAGCAGATACCGGAACGCGTTTACCTCATACCCTGCCGGTGCATACTCAATATAATTTGTGACAAAGATGATGATTGCATTCGGATTTTCGTTATGTAATTTTCTGGCCAGATCTATACCGTTATAGGGCTTCATATCAATATCAAAAAAGGCTATATCGCACCGATTTAACGGACTTGCCAGACACTTTTCAACGTCGGTATATTTTACAACAGACACTGCCAGATGGTGCTGTACAGCGGAACGGCTTACCAGTTCGGCGATTTTTTCTGCGGCGAATCGTTCATCATCACAAATTAAAATGTTCATACCTGTTCTCCTGTCGGCTAATTTCCAGAGCTTGTTTGTTTCTTCCAACATAGCGTATCCCCCTGAGATAGTCAATGTAATTTCTGCAATATCGTATTTCAACAAAATAATACTACGACAATATAGAAATTGCAAACGGTAGACTATATATGTAAGGGGGAATATTCTATGGAGCGCTATCTTGGAGCCAAAATCAAGGAATTGCGTCAAAGTCGTAATTGGACGCAGGCATATCTGGCTGAACGGCTTAACAAATCTGTATCGACTGTCAGTGGCTATGAAAGCGATGCCCACCCCGTTCCCACCGATGTACTGATTCGTATTGCTGAGTTATTTGGTATTTCGTTAGACGCTTTGCTTAACTTCGAAAGGCCAATGGGCGTCTCCACGCAGGGACTGTCAACCTCGCAGATAAAATCGTTTTGGCGGTTTGTAACCCTTTTGCCGTTTTCATAGCAAAAAATCCGTCTTGTATGACACTTCCGTTGATTTTTTTCATTCCCAATGGTATGGTTATGGCAAATCAAAGCACGGCCTTTCCCAAATTAAAGTTTCTATGTGTATTTAAGCGTCGGTGCACAGGCGCTTGTAATTGTCCGAATACATGGAACTCTTGAAATACTGCCGAAACGTTGCGAATGTGAAAACTTTTTGGTATAATGAAGTTGTTCCAAAGAACCGCCATCCACATCTAAGGCTCAAGCATCGGCGCGCAGATGCTGAACATATCCGCCCCACAACCAACCCGACACAAGTTTCTTTCAGAATGGAGGAATACATCATGAAGAAACTCAGCAAGCGTTTTCTCACCCTTGCAATCGCCTGTGTTATGGCTATGGCTATGGCTGTTCCGGCGTTTGCGGATTGGACAATCGAAGTTGATGATAACAGCAACCGTTATATCAACGTGTATGGCACATATGGCAGCTCTTTGAATATGCGGTATTTAACTCTCTACAAAACCAGTGCTCCGAATAGCGAACAATGCTTCCATCTATACCGTTCGAGCGGCTTCGGGGACAATTTTGTTCTGTGTGCTTCTACAAACTCTCAGTACGCAATGAATCGTAATTCCAACAATGGTCGTGCATGGCTGTGGAGTTTATCAAACAATGGCTATGGTGACTCTCGTTTAAAAACTCCACAGTCGGATTCTTCGACCCTTTTGGTTTCCTACCGCTATGGAACAATTGGCGTATCTGGCTCTAATGTTATTTTTGGGGCCTCTGGCGCAAGTTGGTTTGCATCCGGAACGCCAGAGTTTCCTTTGAGCACGACGAATGTGGATATAAATCCATATCTTTAAGCAGTTCGAATATCACAGACGATTGTTATATTGTATAAAGCGGATCCTTGCTTTATGAAAGCACTTCATCTCATCAGATTCTAAAAAAGTCGTTTCTACTAAAGCAGGGGTCCGTCTTTTCTGTAAAATATAATGCATTTGTAGCAGATCGAGAGAACAGAATGAAACATTTTAATCTGTTGGCAATTGGAACCTTGTCTTTGCTTTTAGTCGGATGCTCCTGCAATGTCGGCGAAGCAACGCCAACGCCATCATCGCAAATGGCATCTGATGATATAGTCACCCCCTCAACAACCGAACATACATTATCACTTTGCGTTCCGAGCTCCGAGAAAGGGATGTATACTGTAGATTCGATTGCTAATGGGTATGGCAACATTTTTTATATTGATTTTGAGACAATGCAGCAGATACCTTTATGCGATACACCAAATTGTACACACTCAAATGATAGCTGCACTGCCTGGCTGCAAATTGATGAAAGCGGTTTTCTCCCCGGAATTTTACAACTTGGGAATTCAATTCTTCTTGTGCAAAACGGCGAGTCATCAAACCACCCTGCTTGCATTTGGATTGCTGATGCGAACGGAGAAAACAAGAAATTGTTATTCAGTGCCCAAAGCGGACAGAGCATCGGCCCTGCTTTTTATACAGATGAAACAAATTCGTCATTGTATTTTGTTTTGTCAGAGGTATCCGAATCGTCGGGCGGGATAACGGAAAAAAAGACCTTAAGCAAATTAGATGTAAAAACAGCGAAAATAGTTCCGTTAATGGATATAACAGATTGCGGCCTCTATTCGGCTTGCGGAGACTGTTTTATAGTTTATCAGGCAAACGAAAGAGAACAGCACTTCTATTACCTTTATCCGGGATATGACACGGCCGCGATTCTTGCGAGTACACCTTTCTATAGCAATGAGACTTCAAAAACAGGAGCTTTTGTTTCCGTCGACACACTTTTCGAGTATGACTATCAAACAGCTTCTCTAAAAATGCGGAATTTACTTACCGGCGAGGAAAAATGTTTTGACTGTTCCCCTTATGCAGAGCAGCCGGATGATGAGCATCGTCCTGATTGCAGAGGACCATATGGGAAATACCTGCTTTACGAAACATCTTATGTGAGCAAAGAGGGGTATTTTCTGCCACACTATCGAGTATTAAATCTCGAAAACGGTGAGTTTTCCGAAGAGATGAATTTGAAAGATTCTCAAGGGAATTTCCTTACATCGTTAACCGTAGTAAAAGATCAATTTTGTGTTGTCTACGATTACACATCCGTCAATATCGCCGTTGCCGATGACAACACGATGGAAAATGTTTTGATTCCAAAATACGCATTGCTCTCACAAGATGACTATTTTCACTCGCGTGATAATTTTCATCCGATTTCTAACGATAGCTTTTGATTCATAATGGCCTGATTCCTTTTTTATGCATTTATCTTTTCGCTACACGGAGAGACTCTGCCATGCAACTGGAACTGAACGATCTGCGCAAAACCTATCTGCTGCCCGCCCCGCTGCTGCACCGCCGCGGGCAGGGCAAACCGAAAACCAAACAGGCTC
>ERZ791822.602-NODE-602-length-20590-cov-2.573168_pt1 | contig 20590 bp, 11 predicted proteins | sample MGYA00510299_ERZ791822 | MGnify/ENA primary metagenome ERZ791822 (study PRJEB30046, sample SAMN00791945) | human gut metagenome | study: EMG produced TPA metagenomics assembly of the A metagenome-wide association study of gut microbiota in type 2...
TACCTGCCCGTGTGGTGAAAATCAACGGAATACGCAGCGAAACTCTCGACCAGATTCATGTTTCAGACCCTGTCGCACTTGCACTTTGCAGTCTGGAACAAAAAATTACAGATCTACAAAAAGAAATTGACGCTCTAAAGGCAGAAAAGGAAAGCAAAAAGTAAAGGAGCAGTAAAATGATTTTATACAATTCATTGGGACAGACAAAACAGGAATTTATACCTCATACAGCAGGCAAGGTTAATATGTACACCTGCGGCCCTACTGTTTACCACTTTGCCCACATTGGCAACCTTAGAACTTATATTATGGAAGATGTGCTTGAAAAGTACCTTCGTTTTGCGGGATATGATGTTAAGCGTGTTATGAATATCACCGATGTAGGCCACCTTTCAAGCGATGCGGATACAGGCGAGGACAAAATGCTCAAAGGTGCAAAGCGTGAGCACAAGACTGTTATGGAAATTGCAAAGTTTTACACTGACGCATTTTTTGAGGACTGCAAAAAATTAAACATCAAGACACCGGACGTTGTGGAACCTGCAACGAACTGCATTCCTGAATTTATAAAAATGATCGAGGGGCTGTTAGAAAAGGGTTACGCTTATCAGGCAGGCGGAAACGTTTACTTTGACACGTCCAAACTGGATAATTACTATGTTTTCTCCACACAGGCAGAACTTGAGACTTTAGTCGGTGTAAGGGATGATGTCGATGAGGATACCAATAAGAAAAACAAGACAGACTTCGTGCTCTGGTTCACCAAATCCAAATTTGAAGACCAGGCACTGAAATGGGATAGTCCATGGGGTGTCGGTTATCCGGGCTGGCATATTGAGTGTTCCTGCATCAGTATCAAGCATCTTGGCGAGTACATGGATATCCATTGTGGCGGTGTGGATAATATTTTCCCACATCACACCAATGAGATCGCGCAGTCTGAAAGTTATCTCGGACACAAATGGTGCAATTACTGGTTCCATGTACAGCATTTGAATGACAAATCCGGTAAAATGAGTAAATCCAAAGGAGATTTCCTCACTGTTTCCTTATTACAGGAAAAAGGATACGATCCAATCGTATACCGGATGTTCTGCTTACAGTCCCATTACAGAAAACCGCTTGAGTTTTCTTATGAGATCATGGATAACACCAAAGCCGCTTACAACAAACTGGTAAAACGTGTTGCCGGACTGAAAAAAGAGGGTGAGGTAGATCAGAACGTATTTGCAGAGTACAAGGCAAAATTCGTGGATGCGATTTCAAATGATCTGAATACTTCCATGGCGATCACTGTATTATATGATCTGTTAAAAGCAGACACGAACGATATTACAAAATACGAGTTAATTAAGGATTTTGATAAAGTTCTTTCCCTGAATCTGGAAAATGCAAAGAGCACAGAGACAACCGAGGGTGTTGACGCTGAACTTGAGAGCTTTGTCCTTGCCAAAATCGAGGAGAGAAAAGAAGCAAAGAAAGCAAAAGATTTTGCAAAAGCAGATGCCATCCGTGATGAACTGCTTGCAAAAGGAATTGTCATCAAAGACACCCGCGAAGGTGTGGTATGGCATAAAGCGGAGTAAAGAGAGATGGAAAAAGGAATCGATTCTTATTTAAAAGAACAATTTGAAATCCCGGATGTCGACATCCGCACATATTCACCGTTGACACTGGCTTATATCGGAGTGTTTTCTTTTAACTGCTCCGCTCCTGCCGTAAGCTGACTGTTAAAGCTGCCTAATTGTGTAAATCCTCCGTTTAGCTGTGCGATTCCGGAAGCCGCTTTCGGTACTGATACTGCAAGAGATTGATCTAAAGATGATAGATTCGTATGCAAAGATCCGATTCCACTGTTAAGCCCCTGCATTCCCGTATTTAGATCGTCGATCTTACCTGTCAGCGCTCCCAGTTGATCCAAAGGCAGGTTTTCTCCCGCTTTCTGGATTGCGTCTAATTTTTCTTCTACTTCGGGAAGTTTTGCATTCATTCCTGCAGCCGCAAGTTTTAATGTAAACAGATCTACTTTCATTTTTCCTACTGCATTTTGAACAGCCTGCACATCCACGCCTGACAGATCCGCCTGCACCGGATTTAGTTTTCCTTCTATAGAAGAAAGTTCCGGCATATCGGTCACTTCAGCCGCGGCGTTTTTCGCTTCATTCAGCGCCTGTATCGCATTATCAAGATCTGCAAGAGCCGCTGACTGAGGATCATTTTGTGCGATTTCATTTCTCTTCGCCGTCAGGGAATCTACCGCCTGTTGAATCGTCTGTGAACTTGAGATGGCTTTCGTCTTAGCTGACGTAATCTTTTCGTTATTCGCCGCAATCTGTCCATTATCGGCATCAATAACAGCATTATTTTCGTTTACCGCAGTATTTACGGCAGTACATGCATTTGTAAGATTCGTCTGCAAATCTGAAATTTTCTGAAGCTCTCCTGAAATTGCCTGTGCCTGCGCCGCAAGATCCTGAACCGGGGTTACGATTCCGTTTTGCAGACTTGTTTCCAGCCCTTTCGTTTCCTCAATGAGCGCCTTTCCCATCTCGATCATACTTGTCACCTGCTGCATCACAGCCTGAACAGCCTCTGTTCCGAGAACCTGTACAAGCTGCTGCGTTCCGTCTGCCAATTTCTGCGCTCCTGCCTTAATATCTTTCTCATTCACGCTTGTCAAACTTCCGTCTGTGGCTGCGCTAAGCTGACTCACTGCTGACTGAACCTGGGATAAGCCTGCGCTCAATTCCGTAAGGCTTTTTGCGCCGTCTGCTAACTGTTGTTCCCCATTTACATAAGATACAACTCCATTTGCCAACGTATCCGTTCCATCTGTATATTTCTTGATGCCGTCTTCTAATTCTGCCGCGCCGGAAGAAAGCTGCGCCGCCCCGGAAGACAACGTATCTGTTCCGCTTACCAGTTCCAACGCCGCATTTTCCAGCTCATCAAGAGCGCTTTGCAAAGAACTGTAATCAACGATTTCTTTCACATTCAAATCTTCCAAAATATCGGACAATGCGACCGTATAAGTAGAGGACATCGTAAAATCCGTTACGTCCGCGCTTATCTCAAGACTTTCAGGAAGCGATACCTGCGAAGACGACTGCGAGAAATCATTCATTCCCAGACTTTCTTTCATACCCGGAACAGCAAATCCAAGTACGATATTTCTATTCCCGTCTGACACTACTTTTCCGTTGTCGATCGCCACATTGCTAAACGTCTCATTCGGAAGTATCATTCCTGTCATCATTACAAACGGACTGCTTAGTTCTTCGGATTTTCCGCTTACATTCACCGATTTCTTTGTGTTATTTGTATAATCAATTTTGATCTTCAGATGTCCGCTTTTTCCTTTCAGCTCTGAAGGACTGATTTTCTTTCCATCCAGATAATAGGTCAGTTTCACGGAAACCGGAAGTTCTTTTTCAGTCGTTCCCTGATAATAAATATCTGCGCCGTTTGTATCCCACGTCAGATTATCGCCCGACTCCGAAAAGGTTTCTTCTCCTTTAATATTTTTAATACCGTCAAGTTCGCTGACATCTTTTAAACTTTCTGTCGTTCCCGCATTTTTCAGCCAATCCGAAACTGTTATAAGTTTTACCGCTCCGTTTGCATCTGCATTGACATAAACCGTTTCTTCTTTAAACAGGCCTTCGTCTGCCTGTTCTCCGCTTTTTGTACTTTCTGTTTTCACAGTTTCCGTCTGCTCTGCCGCATATACTGCTGCCGGAGCGATCTGTCCGAATCCGGTAAGCGCCGCCGCTCCGAAAGCCAGTGAAGCCGCTACTACATGTTTCATTCTTCTGTTTTTATTCATAACTGCCAACATCCTTTCCCGACATTCATAGTTTTACTTTTTGTTTCCATTACTTTTTATTGCGCCGTTTTCTTCGCCTTTTCTCCGAGAAATCCAATCGATGTCTTACAGATAATTTTATCAAATATCATAAACATCGCCGGAAGTACAAGTATAACTACGATCATACTGATGATCGCTCCCCTTGCCAACAATGTACATATAGAACCGATCATGTCTACTTTAGAGTAGCACGCCACTCCGAACGTCGCCGCAAAGAAACTTAAACCGCTGCTGATAATTGACGGCATGCTTGTTTTATGAGCGATCGCGATCGCTTCTTTTTTCGACCTTCCGCGTCCGCGTTCTTTCTGATAACGGCTCGTCATCAAGATCGCATAGTCAACAGTCGCTCCAAGCTGAATCGTTCCGATCACAATACTTGCCACAAACGGAAGTTCCGTTCCCATATAATATGGAAACGCCATGTTGACCGCTATTGCAAACTCGATAACCGATACAAGAATAACCGGAAGGGAAATTGACTTAAATACGATCATAATGATCAGAAAGATCGCCGCCATCGAAAGAACATTGACCATTGTAAGGTCTACATCCGTTACATCCTGAAGGTCTTTCATCAAAGGCGCTTCCCCGATCACCATAGCGTCATCGTCATATGATTTCACAATATCGTCGATCTGTGCGATCTGTGTATTTACCTGATCTGTTGCAGATGCATATTCCGAACAAATAAATGCCAGCTCATAGTGATCGCTTTTCAACATACTCTTAATATCGTCCGGGATCATCGAATCCGGCACGGACGGACCTATCAAAGAGTTCATGCTGATCGTCCATTTTACACCGTCAACTTCATCAACCTGATCGAGCATTTTCTGTTTCTGCACACCATCCATATTTTTATCCATGAGGATCATATGCATGTTTCCCATTTCAAAATCCTTTTCCAGTTTTTCATTCGCCACATTACTGTCAAGCGATCCCGGAAGAGACTGAGCGATATTATAATAGATCTTCGTATGGTTGTTTCCGTAAATTGCAGGGAACAAAAGGACAAGGAACAAAACGATCCAGACAGCATAATGTTTCGTAATAAACTCTGACGGTTTATTCATATTAGAAAACAGTGGTCTATGCGTTGTTTTTTCTATCCATTTGTCAAATACAAGAACAAGTGAAGGAAGCAGCGTCACACAACAGAGCACTCCCATAACAACACCTTTTGCCATTACGATTCCGAGATCTCTTCCAAGTGTAAACGTCATGGCGCACAACGCCGCGAAGCCTGCGATCGTTGTCACCGAACTTCCGACAACCGACTTAAACGTATTCGCGATCGCATGCCCCATCGCCCGTTCTTTTTCTCCCGGAAACCGTTTCTTATTTTCCTCATAACTATTCAAAAGGAAAATGGAATAATCCATCGTTACGCCTAACTGTAAAATCGCAGTCAGCGCTTTCGTAATATAGGACGTTTCTCCCAAAAAGATATTGCTTCCGAGATTATATACAATCGCCGCTCCGATACTTATCAAAAACAAGATCGGTACAAGAAACGACGTGGACGTCAGTTCCAATATCAAAAGACAGCAGAGTACTGCGATCACCACATAAATCGGGAGCTCATGCAGGCAAAGATTTTTAATATCTGTAACAACACCTGTCATTCCGCTTATAAAGCATTGCTTATCTGCAATCTGCCTCATCTGTGTCACCGCATCCATTGCCTCGTCCGAAGATGTCGTATTATCAAAAAGAGCCAACATCATCGTTGCTTCTCCTTTGAAAAAGGCTTCCCTTATATCCTTCGGCAGCATCTCGACGGGAAGACTGATATCTGCGGCATCATCGTACCATAACACATCTTTTACATGCGGTACTTCGCTGAACTTTTCTTCCAGCTTCTGTACATCCTTTAGTTCCATATCTTCTACTACGACCATGGAAAACGCTCCCATGCCATATTCATCTACCAAAATATCCTGCCCCTTCACGGTTTCAAGATGTTCAGGCAGATAGCTGAGCAGATCATAGTTGACCCTCGTATTCACGATTCCGAAAAAAGACGGAATCATAAGCAGCGCGCTGACAATCAAGATCAACACCCGATGCTTTGCAATCCACTTGCCTGCTTTGACCACTGAAATCATCTCCTTATTTTTTGTATAATACACAATATATTCCAAAAATGACTAATAGTCAATATTTTTCAGCGATAAAAATGAATTTTAGTCATTTTATTGACTTTCTCAATAAAACAATTCATAATATAGGAAAAATAACAAAAGATTAAGCATCAAAAATAAGAGGGGATCTATTATGAGCAAAGTTGATGATAATAAAAAGCAGAAAGAGAGCACACTTCTCGAAACTGCCTTTCATCTTTTCACAGGAAAAGGATTTGCCAAAACAACAATTTCTGATATTGTCCAACAGGCCGGCCTTGCAAAAGGAACTTTTTACCTGTATTTCAAGGATAAATACGATCTGCGTGACAAACTCATCGTATATAAGGCAAATCAACTTTTTGACGATGCACACCGCGCTCTTGAAAAAGCAAATGTGAGCAGTTTTGAGGATGAACTGCTCTTTACTACGGACTACATTATCGAACGATTTCAAAAAAACCACTTCTTCATGGAGTTTATTGCCAAAAACTTATCATGGGGGATATTTAAAAGTGTCTTTACAAACGGAGATCCTTCTTTCTCCAGCCAATTCTACGATCACTACATGACCGCTTTGAAAAAATACAATGTAAACTGCCCTGCTCCGGAACTGCTTCTATTCACGATGATAGAACTGATCGGCTCTACAAGTTATAACTGTATCCATAACAGCCAGCCTGTCAGTATGGAAGAATATCTGCCGTATCTGCACAGATCACTGCATCACATATTACTTGCATTTACAGAATAATTACCGCAACATATATCACAGACATTTACAGAATAATTACCACAACATATATCGCCGACAGTCACAGAATAGTTATCACCGCAGATATCACTGGCATCCACAGAATAGTTATCGCGGAGATATCGTCAGCGCTCACATTCACGGATGATCGCAGTATAAGAAGAACCCCGCTCCGCCTTTCGGCAAAGCAGGGTTCTTCCCATTCTTACACTTTTGAGATTCACTCACAAAATGCGTTTAACAATACACTTAATAATATGCTTTACAAATATTCAATTTTACCGCAGACATATCTTAAAATCTTCCGCAAGTCTTTTATATCTACTGTTCCGTCTTTTTCCACATCTGCCGCAAGCTTCTGTGTTCCGTTCAATTCCGCCTTCTTACAGATGCTCCGCAATGTCATACGGACGTCTCCGATACTAACTTTTCTGTCGGCATCCACATCTCCTCTAATATACTCAGGAGTATACGCCTCAAAATTAAATTCGTTTTCTTTCGCATACTTCTCTGCAGCTGAACCGGCTACTCCCCGGATCGTAAAGCCTTCTAACTTATAAGCCTGTCCTCCCTTTCCCGACGTCAAATATCCAAGAGCTTTCTCTCCGATTTTTGTTACAGAAGCAGGGACAGTCACTTTGTTTAATTTTTCACATCCGACAAATGCATAATCGCCGATATTCGTTACACTATCAGGAATTTCAATTCCTGTCAGATTTATCTGATCAAGGAACGCATATCCTGCGATTCCTTTCGTACCGGCTTTCAGATTGACAGTACCGCCTTCTGCGATTGTTCCTTTATATTTGTAGTAAACTTTTCCGGCATACACATCACCGTCAGCCTGTGCGTCATACCATGCAGTGTCCCCACCTTCATTATATATATCCCACTTCTCAAATGCATAGCCTCCGATTGCTTCTACCGAATCAGGAATTTCAATATCACTTAACTCTACACATCCGGCAAACGCTTTGTATTCAAGTTCCGTTACTGTATCAGGAATCGAAACCGTCGTAAGTTTTTGGTTACAAGCAAACGCACTGTCTCCGATTTTTGCAATTCCGTCTCCCCATGTAATTTCCGTCAGGTTACACCATGAAAATGCACTTTTCGCTACATATGCCAGTTTATTTCCAATCGTCACATGTTCAAGAGAAGTGCAATATGTAAATGCTCCCTCTCCGATACTTTCCACAGAATCAGGAATTTCAATCTGTTTCAGACTGCTGCAGCCTTCAAAGGCGTTGTTATCAATTACCTCAAGCTTCTTCCCTAGCGTTAACTTGCTCAAAGACCGACAATAATAAAACGCTCCCTTCTCTATTTGTGTAACACTGTCGGGAATATGTATTTCTTCTAACTTTTGACAGTGTTCAAATGTTTCTTCTTTGATTTTTTTCAGTTGACTGCCTTGTGCGAAAGTTACTTTCTTCAAATTCGTACATGATGCAAACGCTCCGTACTGCAGATTCGTAACTTGTGCCGGAATCGTAACTCCTACTACCGTCTCATTCTCTGTAAATGATTCAGCTCCAAGAGTTTTTACGACTTTATTGTCAATCTTATCCGGTATTGTTACATTACTTTCCGTTCCTGTATATTTCAAAATCTCTACTGTATTATCAGCTAAATTTGTGTATACGAATCCGTTTTTTGTTTTAGCTGATTCGATTTCCCATTGCATATCTTTCTCTAATGCTGCAACAGCAAAGTGATACGTTTTTCCCTGTTCCAGCGAAAGAACAACACGGCTTCCGTCTGCTTCTTCAGGATAATATTTTTTTATCTCATTCCATGCGTCATCATATACTAAAACTCCGCCTTTTCCGTTAAAAGAAACAGAATAATCTCCGGATTTACTTGGTACAAAATCATATGTGTCTGATCCGCCTTTTACAGCAGTATATTTTGTTCCTGTCACCGCAGTTTTTGTTTTTGTTTTTTCAATCGTCCATGTAACTGTTGCTGCATCCATCTCGTACAAATGTATCCAATATACAGATCCGGCTCTCATAACTACTGAATAGTCAACTTTGCCTTCTAAAGTTCCGATACCGTTTATCTCGAATATCCTCTCTTTAACTTCCAGTTTCACATTTTCATTAGAGCGGAAATGATAACTTGCCGTTTCTTCCGGTATAAACTCATAAAAACCGCCTTTTCTCATATCATGAGTATACGTCTCGCCTACTTTGACCTGTACTTTTCCACCAGAACCACCCGGATCAATCGGAGTATATTCAGACTGTTTAATACACCAATATCTTCCATACGGCGCTAAATAATACGCATTCCCGGCAAGCATTTCTTCGGAATAAATCTGATTCCACTCTTCGTCATAAAAACCGCCTTCTACACTATAATATCCTGTCGTTTTCGGAACGAACTTATAGTAAACGCCATCTGTCTCATTAATATACACTTTGTCACACTCTACTTCTTTTTCGATTCCTTTCAGAATTCCCCATTTTCCTGAAGCGTTTTCCCAACTGTATCTTCCGAGTGTAATCTCATAAACATTCTCTTTTTTTAATTTATAAAAAGACGATGAAGATAAAATTTCATTTCCTGTCTGTGTGTCTCTTATCTTAACTGACATCCCCTTTACAGAACGCACATAATAAACCCCGGATTCATCCACTGTCAATCTATAGTACGCCTCAGGCTTCTCCTCATTTAACTCTATATCAAATTCTCCGGGGGTAATATCTTTGACTTTTCCGGCTTTCCATTTTATAATTTTTTGAGATTCTGATGAATAATCTGATAATTCCAAATAATATGTTCCTGCTTTACGAAGTTCAACTCGTGAATTGATAATCTCCACATCTTGTGTTCCGTCTTCGGTTTCTTCCGTAATGCTCGCATACGTACTCCAATAATTATCACCTGTTGCCGTAATATAATATTGCCCGTCTTCTTCAACATTCAACTGATAACGAACAGATGTCTGATCTTCCTGCAGCATAATCGAACCGGATTCTTCCGTGCCGTCTTTCTTGAGAGTAATACTTCCTATCACATCTTCTTGTGACGTTGTATTCAGCATTGCATCTGTGCTTTCTGCGCTCATCCCCGGCAATTTCTGTATATCTCCGGCCGCACCTTCTTCAACTTCCTCTCCCGTAGTTACGTCTTGCTGTGCATCATTTACAGTTTCATCCTGCATCTGCACATCACTCACTGTCTCCTCTTGCTTTGCACCACTTACCGCTTCATCCTGCGTCTGTTCTGCCTCTGCATTTACAGAAACCGGAACTGCTAACACCATCGACAGGCACATCAGAAAAGCTGTAAGTCCTGCGATCACTTTTCTCTCAAATTTTGTGATCATACGCGTCTCTCCTTTCATTTATTTTCTATAACAAAACTGCCGCTTGCATATAAAATCGCAAGCGGCAGTCTGTATAATTGAATCTCTTTCAATCGCTTTTACAGTTCTTCTATTTTGTTACATACAAATCTCAATACTTTCCTTAAATCTTTAATGTTTATAACTCCGTCCTTTTCCACATCTGCGGCAAGTTTCTGCTCCTCGTCCAACTCAACCTTCTGACATACATACCTCAAAGTAGTACGAACGTCTGAGATCGTCACTTTTCCGTCCGAATCTGAATCACCTTTTATATAATCCGGCTTCATCGCCTCGAACGTAAATCCGTTTTCTTTTGCGTACTTCTCCGCAGCCGATCCTGCTACTCCCCGGATTGTAAATCCTTCTACCTTATATCCCTGCTCATATTGCTTGCTCGACAAATATCCTAAAGCCTCTCTTCCGATCACTTTTACAGATTCGGGGATTGTGACTGTCTTCAAAGATTCACATCCCATAAACGCCACTTCTCCGATATTATTGACACTGTCAGGAATTGTAACATTCTTCAAAGATATGCAGTCCATGAACGCCGCTTCTCCGATATTATTAACACTATCAGGAATCACAACTTCTTTCAAATTTCTCTGCATATAAAATGCATATCCTGCGATACCTTTTGTACCGTCTTTGATCGTGACTACTGTATCCGTCGGTACTTCTCCTTTATATTTGTAGTAAACTTTTCCTGCATATACATCTCCGTCAGCTTGCGCGTCATACCATGCAGTATTTCCTGGATTTATATCACTTTCAAATGCAAAACCACCGATTGCCTCGACCGAATCAGGAATTTCGATATCGCTCAGATTCTCACATCCTGCAAACGCCCCTTACTCGATCTCTGTTACGCTGTTTGGAATCGAAACTGTCGTAAGATTTTTATTCTGGGCAAAAGCCGATTTTCCTATTTTCTCAATCTTGCCTCCCCACATAATCTCCGTCAGAGCACATGAATAAAATGCGCTATACGCTACATAAGCAAGATTATTTCCGATTACCGCTTTTTTCAATGATCCACAACCGTAAAACGCCTCTTCTCCGATACTGGTCACTGAATCCGGTATCTCAACAGACGTCAGTCCTGCATAGCTAAATGCTCTATCCGAAATATACGTAATATTATCCGGTATCTCAATCTGTTTCAAATTACCGCAGCCAGAAAATACGCTTTCTTCAATGCCTTTCAAACCGCTTCCGAGAATAACATTATCCAAAGAACACCCAGCAAACGCACACTTACCAACCTCTGTCGTGCTGTCAGGAATACGAATTCGTGTCACTCCCGAATGGTAAAATGTATAGTTATCAATCTCTTTTAATCCATTTCCGAGATCAACTGTTCCAAGATTTTTACAATAAGCAAATCCTTTTTCTTCGATTGTCTGAACACTGTCAGGCAGGCTGATCGACTGAAGCTTTGAACAATTTTCAAATGCCCTTGCCGCAATTTTCTGTAATTTGCTTCCTGCCTTAAATGTAACTGTTTCCAAATTTGCACATGACGCAAATACGCCGTACTGTAAATCTGTAACCTGCGCCGGAATCGTTACACCGACAATATTTTCATTCTCTGCAAACGCTCCGTAACCGACACATTTAACTACTTTATTATCAATCTTATCAGGCACTGTTACATTGCTCTCTGCACCGGAATATTTCAAAATTTCTACTGTATTATCAGACAGCACACGATATGTATAATCCGATGACTCTTTTACTTGCTCGATCTTCCATTTTGCTTCTTTATCTGATAACGCAATGCCCAAATGATATGTTTTTCCCTGTTCCAATGAAACTTTCACACCAAATTCAACAGCTCCGTTATACCAGTATCCGTCTATTTCTTTCCAATCGGAGCTGTATACTTTTCCTGTTCCTCCATCTTTTGAAGAAAACATATATTCTCCTGACTTACTTGGAACGAAATCATATACTGGAGTTTCCTCTTCTGTCGTTGTATACTCAGTTCCTTCTTCAACAGCTTTTACAGATGCCTTTGTAATGCTCCACTGAACCTCTCTTGAACCATCTCCTCCTATTGAAAATTCATATGTCTTTCCCTTTTCAAGCAAAGCAAAAAAATTAATTTTTCCACTGCTATTACCGAACCCAATTATCTTATCAGATTCTTTCATGCTCAGATTCATCTTATCCTGCTGAGACTTGAACCTATAAACTGCCGTCCCGTCCGGGGTAAACGTATAATTAACATATCTCTCTTCTTCGAGAGACGCTGTATATGTTTTTCCCGCCTGTACCGCTATTGCTTCCTGTTCGCTTGCCACATATTTTTGGATACTCCAATATCGAGCTTCCACTGTAATGTAATAAGTTTTTCCCGCCTCCATTTGTACAGCGGCAACGTCGGATTTACGTTCGATTTCTTTCCAATTTTCATCATAAATAGTTGATCTTTCTTTTACGACATATTTCCCTGTCGTTTCCGGCACGAACACATAATAAATCTCTTTTAAGTTCTCATTCCGATAAACTTGTCCCAACTCTACCGGAATCGCTTTTCCTTTTTTCACACTCCATTTATTTGATAACACCCCAGTTGTATTTCTATTATTTACACCGACATAATAAGTATGACCCTGTTCTAATTTACAGAACGACCACGAAGAAATATATTCGCCGGTCTCTTTATCTCTCACGCTCATTGACAATGCGTCATAGCTAAAGCGATACCATCCCGTCTCATCCACTGTCAGATTGTAAAAAATCTCTTCTACATTTTCGCTTAATTCCGCTTCAAATTCTCCCGGTTTAATATCTCTTACTTTTCCGGCATACCACTTTAAAGTTTCCAACGCTTCTTCCGAAGATTTTTCTATCTCTAAATAATAATTTCCATCTTTACGAAGCTCATAGCTGTAAGATTCATTTGACAAATAGTTGTCTCCCTCATCTGTTCTTTCAAAAAGAGAAACATACGCACTTACATTCCAATCTTTAATTAAACCAAAGTAATACTGCCCGTCTTCCTCGATATTCAAACGATAACGAACCATTGTCTGTTCTGTCGAAAAAGCAACTTCTCCATATTCCGGTGTTCCGTCTTTTTTCAGAGTGATTGTTCCTGCCACTTCTTCCTGCTGATCGACATTCAGCATCTGAGGTGTTCTCGTTTCTTCCTCATATGGCGCTGTCGGCTGATCTTCTTTTTCCTTTGCCGCACCACCCGCCTCAACTGTATCCTGTTGTACCTTTTCTGATGCCTCATCACCTACAGTTATGTCGTGCGGTACATCGCCCGCCTCATCACCTGCAATTATATCATGCGGTACATTTTCTGACATACCATCCGGTATCTGTACATCCTTCACTGTCTCATTCTGCTGTACGCCGCTTACTGCTTCATCCTGTGTCCGCTCTGCTTCTGCATTTACCGAAACTGGAACTGCAAATATCATCGACAGACACATCAGAAAAGCCGTAAGTCCTGCAATCACTTTTCTCTCAAATTTTGTGATCATGTTCTTTTCCTCCCTTGTTTCTTTTCATAATATTTCTTTTTTATAAGTAAAAATATCGCCTCCTTCAAAACATACTTTTTAACACTTATTCGATAAAATAGTATTGTTCTATACGGTATAAATATTATCGACATTCCTCGCACAACTTTGAAAATGTTCCTTCTTTATAATATCCGATACCTGTTTCTTGACACTGTTCTCCTGCCAAAAGTCCGCTCTTTTTGCAGTATACTTCTTCTTTCACACCGGTTGGAATCGAATATTGCTCCGATGCATCTGCCCCGATTTTTTCAAAGACCCCTTTGCATATCCGAGCGGCGTCTGCAGTTTCAGCGTCCATATCTTTATCAGATTTATACCATACCGCACATACATTTCCCGGAATCATTCCGACAAACCAATGGTCTCCATACTCGCTCGTTCCTGTTTTCCCACACACGTCAAGTCCTGTCACCTGTGCTGATATACCTGTTCCGTCTGTCACGACTTCCCGAAGCATCCGGTTCATAATATAAGCCGTATCTTCACTGAACACTTCCGATTCTTTCTGCTGCGGCGTCCAATAGGTCTCTCCTGATTTTTCTATTTCTTTCACAGCACAAAGAGGCGTATCTTTTCCTTCATTTATAAATACCTGATATGCGTCCGCCATTTTGGAAACCGTCACGCCGTTCTCCAGATATCCAAGCGCTATGTTGCTTAAAATTCTGTCTTCTCCTTCCGCCAGATATCCACTCGCTATATTGCTTAAGGTTCGGTCTTCTCCTTCCTCCTCTAAAATCTTTTTCTCATTATCCACATCATAACCGAGCGTATCTTCCAAAAAACGAACCGACTTCTCAACACCGTAATCTTTCAGTACTTTCACGGCTACTGCATTATTTGACTCTTTCAGTGCATCTGCAGCCGTCACATTTTTCCCTGTAAACGGCACGACATTTTCCGGCCATTCTCTGGCAATCCCGTTGTCTCCTGCCACAACTCCATAAGCGCTATCTTCGTACAACGATGACCAACATATCGTTCCGTCCTCAATCGCCGGGCCATATACACTAAGCGGTTTCATCGTCGATCCTGCAAACGCCGGCTTTGTCACATTGTTATAGTTGTCGTTTCCTTTTGTATCACTGTAACACGCCGTCAGATGCCCTTCTTTATCAGTAACCGCCGCTCCGAACCGCTCACATGCCATTCCTTCACCGTCATTATAAGAGCCGATCACCGCATCCAAAGTTTCCCGGTCGAGCCATGTTTTCACTGTTATTTCTCTGTCTGCCAGTATTTTTGCCGCAGTTTTTTCATTCACACCTTCGCGCTCTTGAATCATTTTGACCGCTTCCTGCGAAACGATATCCGCATAAGACTGATATTTGTCTTCACACTCATAACTGATCTTTCCGTCCTGCAATATAAGTTTTGCAATCTCATTTCCGGCCTGATCAAGCACGACCGCTCCACTTTTTTTGCTAAGCATCATCCCCGCCGCCGCAAGGACTCCACATGCTCCGACAGCCAATGCGACCCCGACAATTCTCTTTTTATTCATCCATCCGCCTCCTCATGTCCTCAATGATCTCAAGATTCTCATGAGACAATGTCACTTGCGGACGATCTACGATCTTCCAGCCCAGCGCGCTCGTATTTTCTTTTACCTGCTCCAGCATCTTCGGGATTTCTTCTGCCTTTTCCACGCAAAATCTTACCCCGTCTTTATCGCCCATCTGGTGATACAGGTCATTGCAGTATACTAAAACTTCAAGATAATTCTCGTATTCTTCATACTGATACGGCGCAAGTTCAATCGCTTTTAATTTATATTCCGTAAACTGTTCTACGTCCCCATCCGCAAAAGCCGCCTGTGCCAATGCACTATATGGAAGAGACACAGACTGATTATCCACGATCACTTTTTCCGCAATCGCTTTCATTTCCTCCGCCTTATCCGCTTTCGTAAGAAGAGCCAGCTGCGCCATTGTATTTCCACTGTAAACTTTTTCAGCCGCTTTATAATTTCCCGACGTATAGCAAACGTCCGAAACCCCGCACATAATCGAAAGCGCCGCTGCCGCCGCCCCGGTCAGACCTACAACCGTTCCGGTTAAAACAGGCACTTTCTGCGTCTTAATATTCCGCATGTCAAGAAACAGGATCAGCACAAATCCCATCGCCAGAAACTGAAAGTCATAATCGAACAAGCTATGTAAGATCATAATGCTAAGAACGATCCTGTTCCGGCTTTGCGTCCTCTTCGTAAATACAGAACGTAAAACCGCCGCGCCCATAAATACCGCCGGGATCACGCCTGCATCAAGCAAGATCTGAATCAATTCATTATGTGCATTTACAACTGTATACACACCAGTCTGTACTGACTGCTGTATAAAGTAATAACCATAATATCCGAGTCCGAAAGGATGTTTTAATATAAGCGGGAGCGCATCCTGCACATACAAAATTCTTCCGAGAAACGTACTTGCTCCGAAGGAAATATTTGTAAATCGCTCAAGAATACCTGCGCTTCCTGCTGCAACAGCCAATATCACCGCCACAACGGCGCCTGCCGCCAACACTGAAATAATAACTTTTTTCCCCGAGGACTTTGCCGCAAACACCCATATAACGGCAACAGCAGTTAATACGAATACCGTACGGCTTCCGCTCATAATAATTCCAAATACAGCGGCAACACCATACACGATATCGAGCCAGTCAATTTTTTTGTAATCAAATCTCCACATTACAAGAATCAGACAGATTAGCATAAACAATGCATATGTATTCGGATATTGAAAAAATCCCGACAACCTGCCTGCAACCGATACCCATTGTTCAAAAACTTCAAACTGCATCATAACAAATGAAAAAGCAGTCATAAGACATCCAAGCATCGGAAGAGACGCGATCATTTTCTCTCTTTCGTCCGTCAGACCCGATACAAGTACGTAGAACAATAACAACGGAAGGAACTTCACGACTCCCATAAGAGCCATTCCCGAATCCACCGCCCATAAACAAGACAGAAGATATCCGAACACAAGCACGGCAAAGGCAGCCATATTCAGATCCCACGCTGCTGTGATACGCTTCTTCACATACATTCTGTAAAACAAAACTCCGGTCAGTACGATTCCGGTTACCGCAGACACCGATACATAATACCCGCCGCCCAATATTCCGACTATCACTATACACGTCATTAAAATCAGCATTTTTATCCCGCCCCCGCTCTCGCAGCTTTTACTTGCTTTTATTTGTTTATCGCTATTTTCTGATTTTATTTTTATCACTGTTTTCTGACTTGTTTTTACTTTTGTTTGTTTCCGTTTTTCTTCTTTATCAAGTAAACAACGACGCCTGATAAAATCATAACTCCGAAAAATGCAGCCAGCGCTTTAAAATCTTCAGCTGATAATTTTTTCGATTTCTTATCTTTATCCGCCTTATCAGCATCTTTTTTCCCGCTGTCACCTTTCCCTTTCTCACCTGATTCGGACGAATCTTTTTTATCATCGCTTGATTCCTTTTCAGATTTTGACTTGTCTTTATCCTTATCTGATTTTTTGTCCGATTTATCGTCCGACTTCGATCTGTCTGATTTGTTCTGATCTGTTGAAACTACGGCAAGATCTCCCACAACTTTCTCCTGAAATTCTTTATCCACACCGGAAACTTCTCCTGTAATCGGGTTACTGGACTCCGTATTGTCTACCACTTCATCCGGCTTCATTCCGATTGGGAGCTTCTCCGTACAGTCTTTTTTTAATTTAAACTTCAAATCAACGATAGATCCTTCATTTTTCACTGTATCCGGAACTACATACACAACGATTATTTCTGATGATTCTTCAATATGGTTATAATCAAATATTCCGCCTCCGGCTTTTTCAATCAAATCTCCTGCCTCCAGCGACTGAAATTCCAGAACTTCTTTGTCATAATAAATAGAGATCTGAAAGCCGCCGACTTCCTGGCCTGTATTAAACTCTACCGGAACTGTTACGACGTCTCCCGCTTTTCCTTTTTGATTATCTACATGAAACTCCGTATATACATCTTCCGCCTGAACATTCATTCCGAAAAGACAGACCATGCATAAAATTAAAATAAACTGTTTTATTCTTTTTCCTCTCATCAACCTCTATTCTCCTTACGCTCTTTCCCTTTTATAACATATATTTTTTGCACCTTTTCGGAGCTTTTTGGTATCAAAAGAAATACAATATCATCTACTGTTTTTCTTTCTTCTGATACCAAAAAGCTCCCTGTCGGTCAGTCGCCAACAAGGAGCTTTCTTTTAACTTTTATCTATGCGTTCTTTTTTTGAAAATTACTACGCCTACAATCGCTGCTATGGATAAAAGCATTGCTACTACGAAACCTGAGATGTGGTTGCTATCTCCGGTCTTTACTGCACCGCCGTCAGCCGGTTTCTCATTCTTATTGTTTGTACCGTTTGCTTTTGCTGTTACTTTCAAAGCGTACTCAGCCGTCTTATCTCCAACTTTCGCTGTGATCTTTACATTTCCGGCTTTTACAGCTTTAACAACACCATTTGCATCTACTGTTGCTACTTTTGTATCAGAGCTGCTCCATACAACTGTTTTGTCATCTGTTGTATTTGTCGGATTGAATACTACGTTAAGTTTTGTTGTCTTTCCTTCTTCAAGAGAAGTTACATCACCTTTGATTTCAATCGACTCAAGCGGAATTTCTTCTACTGTTATATCATAAGTAAGTGTTTTCTCAAAGTCTGTGTTTGTTGTTTTTACTGTAATAGTAATCGTCGCTTTGCCGTTTTTCAAAGCTGTTACCATACCATTTTTATCTACAGAAACAACTTTTTCATCAGATGATGCAAATGTATATATTACATTATCTGTTGTATCGATCGGATTCAGTCCGATTTTAATTTGATGTTTCTCACCTTTGAAAAGTTCAGACGGATTCTTCATCTCATCAAGCTTAACATCTGTCAGGTGAATTTCTTTTACTGTCACTGTACAAGAAGCTGTATGTTTTCCATCGGCTGTTGTTGCTGTGATTGTAGCTGTGCCTTCTTTCAGTGCTTTTACTGTTCCGTTTGCATCAACTGCAGCTATATCCGCCGCGCTGCTTGTCCATTTTACTTCACGGCTATCTTCTGTATTGCTCGGAATAAACGATACTTCAAGTTTCTCTGTTTTACCTTTCAGAAGATCTGTAATTTCTGTTTTATTCAGCGCAATACTTTCTGTATGGATCGGAACTTTTACTTCACATACTGCTGTGATCTTATTGTTTGCTTTTGCTGTTGCGATAACTTTTGTTTTTCCGCCTGCAACTGCTGTAACAACACCATTTTCATCAACTGTTGCTACGCTCTCATTTTCGCTCTTCCATGTAACAGCTTTTTCATCTGTTGTATCTGCCGGAAGATATGTTACATTCAGGTTTGCTTTCTGACCTTTTTCAACTGTCACCTTGTCCGGTGTCACTTTGATGCCTGTCAATTTTGCATTAACCGTAACTGTACATTCAGCTTTATGTGTACCTACTGTTGCCGTAATCTTTGTTGTGCCTGTTGCTTTCGCTGTAACGACACCATTTTTTACTGTTGCGATCTTTTCATCGGCGCTTGACCATGTAACTGTCTTATCATCTGTTGTATCTGCCGGTGTATAAATCACTTTAAGAGCTTCACTGCTCTGACCTTTGGAAAGTTCCAAAGCTGTTTTATCAAGTGAAATTCCTGTCAGTTTCTTCTCCTGTACTGTAAGTGCACAAGTTGCTGTAAGTTTTCCGACCTTTGCAGTAATTGTTGCGCTGCCGTCTTTTAATGCTGTCACTTTACCGTTTGCATCAACTGTCGCTACGCTCTTATCGCTGCTCTCCCATGTTACTGCTTTGTTATCTGTCGTATCTGCCGGATCATATTTCACTGACAATGTCTTTGAAGTACCTTTTTTCAATGTAAGAGTTGCCGGATCTACAGTAATTTTTTTCAACGGATTGTTTACTGTGATCTTTACACTGTCGCTCTTGCCTGCTGCTGTCGCTGTAATTGTTGCGTTTCCAACTCCGACAGCCTCAACTTTACCTTTTGAATCAACTGTCACAACATCTTTATTAGAACTCTTCCATGTAATTGTCTGACCTTCCAACGCTTCTGCAGGTGTTCCTGTCACTGTAAGTGTCTCGGAAGTACCTTTCGTCATTGTAAAGTCTTCTTTGTTGATCTTAAGAGAAGAAAGTTCGATTGCAACCGGGATTTCTCCGTTTTCAATCTTATTACCATTTTTATCTAATGTTGTTAATGGAACATCTTTGCCGTCGATATCAGTTCTGTCATTATCATTTGTTCCTGTCTGAATTCCTACACAATTAAAGCCCATAAGACCTGAGCCTTTTGCATTCTCATTAACTGTTACATCAAACGTAAAAAGTAATACATCTTTATTTACCGGATTACCTTCCTTCATTTCAAGCAGTACTGAAAATCCACCTGCTGTATATACGTCTTCCTCATCTACAATAAACATAAGATTCTTTTTGAGAACATTATTTGGATCTTGCTCCAAACTGTCCTTCACATATGTATATACCTTTGTGTCAAAATCAAATCCGCCGACAACCTGCATCACGTTTCCATTTGGCTTAAGCCAACATTCAACATGAACCTTATCACCGGGTTTCATGTTTGTGACATCCGTCTTAGTTATAATTGACGGTACATCGTTCGCAGCCTGTACATCCATCTGCGGAACTGCCACAAATCCCGTGATGACCATGACCAGAGCCAAGACTAAAGCTGCGATCTTGTTTAGCTTCTTTTTCATCCCTTTTTCTCCTCTCCTATATTTTGATGATGTGACTAGTATTCCTAGTAAATCCACTTAAACATAATTATTATAGGACTTTATTTTTATTTTTGCAACGCCTATAAATGAATATTGTTATTAACTTGTGATAATGTCTCCTTAAGATTCACTTGAGGTTTTGTCTCTT
>ERZ791822.640-NODE-640-length-19685-cov-3.126184_pt1 | contig 19685 bp, 20 predicted proteins | sample MGYA00510299_ERZ791822 | MGnify/ENA primary metagenome ERZ791822 (study PRJEB30046, sample SAMN00791945) | human gut metagenome | study: EMG produced TPA metagenomics assembly of the A metagenome-wide association study of gut microbiota in type 2...
ATAATTTTTGTTAATTCATCATTCTTGCAAATATCGCAAATTTCAAGAAAGAAAAAAGATGGTGCTAGCTTAATTATTTTTGTTAATAACTTTGTAGAAACATCACCATCTATAAATGCTTGTTTAACTTTTTTCTTTTGATCATTCTTTCTGCGTAACACCTATTACTCCTCCTAATATTGAAGTCAATCTAACATGTACATCACGTTTAGCGGGATCAAATATCCATTTCATGAAATTAGGCATACTATTGTATAAATTATATGTAATATGCGTATGAAAAAGTTGTTTTCCAGCCTCAAAATCCAATCTGAAAGTTTTTCCAATTCTAAATAATGTTCCACCAGAATTAGGGTTATTAAGTCCGTTTGGAGACCATATTTTTATTTTACCCAAAGTTTTACCTGAGAAATTATTTGGCTTGAATAATTTCAGTTGTTCACCGTCAAATATCAATGTACCGCTTCTAGAAAATTTTAATATTGCAGATATTGTCTGCGCACCACCAGCAAAAATTCCACCCCACATAAATCAACTAGCGAAACCATCTACAAATGATCTTAACACTTTTCCCAAAATCGTTTTAAAACTATCTCCACTGAAAATTGAAACTATCAGTGAACTCATCACACTAATCCCACCAGATATAAACCCTGCCATTGCAGCTGCCTTAAATCCTATACCAAGTGTTGCTAAAAATGAGCCACCTGTCAATACGATCAAAACAGCACCAATAACAATACATATAGAGCCTATGACCAACTCTTTCCAATGATTCTTACACCATTCGCCGACTTTTTTGCAGCCGTCTTTGAACTTCTCCCAACCGCTTTTTTCGCATTCGGGCTTCAGATATTCATATTTATCGTAAAAATCATCTTTGCTCTTATTGATTGCATCGGCGGCGTCACCGTCAATGCGTACAACATCAGATATAAAATCATTTATATCCTGTTTTAGATTTTCCAGAGTTTCAATCTTATCTTCCTGCGTTTTCGTTGATGATTTTATCGAACTGATAACATCATCGACGTCGCATATGCTTTCATCTATGGAAAGCACCTTTGATTTCAGCGATTTCAAGTCTGATTTATAGCTTTTGACCGATGTTTTTGCTTTATTTATCAAACTTGACATCTGGTTTATCTTGCCTGAATATAAAGTAATCGTCGCCATATATACTATTCCTCTTCGTACATCTTGCGTCTGTAATACTCCATATCATATGACGCATTCCGTCGTACATTTCGCCAATCCGAGGCTGCCGAGCAAGCCGTATCTATCCCTGAATTTATATCTTGTAATTCTGATTCTGCACGGTTTATATTTTCTTCTAACTCGGAAATTTTATTATTTACCGTATTTTTCTTGTTCCTGAGATTTGAGAAAATATTGTTTAAAGTATTCTGACTTTTCATTGATTCTGAACTGTAAACGCTACTCAAACTCTTGTTGGCAACTGAACTTGAACTTGCCATTTTGCCGAAATTTTCAGAAGCTGAATCGATTTTATTATTGATCGATTTTATATCATCTTGAAGTATGGAGTCTTTTTTTAAAGCTGCATTTAGCTCTGACAACACTTTTTGATGTCTTTTTAAATCTGATTTGAGCTGATTGATATATATAATTTTTCTTTGTCTCTGAGACCTCAGCTCATTTGCTCTGTTTTCATAGTTATTAACTTCAGAACAAGCGTCATAATATCTACTTCTAGATTCATAGTAGTAATCTTCATAATCCATAGGTATTAACACTCCAATCACGAATATTTGCTGAGTTTTAATTTCCCAATGACCAACATTAGAGATTCCGTAAACATAACAATAGGAATAGTTTTTTCTACGGGCTGAAAAATCACTGATACTGCTAGCCATATGAAAAATTCTATTGATAAGATCAAATAGGCTCTTTTTTTAAATACGCTAATTTCATCTCTGTCTAAAGGCTTGTTTTTATCTTCGACAGGGGCAAAAGCAAAGCATACCACCATTCCGACCAATAATAAGATAATATATATGATTGACAAATCAACATAACCAATAAATAATAACATTGCTATGATAATCACTATGGAAATAAAATAGCACCTCCACGGGGTGCTAGCGTGGTATCCTCCGGCATAGCTTCTCAGTGGTATATAAAAAACTAAGAAAGCTATGCTTTCAAACACCTTGCCCACAATAACGCCGATAACTATAGTGCTGATAAGGTTAAGTAAAACCGTTATCCCCATATTAAATCCGTATTCATACAAATCGAAATCGCTTTCGGATATAATACCTTTTTCACAAAGACGTTGCGTTATTTTGCAGGCAGTTTTCTTAAACATTAGAACTTACGCAGTTTCTTAGAATCAGCAGGCAGTGCAGACTGGTGAGTGATGAAAAGGCATGTAGAATTTACGTTTGATACAGTAACCAAAAGTGCCAATGCAGCAAACACATTACCCATTCTTGTGCTGAGTTTCATTAAATTTCTTTTCATATGATCTTCTTCCTTTCATAACAAGTTATGACTTGATTATACATAATACAAGAATAAAAAACCGTAAATGTCAAAAAAAACGTCTTTTTTGTAAAAAAAATAGAGGTAACTTATTGTTACCTCTATTTTTCATACATTATCACTGATGTTTCAAACCAATTATCAGCTACATTAGTTTTTAAAATTCCTCCGTATTTTTCCGCAATATTTTGAACACTCTTTAACCCTATTCCATGATTTATCTCATCATTTTTTCTTGTCCTTTTATCCTTGTGTATGATTCCGTCAAATGAATTTCCTACTAATATTTTAATGTAGCCCTGCTTATAAACAATATCGATAGTTATCTTCTTTTCATCGTTCTCTCCTAGGAGGCTTAACGCTTCAAGTGCATTATCTATCAGATTACAAATAACAATATTTAAATCAAATGAACTAATAAGAATTTGCTCAGGGAGAACAACATGATAACTTTTTTCAACGCTGTTGTTCTCTAACGGTGCCAATTTGTAATTCAGAACACTGTCGATCGTTTCATTTCCTGAGTCGATAATAACATTATTACTATAAATATAATCATTGGTTTCAGCAAGGTAATCTTTAAGCTGATCGTATTTCTCAGCACTAAGCAAACTTTGCATGTTGATAATATGATTTTTCATATCATGCTTTAAAAATCTTATCTTCATCTGAGATTCCTGCATTAAATGCAACTGATTAAGATAAGCCTTGTTTTGCTGCTCAATTATATTATTTTCGTATTTTTCAGAAAACAAATTAATTAGATTATCATACAAATAAAACATGTCAACATTAATAAGCAAAATTATCACAGAACAGATAAGTGATACAATATTTAATTTGACCGCTGTTAAGTAACCAATAATAATGCTAACAAATGGTATTATTATAACAGTTATATAGTACATAACAGGTAAACTAACGTTAAGTTGATTTTTTTTGAAAAAACTATGCGATACAATATTTACAAAGGCTACCATAACTATGTTAGAAACAAACCCTTGTTCAAAAAAGATTGAATGAATATTTAATACAGATTGTATGGCTACAACCAGTGTATCCAGAACGATAAGTACTGCACAAAGTATGAATGACGATCCAATCGAATAAATAAATTTATTTTTGTGGTAAATTGCTATCAAACAATACGGCACAAAATTTGATAAAAGATTTATAATCCAATTACCAAACAGTAAATACGCACAGCTATTTATAATGTAATAAAGTGTAAACAGAACAACATCTGATTTTGCCGATTCTTTTTTCTTTTGTAAAAACACATTGGAAAACTGATAAGTGGCATATATGTGAAACACATTTGAAAACAAATAAAATAAAGTAGTCATATCATTCTTTCAACAGCTGTTCACTGACCTCCATTTTCTTATTAGGGCTTATCGGCAATTCCACTCGGTCTATGCCAATAAGGACGACTGAATGTGAAGTGAATCTTTCAATATAATTTTTATTTACTAAATAAGATTTATGAATACTGATAAAATCACTTAGACTTTCATTGTCAAGCAGGTTAGATAATTTTCCGTAAAAGGTATATTGATTCGTAATAGTATGGATCACTATTGTTCTGCCCTGACTCTCAAAATAACAAATATTAGATACTATGATACTGTTTTTGACTTTATGTGCAGTATATTCAAACACCTTTTTTCTCTTAGCTTGATCCAAATAATAAGTTTCAAAAAATTCAACTATTCTTTCATAGGTAATTGGCTTTTTTATATAATCATAGGGCCTTATTTTAATGGAGTCAATAGCATACTCGCCATAAGATGTCACATAAACGATAGCAGTGTTGTCATTGGCATACAGTCCACGCAATCTTTTCCCAAGCTCAATACCATTCATTTGTTTTTCCTCATTATTTTTAAATTCAATATCGAGCAATATAACATCAAACGAGTTCCCCTTGAGATACTCGTCCATTAATTCCTCACAAGTATCAAATTCTGCATGATCAATTTCTCTGTCACATTGTATTGAATAATCTAACAAATACTTTGACAAACTTTCCTGCATATGTTTATCATCATCACAAATTGCAACTCTGATCATACGATCACCGCCTTTATTCGCCATTATACCAAACATTTATCAGAAAATCAATACATATTTTATCAATTTTTTGGTATAATAGTTTACAAAAGAAATTATAATTTTTTCGCAAAATCTGCACCTACAGGCAAAAAGGCAAAAAAGCAACGTAAAATCATGTATTATTTACTACCAATCAGATGTTTCTGACGGCTAAAAACTTTTAAGCTACAAAATTGAGTTTTTCAACATATTTCTTTTTTGTATCAAGCGATGAGTGAACATAGCGGTTAAGTGTAATATTAACATTAGAATGACCTAGCAACTCGCTGACAGTTTTAGCATCAAAGCCATTCTCAATACAAACAGTAGCGTATGTGTGACGCAGTAAATGAAAATTAACGTTTCGTATTCCACACTTTTTCAGGACGGATTTAAATCTGTTCTGCATTGTTCTCGGTTCGATCAGCTTGTGAGTTCCGGAAAGAATATAATTGTTTTCATTTTGTCGCCTTTCGTTAAGAATGTTTACAAGAAAGTTTGGTATTGGAATTTCCCGCTCTGATGTCCTGCTTTTTGGTGAACCAACAATGATCTTTGTTTTTGAACTTCCAATTTTATCATTAATACGTTGAACAGTTTTTGAAATACGGATAATGCCACTCTGCAAATCAATATCGCTCCATTTTAAAGCACAAATCTCGCCAATACGCATACCGCTGTACATAGTAAGCAGTATACCAATGTTTGTGTTGTTCAGATTATTAACTAAATGGTTTTGCAAGTTTTTACGCTCGCTTTCGTTCAGTACCGAAATTTCATTCCTTTGGATCTTTGGCATAGAAATACTGCACATTGGATTACGCAAACCATACTCCTGCTCTGAATACTTAGCAATCGAACGCATTGCTACTATGATATCGTGAACTGTCTTAGCTGATAATCCACCAATTCCATTAGACATTCCATTACTTAAAAGATATTCGATAAAAGCGTTTATTTTGGGCGTATTTAACTCACAATATTTTATCTGCTTAAAATACGGGATTATATGCTTAGTCACTATCTTTTCATAACAGCAATAGCTAGACTCCTTAATACGCAGTTTGGCACAGCCTAACCATTCAAATGATAACTCCTGCAATGTTTTACAACAAACAGTAGATGAGTACTTTTCAGATGTTGCATAAGCAGAAAGCATTTTCTCCTTAAGTTGGGCAAGACTTCTTGAATACAGATACCTATACTTCAGGTTTCCGTTATCATCTCTTCCAAACGGAATACGCCCCTCGAAACGTCCGTCTTTTCTCTTGTAAATGTTCATTGTATTTCTCATTTTATCGCCCTCCTCGTACTGAAATTCTGACGGCTGAAAACTTTATCAGCCGTGTTTTTTTGATAATTTTTTTTATTTTGACTTTACAAAAACCATTTGATGTGATATAATGTGCTTAAATTCTATCACATTAGTCAAAATAGCGATCAAAATCGCCTTAAATAGTCTTTCGCAAAGGTGCAGATTTTGCGAAAGAAAAACAGCTGATCTATGCATTCACAAGCACAGATCAGCTGTTTTTCTTTATTGTATATCCATATGATTTTCTTCTTTCTCTCCCAACTCCATTTTCTTTCTCCGAATAGCCCTCATAAGTTTTCTGTCAACTCTGCTTTGTAGGTCTTTACGATCGTTGTCATAACTATCCTGAATACACCTATTAAGACTAACAAACAAACTAAAAATCGTATTCGCAAGCAGATCATTCTCAAACTTCGATATGTTGTCCAGCATAGCCTGTGCATACTCATTGCCGTCGTTTGCGGACTTAGTAAACCATTCGATAGCTTGTCCCTTATCCTTTGTAAGTCCCGCTGCACCGAAAAGATAGATTCTGCCAAGCTGATAACTTGCCCAATGATTTTTGTCAGCACAATTTTCAAAATAATTGACAGCTTTTTGTATATCATACTTTTCTTCCTGCAAATGCAGCTTTGCAAGTGCATACTGCGTATACTCGCTATCTTCTGCCAAGAGCAAATACTTTTCTGCTTTGTCCAGATTTTGAGGCATTATCTCCCCCTGCAAATAAATTTTGCCTAGTCTGTAACTAGCAATGACATCTCCGCTGTCCGCACACTCGGTAAGCAAGGCTATTCCTTTTCCAATGTCCTGTTCCAAATGTTCTCCTGAAATATATTCAAGGGCAAGGAATCTTTTTGCATTGCTGTTTTTAAGTTTGACAGCTTTCTCAAGGATTTTTAATGCACTATCCGTATCTTGCGGAATGTGTTCACCTATCAAAAGTGCTTTACCATACTCAAACAAGCCGTTCTTGTTATTCATTTCAGCTGAACGTCTGAAGTATTCGATGGCTTTTGTAACGTCTGAGTCTGTTCCAAGTCCAAGCTTGAACATCTGTCCCAATTTGTAAAATAGATTGTCGTTCGCCATATCATCACTTTCGATTTTCAAAAATCCCGACAAAGCTTGTTTGTAATATCTCTGTGCTGTATCATTATCTTTGGTGACATACTCTCCATATCTGTACATTTGAGCGATAGAATAAGCCGCATAAGGCTGACCCTGAGAGGATGCTCTTTGATACCAAAGAAAAGCCTGCGACAGATCTTTCTCCACACCGCTGCCATAGTAATACAGATTTGCAAGGCTAAATTGAGCAAACTTGTTTTTCTGTTTTGCCGATCTTTCAAACCACTCAAAGGCTTTTTCATAGTCCTGCTCCGTACCAAGACCATAGCAAAACATTTTACCTATACGATACTGAACATATGGCTTTAATTTCTTTGAGTTTGGTTCTATTTGCAAAAATCCCTGCAAAGCCCGTGTGTATTTTGCAATAGACATTTCTTCGTTTTTTTCGCCAAGTTTATCGGTAGAATAAAGCTTTCCAAGATCGTAAACAGCCAAAACATTTCCACGCTGTGATTCAGATAACAAAAGCTGTTCTGCTTCCTTAAAATCATTGAGCTTAGCGTCTTTGCCATAGATAAGCTTGCAGGCTTTTTTGTATTGATCGTTCCATTTGATATAGTATTTTATTGCCGCAGCCGATTCGTCTGTTTCTGTCTCTGCCAACGGTTCTGATTCATCAAACAGAGGTGACATATCCTGAGGTGTATTATCAAAGTATTCATCATTTGGTTCAGATCCTTCAATTTCAGTATTTACGTCAAAGGGTTTCATATTAAGTACTGTACGAATTATCATATTCCGCACAGGCTGAAAACCTTTGTTATCGACTAATTCAGGAAGTTCCGCTTCTTTCTGAGTATACGTCTTGTATTTCAATCGTTCAAGACTGCACCATTTCTCATAGAGCTGCCGTATATTCTCATCTTTTTCAAGCTCTGAAAATATTTTATTGACGGTCGCCTTTATCTCCATTGGAAGATAGCCGTAAACTTTTTTGCCTTTCACGTTCTGTAACTGGATATATAGTTTTCTGATAAGTTCTTCAAGCTGCGGATCATCAAAACCGCCTTGCTGAATTTTTCTAGCGATACTTTCAAACTCTGTTTTGGATACAGCTTTCAATTCATCACGGCTTAACGTCTGCTCCTGATAGATTGACTGTAAATCGTCATGAAATATATCGTTTGCAAAAGCTGAACGTATCTGATCTATGCCTTTAGTAGTCAAAAATCCCTGCTTTGGATTTGTCGAATAGACAAGCAGATGAATATGCGGGTGATGAGTCGTGTCATGAAATGCGGCGTACCATTTTAAATTGCATAATGAAATTTTCTGATTTTTTGCAATATCTGAAATGTGACGCATAACAAGCTGCCGCCACGCTTCCGAATTATCGTAACCAAGTCTAATTGCATCTTCACGACGAAGTGAAATTACGTGTGACCAGACATTGCCTTTGTGATTTGCTATTTCGTTAGCTACCCTGTCAAGAATTATCGGTTCATCTTTTTCATTGAAAAGACCATGAGAGCCTCTTTTCTGAACTCCTGGCCGCATAGCCATGTAGCCGACAAAATTCTGACGGTTTCCGATGACGTCAGCGTTACGCTCAATGATCGTACTGATTAGTTCCGAAGCGTTTTCTACAGTAGGGTTCGCAGTGTAGTCCTCATACTCAAGGTATCTTTTAGCTTCGGGAAAGTCCAAAAGCAAATCGTTTAAAAGCTGTTCTTGATTCTTTGTAGCGTTATCATTTCTATCCATAATGTTTTGGTCACGGACTTCAACTGTTTCACGGGTTGCGATGTACTTTGTGTAGTTTCTGCGCTTGTTTTTACTTTTCTGTGTACCGCTTTTTAGGTAGCGGCTTGTTACGATAATTTGAGATAAAGTCATAACATATCACCCCCATTTTTATGTGATTTAATCTAACCGTTGATACCTCACAGCCTTCTCAAAATTAATAACACCGTTAATGCGTTTAACCTCATCTATACACATAGCCCTCAGTTTAATCATCGTATCATCATCAATCTCATGTACCGCCGCAAGCATATGAGTAACTGCACCAAGTTCAACTGCAATTTTAAATAAGGCACGGGACAACCTCTGTTCCGTGCCTTTGACTATTCCTTCCGCCATTGCCGTTAGCTGCGGGGCAATAAATTCCGTTGCCGTATGCTCCTTGTTCAAAAGATACCCGCAATAAAAACGCACAGCCTTTTCAATAAATTCCGAGCGTGATTTACAATTATCGTGCTTAAAAAGAGTGTCCACTATTTCCAAAGTTTCGGGAAAAATCTTTAGTCCAAATCTTTGCTTTTTATACTCAGATGTGACCTCGCAAACCTCTGTTTTTTCGGCTTTTTCTTCTGTATTTTTAATTTTATCCGACTGCAATTTGCAAAACCTCCATTCTATGCGACTGCACGTCAAAGTTTTCAAAACTCCGCAAATTCGGCGAGCTTTGCTCGACGATGTGTCTGTTTGGTCGCTTCAAGCGACCAAACTTTAACCTGCAATATAATATTTAAGCCAATCCTATTGGCTTTGCCCTCATAAACCCACCCGAAATCTCCTGATTCCCACCATTCTCAAACTCTGCGACAAATGCCCACAAAGCCGTCCAACCCCTCCTATGGTAAACTTACCCCACCCACCGCCTTACTTCTCCACACGCAGCTATCGCTTGCGATAGCTTGGACATTTGGTGCGAACTGCGGCGAGTTACTGCTCAGACTGCTTTTCCGTTTCGGCAGTCGAGGAGTTTCTCGGCTTTCTTGCAGGCTTCTTTTCCGACTTCATTTCAATAAAATCCCTAACGTTCTGCGGTACATTTTTCTGATACAAGCCGTCAATGCACTTGTCGATTTCATCCGAAAGCTTAATATTTTTCTGCTCCAAATACATTTCCAGAGCCGCTAATTTTTCATCACTAATTGTTATCGCAACTGATTTTTTCATTCGCTGTCACCTCCGTTTTCATCAATTTTATCCTGTACCTCCTGCGGATAATCAACACCGTCATAGGTACACCAGCTTATCCAATTTCCGTTTGAAACAGGTTCTTTTGTGACATACCCGCAATCGGCAGACGAATAAATAACCTCGCTGTTGCCAACATAAATGCCATGCTGTGAGCCGTCGAATACTCCAATGCCTGCAACATCGGGCATGGAATCAATGTTGCCTTGCTCCGTGTAAACAAGAATTTCATGCACATTTCCAAACGTTTTATCCGCAGGATTGTAGTTGAGATACCCAAGCATAAGTCCTGCGTTATCGCAGTATCTGATGCGGTTATTTTCGTTTCTCTCGCCGATAAATCCGTTCATATATCCCCAGCCTGAGATGTACGCATTCTCCGCCCAAGCTGCCATGTCCGTACAGTTTTTGGTTGTGCTGTCCGTAAACATATACTCATTGATTGTTGCGTTCATCGTCCAAGTGTACGAACGCATGAAATCATCGTAAGGGATTTCAATACCATAGGTTGCATTTATACTTTCAAGCAGTGCGATATCATCGTTTGCGTTAGCGAACAGACTTGCGTATTCTGTGAAGTCCGACAGCGGATTTTCATCAAAATATGAGTAATAAATCAGCTGTGCCTTTATGGTTTCCGAGGGCAAACCGACCGCAGACATAACAGCTGCGATGGCTTCACCTTGACTTTGAAATTCAGCAATTTGCGACTGCTGATCCTCATCAAGCGTTGCCATAAAAGCGGAATCGGTGAACATACTACGGTCGACTTCGGGAGTTTCAATCTCCAAACTGCCCATTGATGACAGCACAGCTAAAGGCAGGCACATCAGTCCAAGAAAGCCTGCGGCGATGCTTCCGATCAGAACAAACAGCTTACCTCGTTTCTTTTCGTCGCCCAGAATATATATCGCTACCTTTTTCAGAGCAACCGCAACTGTTGCAGACATTACCGACCACCACCGTTTCCAAACAACACAGCCTTGTACTGCGGAGCGATGACCTGTAACAAATATCTCTCGTTTCCGCACCTGTAAAGACAAGTACCTCTTTCAGGGTACTTTATCAAGCCGTACTCCGATTCTTCAAGCTGCAAGGTGTCAATGAATGCAGTCGGAGAAATATTACCCGGATTGAACAGAAAATGATGGCTCGGAATTGAAAACAACGGCTTAGTAAACTCCTTGATTTCAGGCAAAAGAAAGTCCTCAATATTCTGACTTGCCAGAATAAACGAGGACTCCTTTTTACGAACACGTTTCATGCCGTTGCGGATATATTCGATCGCCGTCATATTTGTGAGGAACAAATACAGCTCGTCTACTGCGGCAACTGTATTTCCTCTGCCCAAAAGCTGATTGCTCATGTAGCTGAGAATGTTAAACAGCAGAGTATCCTTAAGCCTTTTGTTTGTGTCCATAAGACCTTTCACTCCGAAACAGATAAGCTCGCTGTCATTGATGTTGGTGTGACCGTTGAAATATTTTGACTCCGCACCCTTGCACATGGAGTGCAGTCCCAGACAGATATTCTGCAGCATTTCTTCGGTATAAAGATGTTTTTTCTCGTAATCAAACGCCATGAATTCCTTTTCAATAAGTTCGTAGAGGTCTGACATCACGGGATAGTCATCACTGTTAAGCGTATTGAAATCGGTAAAATCATCAATTCCGAATCTTGCGTACAGCTTCATAAGCATGATTTCAATTGTGTCAATTTCAGCGTCTGTGAAGTCCTTGTATGCTCTGAAAAAGTCTTTTAGATAGCTGATGTGCTGACTTAAACGGGTTACTTTTCGGAATGTTTCAGGGCTGTCATCGGTTTCCTTTTCTTGATTTCCAAAGCGAGAATTTTCCGACCAAGCTTTAGGTTCAAGCGGATTGATCATAAACTCGCCCGACATCATATCAATGTATGTGCCGCCGAGATTTGAACACAAGTCCTCGTACTCATGCTCAGGGTCTAAAACCAACACACTTTTGCCTGCCTCACGCTGATTGCACAGCAAAAGTTTCATCAAGTAGGACTTGCCCTGACCGCTGTTGCCGAGGATAAGAATATTGCTGTTTGTCTTATCCTCGGTACGCTTATCAAAGTCCACAAGCACGTTGCTGCCGTACTTATCTCTGCCGATATAGAAGCCGTTTTCGTCGGTTTTTCCGCTGTAATTCAAGGGGTATAGATTTGCTACAGAACTTGCAGGAAGAACACGTTCAAACTGAGTTGCGAACACATTATTGCCAGTCGGCAAAACCGATAAAAAGCCCTCTTTCTGACGGAGGAGCAGACGGTCTACGCTGATTTTTGAACGGGTAAGCTCCATTTGTATATCCGCCTGTAATTCTTTCAGCTTTTCCTCACTTGTTGCTTTCAGTTCAATAAATACAGCCGTATGCAGGAGCGGTTCTTTATTGCGGCGAAGTTCACTCAAAAGCTCCACCACATCATTTATGTTATCCTGAGCCTTTATGCTCTCGTTCACATCGTTTGTGGTGGTCATCATATGATTTTTCCGCATTGCCTGCTGAACAATTTTCCTCTGTTCCATGCTTGTCACAAGGCGGTTGTAAATGCGAAGCGTTACTCCGTTTCTGTCGGCAAGGTGGGCGAGTATAGCAGTTTCTTCTGTACTTGTCGGATATTCCGTAACCGCCCAGCAGGACTTATAGAAGTTTCCGCAGATATAGTGGTCAGTGTAAAACTTGATTATTCCCGGAACAGTGCGGTCAAAAAAGTCCTTTGTGCTGATAATTTCAAGCTGTTCGTCCGTCAGATTTTTCTTTTTTCGTAAATTAATTCTCATGCAATTCCTCCAAATCAAATTCGGTTTCTCCCTCAATATCGGGGATATCCTCACCCGATATGCTTGTCCCGAAGTACAGTGCAAGCATACGTTTGATGTCAGACTTGCCCATTCGTTTTGCCGCAAATCCGTGTTCTGAGATAGCCTTATCCACTCGATTGATGATGTTAAAAATCTGCTCGTCTTTTTCACGCCTGAACCGCACCGCAAAAATAAACTGTCTTGCCGAGGACATCTCTACCTGAATCTCGTCAAGAAAATCATAGTCCGCCTGCAGCAGTTTTCTGACCGCCTCGTTCTGCTCGGTCTGCAAACGCTTTTTGACGTACACTTTGTTGGTATCGAAACACTCGCAAGAGTCCAAAGCAAGAATTTCAAGGTCCGGTATCGTGCTTAACAGCATCATCAAGTGGTGAATTTTTACGTCGATATTTGCCGCTGACAAAACAGAAATATTGGTGGGTTCTACGCTGAAAAAAGCTATTTCAGCTTTGTCGGTTTTTACTCCGAAGCGAGTAAAGCGTTCAAAGCCGATAAGACCCTGAACGCTGTTTTTGTTCTTTGTCATTTAATTTTCCCTCCAAAAATACAATTGCTGCGAGGTCAGAAAAAACTTCGCAGCATTAAAAATATAGTCCATAATTGCCGTTTCGTCAACCCGAAGCGAGAGAAACGCAAAGCAAGCGGTAGCCGCAAAAGGCAGGACGTTCCACAGGTTTACCAAAACCACGACCGACAGAATTATTCCGCCGCAGATTATGATAAAATCACGAACGTTCCAGAACCACAGCTTTACGTTGGCTTTCAGGTTTTCGGGGTAGATGTAGGTTTTCATTTTTTGTATCAACTCCTTATGCTTTTGTCTTAATCATATTAACAGCCTTAGCCCCCATAGAAACAGTATGACTGACGCTCATCATATTAACCCTGACGCTCGTGTCAAGCCCATACATCTGTGCAATCCTCGGAACTTCCGTTGCCGACAAGCAAATTCCCACCGCAAGCAAAGCGTGCTGAGTGTAGGTCAGCAGTCCGAGATAGAGTATCGTTGTCTGCAAAAATGCCGTAAGACAGGTGGCAATAACTTGCTTGCACCAGCTGTAAAATCCGTCCGTGTAACCTCTCGGAACTCCAAAAAGATACAGACTTCCCACAGCAATCTGACACAGCATTATGCCGCCACGCTTAATGTTTGAAAACACAACTTTTACTGTACAATAGCCGAAAAGTATGATAAAAAACAGGCTGAACAGACTTACGTCCATCGCCAGTGCCATAATCACGGTCAGCCCCGAATCAGCTACTGTCGTTGTTGTTCCCGATATGAAATTTCCAAGCAAATCGCTTGAAAATGTACCCTGCAAATTAACGCAAAACGAGTAAAGTCTTTGCGGAACAACAGTAACCAGACTTGCCGCCATGAACCCTTTCAACACGTTCAGACAGGTATTTTTGATATTCGCCTGACCCGATTCATAGGCTATCGCCGTGTCAAACACCGCCACGATAAGTCCACAGACAAACAGCATCCATGCGAGACTGTGGAACAATGCTATGAACGACTGCACCCACGACAGAGCGAAAATACTGCTTGTGCTTGCATTGATAAATTCAAAAAGATCGGCAACTGCGCCGTAAATGAGGTTGAACAGCCACTCAAACATTACATCCCAGATTGCGTCTGTTATGGTATCTACCGCAGAACCTATTGTATTGTCCCAAAGGCTTGATATTCCGTCGCCTATCCAGTCAATGGCGTCGCCGATCCAATCAAACATCCGCACCACCTCCTGCCTTTGTTATCTCGCCCTTTACTCTGTACAGCGAGCTGCGGCGTCCGCCTTGGATATGATAGCGAGGTATCCGTTCTAACAATCCACGGTTTTCAAGTTCCGTAAAAGCACGAAACACCGTGCTTTTGTGTATGCTCAAATCTTCGGCTATCCTGCGCACGGACGGATAGCACTCCCCATTCTTATCCGCACGATTTGCCAGATAACAGTACACAGCCACCGCCTTGTGGCTTAGTCCTAAGTCGTAGATCCTTCTTGGAAATATCAATATGCATCAGCTCCTTTTACGTTTTAACAGTTGTCCTTTTCTTTGCTGTAAGCTCCTCATATTCTATCGGACTCTCTTTTTTCTTCTGCGGATATTTCATTTCAACGTCTTTTATCAGTTCATCACGCTCTTTGTATGAAACAGCACGGGCTGTCTTATCGGGAAGTTTGTATTCATCTTCAAACTTGATACCCCATTTGAAGAACAGTTTTAACTTGCTTATCATCGGGTGTGTTCCTGTTTTCATAACGATAAACTGTCCTTTCGGCATAGATTTCAGCTCATCCACAGTCATAAGCGGTCTGCCTATCATCTGCAATGACTGAGATCTGTCCCTGCCGTTTGATACCGAACCGCTTAATACCGTTTGTTCGCCCAAAGCTTTTGAAAGCACCTCTGCACTCTGGCTGTTTGGTGCAAATCCGCCGAACACAGTAAGCTGAGTGTTGTCGGTTATTATCTCCATACCCTGTTTGCCATAGTTCTGCTCAAGCTGTGCAAAGGACTGTATTATCGCCACAATGGATATTTTTCTTGAACGTCCTGCGGAGAACATAGATTCAGCACCGTCTATTTTTGGGAATGTGCCAAACTCATCGCAGTAAAACATAACTCTGTTTTTAAGCTTTCCGCCGTTTTCATCTGCAATGACTAATATCTCACGGTATAGCTGTTGGATAAGCAGACTGACCATAAAGTACTTGCTTGTATCTTCTTCGGGCAGAACAATAAAGATAGCAGACTTTTCATTGCAGAACTTCTCGGCGTCTATCGCCGTTCCAAAGCACAGCATTTGTTCAAGTTCAGAATCAAGAAAACTGTTGAGCCTTGAAAGTGCAGTCGACATTACAGACAGCATAGACTGGTCTGACGCATTCAGCGCCGCTCCTGCAAGCCATTTGGCTTTGTGTTCGCTTGGAAGCTTATCCATAAGCTTTGAAAAATACATTTTAGGCTTTGATTTCGGGTCTGGCTGATACTTTGCAAGCAAGTCCTGTATCAGCTTAAAAACCGAAACAATGTGACGTTCGTTCTTGTCGCCGAACTCAGCTAAAAGCAGTATGACCGAGGCGAGCAGACCCTCAGCTGCATCGTAGAAAAAAGCGTTTTGTCCGTAGCTGTGGCTGTCACCTCCGCCGATATTGATTATTGTTTTTGCTGTGATTTTAGCGTATTTCTCAGCCTTTGCTTTCGCCGAAAGATTTGATTTGTCTGCAAGGTACATATCCATGTATTTATTCACAAGATGCAAAATATTGTTTTCATCACTTCTGGTGGGATTTCTAAGGTCGAGAACAGAAACATTGTAACCGTAATACTTTCTTGCGATAGTTCCGTAGTTTCTTGCAACGTCGCCTTTTGTATCAGTTGAGATAAATGACATTCCGCTTGCACAGGCAAGTTCGATGTTAGGGTACAAGAAGTATGCGGTCTTGCCCACACCCGCAGCGCCTATCATAAGCGTGTGAACATCGCCGTCATCTACAATAGCCACAGTTTTTTTGCCGTGTGTCCGACAGCCTACCACCGTACCTTGAACAGTCGGCAGGTTCTGACCTTTTCTCCACATCTCTGGCTCGAATTGCAGAGGGATAAAAGTACGCTTTATCTCAGCTTTTGTCGCCCACCTCGCAGTTCCGTGCTGTCCATTGCCGACTTTTTTTGCCTTTATTCCGTTAAGCGACTTGTTGTCAAGCAGATTTACTACCACTAAAAAGGCAATGAAACTTACAACAAGTACGCCTATTAAAAACATTTGTTTATCATTCAATTTCTCACTTCCGATCATATAATATTCTTTCTTTTGTATTTAATAAGATAGTTAGTTTGTTGTCTTCAAGGTATTGCGCTGTGAGGCGGAGGGTATCGCATTACCCGAATTCCATACAAGGTTCGGGTTCGGGAACAATATCAATATCCTCATTCTGCTCCTGAATGGAAACGCTTAAAGTTTCCTCAACCGATAATCTGACGGCATTGTCCGCAAGCCGGTACAGCAGCTTTGCCGTATTTATCGACTGCTCACGGGTACGGGCGGTCTGTCGCAAGTCCTTTAGCACTGTCTGAACACACTCCTGCAAATTCCTCTGTTTCTGTGATTTTTTGCCCTTGTCGGTGTAAGGCTTGTAACTGCCTTTTAGCTTTACATGAAGCCTTTCAAACGCTTGAAATTCGCTGTTAATTCGCTCACTTTTGGGCATGAAAAAAGCCGAGCCTGCCAACGCATACTCGGCGAGATACCTGTATTGTCCGTTTTTGAATGTTGCATATATTTGCGAGGTCAGCTTGTCGGGACGGCATCGTAAATACTTTAAGCCATCAATCTGATGAAGATATTCTTCCTTCCGCTTGTGAGGAACAGCAGGCAAAGCTGCGGCTCCGTTCTTTGCTTTAAGCACCTCGTTCCAGTCCTTAAACTTCGGTGCAAGCCGTTTCACATCGGTATATCCATTCTCTGTAAGAATATCTTTTAAGCGGTCAACGGCCTCGATCCCTCCTTCGTCATTATCAACGCAGAGAATTACTTCCGATAAGTTAGAATGATTCTTTAATGCCGCAAGCACAGCATTTTCATACACTCCGTTCATTGCAATGCAGCTGTGTTTCTGCCAATCATTCGGATAAAGCGTAAGAAAACTCATCATATCTATGGGAGCCTCAAACACATAGAGTCTTTTGCTTTCACCGAAATGTGCAAAGCTGTATCTTGTGTCAGAACCTTGACAAGTGATCCTGAAACTATTGCCGTAAGAATTTGTTGAACGCTTGCTTGCCTGCCTTGGAACGCCGTTTTCGTCAACGCCTACGAATACCGCATTGTGATGTTCCTTGTCCTCATAAAGCGTGTGTTGTTTTGCAAAATGGCTGATAATATCGGGAGAAATGAACCTCTGCTTTATCAGGTAGGCATAAACCCTATGCATATTTGTGTTTGCCTCGGGAAGTCTGAACTCTTTCTTTTCTTCCTTTGCCGATACTTTCGGCGGACTGTGGGACAGCGGAGTCACTGTCTGACCAAGCAGTTCCTGCACCGCCGTCTGAAAGTCCATACCATAAAACTCCTGCATAAACTTTATTGCTCCGCCGCCTATCTGATTTTTGTGATCGAACCAGGTAGAGCCACGGAGCGTTATGCTGTCGTGCCTGCCTGAGCTGTCACAGTAAATGAGCTTATGCTCTCTGCCAACACGCTCTAATTTCTCACCTCGCATTCTCAGGAATTCTTCGAGGTCTACGCTGTTGGCAAGGATTTTTTGTTCGTCTGTAAAAGGGATATATGGCACTTTATCACCTGCTTTCTGTTTACTAGGGTTGATTTTTCGAGGTTGGTGTGGTATAATGGATAATAACATAAATCGAAATTTGTAGGAGATAGCCATGAAAAGTAAAATTATCTATTGTCTGAATTTTCTCTGGACGAGTTTTATTGCATTTTCATTTCCAATATGTTTCGGCTGGATTTTTCTTGATATAACTGGACATTCAAAAGGCTATAGCTATGATTTAGGCTCGGAGAAAGATGTTTCTATTATGCTTGGCTGTATTGAGCTACTGATTTGGCTTGCTTTATCATTTCCTTCAAATATCTATGTATTTCGGAAAACATTGAGTAAAGGCAAGGCATATCTGCTTATCCCTATCGTATTGTATATAACACTTGCTGTAATTTGCGTAATGATTACACATGGTGGGTGGACATCATACGCAAAAGAAGTATTTAATATATAAATTCTGATTTATACTCCCCAAAACCAAAGGGCTGAGCCAACCTCAGCCCTTTTTTCATTTTAAATCAGTACTTCACATTCTCCGCAAACTTACTCATAAGCTGCGAAAAACTCTGTCTTTCCATCATATCCGAACTGAGAAATGCACCCGATACAACGGTAAGCTTGTTCTCGTTCAGCACAGCGTAGGTTTCCGTGTATCCGAACTGCGTCGCCATACCATCGGATTTCTGAACAGAGCCGTACCGCTGATATTTACACTTAGAAACAACACTGCTTGTCATTTGGTAACTCGAAACAAAGTCATCTTCGGTGATGCCGCTCATCTGTGCGGAGGTCTGCCCGAAGTAATAATCTCCGAAGTTTTCAAGAATATATTCCATATCGTGATCAAGATCACTCTGACTTAGATCAATACACAGAACATCGATCATACCGCCGCCGTTTGAGCCTTTAAGAGATATTTTCTGAATACCGTTGGTATTGTCTATTTCCGTTTCAAAGGAACAACTTTTCAGCGATTCGGTAACTATGCCTGAAACGTCCACAAAGCTGATATTTGAGTCAAAAAACTCCGCAATAAAAGTATTAGACTTCACCTGTTCTTCATCAACTGTACTTTCAGCCTCCGAAGAGGCAGCCGAATCGGGTAAGGACTCGGCTGTGGCAATAGTTGTGGTAGTTTCCGATGTTGACTGCAATGGTGGACTTATCGTTCCGCAGGCGGTCATTGCCAATACTATGGCAGACGAAAGTACAGCCCAATATATTTTTGTTTTCATACGTAAATCCTCCTTTTTACACAATCGACCAAATATACAGCGGAGCGGTTAGGGTGAAGATAAGACAGCCAAAAATTATGGCTATGGGAGTCCATTCCAACTGACCGTGTTTTCGATAGTCGAGATATGCGAGACCTATCTTAACAAACAGCAAAACCGCAAGAATTACGTCAATTACGGGGAACACAACGTTGTTTACAACCGACACCACCTGCGACCTTGCGGTAGTCCATGTGCTTTGGACTGCTCCCGCAACATCGCCGGAAGCGTAAGCTGTAGTCGACATCATTGTTGCAAAGCAGAGTGTGCTTGCAATCGCTGCAATAACTTTCTTT
>ERZ791822.644-NODE-644-length-19624-cov-2.549287_pt1 | contig 19624 bp, 9 predicted proteins | sample MGYA00510299_ERZ791822 | MGnify/ENA primary metagenome ERZ791822 (study PRJEB30046, sample SAMN00791945) | human gut metagenome | study: EMG produced TPA metagenomics assembly of the A metagenome-wide association study of gut microbiota in type 2...
GGATTAAATTCCCTCTCTGCCCCCGCTTCAATACCGAAACTATCCGATATTTTGACTTATTCAATACCCAATTATGATCATATCCACTACCATTTTTCAATTGTTCATTTTCTTCATTCACACGTTGTCCTATAAGTTGTGCGTGTCTAAAATCAAAAGGAGTTCCATCAACAGACATCAATTCTCCAGTTGGAATCATAACTTCATCAATAGGAGTAATAGAATCTGCATTTATAGTCAACAAATGATCATTAATAGTGCCATTTCCTTCACCTTTCAAATTAAAAAAGCTATGATTTGACAAATTTACAAAAGTTGACTTATCAGTTGTAGCCGAATATTCTATTTTAAAAGCATTATCAGCTGTCAAGGAATATGTCATCTGTATAGCTAAATTACCAGGATACCCCTCCTCTCCATCCGGAGACAAATATGACAAACGAATCATATCAGAACCTACAGTGTCTACATTCCAAACAACCTGATCCAAACCTTTTAAACCACCATGCAAACTTTGTCCGTTATTATTCTTCGGAACATTGTAAACAATACTATCAATCACAAACTTTCCATCTGCAATTCTATTGGCATAGCGTCCAACCACACAGCCAATAAATCAAAAGCGATGCGGTGAACGCCCTCGACGACGCTGAAAGAATAAAACGCTCAACTTTATAATTCATATACTCATCTAAGGACTTATGACCTAAAACCACGTCATCAAACGCACCTTTATTATCTGCAGTCCACAGTGAAACGACATGAGCGCCAAAATTGGTAACTTGCATTACCATTCCACTTTCCGACTTTAATGTATATAAATCTACAGATTTACCATCAATTGTTGTTTTAAAATTATCCGCATTCATTAAAATAATGTCTGAGCCATCGTTTTTGCAAGACAGCAAGCCTAACAGGATAATAGGTAGGAATAGTTTTTTCATAATTATATTGTATTAGTTTATATGCAAAAGTATCGTATTATACAGCATTCTAAGGGTAAACATGTCCACAAAACAAGGATAATTGTTCACTTCGATTTATTAGCTTGCACCTTTTTACTATCTAAATACTCTGTCGGTGTCATTCCGAACTCTTTCTTAAAGGTTTTAGAAAAATAATTCGGGTCAGAAAATCCGGTCCGGTATGCAGTCTCGGACACATTGTATCCTTCTTCCAAAAATGAACAGGCTTTATTCATTCGTTTTTTTCGTATATAGTCACCAGTTGAAATATTCAACAAATTCTTCATTTTAACATGAAGTAGGCTGCGGCTTATTCCCAGTTGTTGAGTTATAAATGTGATTGAAAAATCATTATTATCCAAATTTTCATCAATCAATTCGTTTATCTGGCTAATAAACTCTTTATCAAATTTACTCAATGAAGTTTCTTCCATGTCTGGATTCTCGGCATTGATTATTTGTTCCTGCTGCATTCTACGAGTCCTCATAATATTTTTCATTTGCAACTCCAAAATTTGAGGGTCAAAAGGTTTCGGGACATACGCCTCTGCACCACTTTCATATCCTTTAACAACATCCTCCGTATCATTCTTTGCAGTCAACAAAATGACAGGAATATGAGACGTTTGTATATCGTTTTTCAAAGTCTGACACAGCACAAATCCATCCATTACAGGCATCATTACATCAGAAACAACTAATTGTATTGGGGATTTATGTGCGACCTCCAATGCCTCAGCTCCGTTTTCTGCAGTATATACATTATAACCAGATGAAAAATAGTCCACCAAGAACTGCAACAATTCCTTGTTATCTTCTACAATCAAAATCGATAATTTATCATCTTTCACAACCACATCGGAATCTGTTTTCTCAGAATTACCAGAATCGGATGGTTCATCATAGACATATTTGCTAAGAGGAACAATCGTCTTATCTCCACTAATACACACCTTAGGATCGAACGCCTCTGCCGAAACATTCAAATATACGACAAAAGAACTGCCCTTTCCTATAGTGCTATCAACAGAAATTGAACCTTTATGTATTTCCGTCAACCTCTTAACCAATGCCAATCCAATCCCCCAACCTTTATTGTTTACATTATGTCCTCGTTTCGTTTGATAATATTTTGAGAAAATATTTTGAATTTCTTCTTTTACTATACCTATGCCTGTATCACTTACCTCAATACGTAAATAAATATAACCATCGGGGTTATTCAGAATCTCGGCTTTGACAACAACTTTTCCATTCGCCGGAGTAAATTTCAAAGCATTCGAAAGCAAATTGTTCGTAATTCGTTCAACATAAAGCGGAGAAAACCAAACATCCTCACCGTTATTTTCACAATGTATAAAAAGCGATATATTTTTTTGTTCAGCATTTTCTTTAAACAACATTGCCGTATTTTCTATAAAATCCAAAGGATTTCCTTCCTGCAAAAAGAACTGGGAATTTCCCGATTCCACTTTATTGAAAGTAACCAATTCATCAATAATTTCCACCATTTTGTTAGTGTTCTTAATTGCAATCTCCAACCGCTTTTCGGATTCTTCTCCCAATTCTTTCTGTTGGGAAATATATTTTAGAGGTGCCACTATCAAAGACAATGGAGTTTTTAACTCATGAGACACTGTTGTAAAAAATTCGATTTTTTCCTTATTCATCTCCTCCAATTTATCTTTTTCAATTTTAGCCATTCTTATAGCATTTTTCTCATGCAAACGAATTGAGAAAATACGGTATGCAATAAATAACAACGCAATCAATATCAACGCATAAATAATGTATGCCCATATTGAAAGATAGAATGGTGGGCGAATTACAATAGTCAAAACTTTTACTGGCGCATTTTCCCATCCTACATTTGAATTATTCGCCCTAATTTTCAAACGATAGGTTCCCGGAGAAAGTTTCAAACCAACGAATTTCCGCTCCTGCCCAGCATTTCGCCAACCTTTGTCAACCCCCTCCAAACATACCTGATATTCCAAAGAGCGCGCATTATCCAAAGAGACTGCCAGATAATCAATACTAAATGATCGCGACTGATTGTAAGACAATACAATCGTATCCATATCATCAAGAGCAGCAGTAAGTGGAGAATTTTCACTGTTTACAGTTATCACTTCATTATCTATTGTCAAATGTCCTAAATGGACTGGAAATGGTCCTTTATTACTTTTTAGAACTTCCGGATCAAAAGCAATCAGCCCATTGACACTACCCCAATATAATTTGCCATCTTGAGCCAAAATAGACGAATCAAAATTAAATTGATTAGTAGGAAGTCCATCTTCGGTTGTATATCTAATCATTTTTTTCTCTCGAATATTATATTTATACAATCCACGACTGGTACTGACCCACAAATTACCGATTTTATCTTCAATTATACTACAAATAGAATTTCGAAATAATGACAGCTCGTTATCCAACGATTTAATTTTTAAATCAAGAGGATCAATGTAATGTAATCCGTCATTATTAGTACCCAACCATATTTTATTATTTGAATCCTGATAAAGACAAGTTATGTAGTCATCTCCTAAATTTGTCTGTGAATCAGCTGTCCATCCCTTAATTTCATTAGTAGAGCTATCAATACAATATAACCCTTGATTGTTAGTACCTACCCATAAATTACCATCACTGTCAACCAATAGACAATATATAAAAAAAGTATCCAATATCGGATGATTCACTTTACAAAATTTTTTCTGTAAACATCAAAATAACGCAATCCATGAGTTGTCCCAACCCACAATTTTTCACCTTGTTTTGTTATTGAAAAAATAGCATCCGATTCCAACCCTGTACGCTCTCCCGGCAAATAACGTTCATATCTTCCAGTTTTCAGATTGTAACAAAACAATCCATTACGAAACGTTCCTATCCAAAGTTCATCTGTCGTTTTATCAAAATACAAACAATGAACATTGTGTCCTAAATCAGGGATACGGTCAAATGGTTCAATCTGATTCTTATTTTTATCATATATGTTAATACCACCATCTTCCGTAGCAATCCAAAGAAAGCCATTCTGCAATTCTATCATCTCCCGCACAGCTTTTCCGCGAACATTCTGATTCGAATACCCAGGCTCTATCCATTTAAACAAATCATTATTTTTCAATAATATATTAATTCCACCAAAATAAGTTCCTATCCAAATATTATCATTCTTGTCTGCTATAATTGAATAAATGGCATTATCATTCAATTTATTTTTATCCACAAAATTTTGACGTATAATATCAATATTCCCATCCGGTTCAATTACCGTTATACCTTTCTCCGTACCCAACCAAATATTATGCTCATGGTCTTCAGCGATAACTCTAACAGTTCCGTCAGATATTACTTCGGCTTCATAAATCCGTTGCTCGCCTGTTGTCAAATCAACACATGAGATTCCCTTTCCGTTTCGTCCAACCCACAACCTACCTTTTTCATCAAATTTTAACGGAACAATACCATCAACCCCTGTCAAGAAATCCGCAAAATATTTTGAATCAATTTGTGTAGTTTTCGAAAGAGACGAGTCATAGTAAGATATTGAACTATTTGTTGCCACAAACAATCGACCCTTTACATCTGCAGCCATAGATACTACATATTCGGGATTACTTCGTTTTATCAGTTCGAAATCATCTCTCTTCTCATCGTAGACATACAATTCCGCTCCTGAGCAAAATACTCGACCATTCACATTTTCAATAATCGTAGCAACATCAGTAGTGCGATATACCTTAAAATCCTCAGAATCCTCTTGAAAACGGCAAATGCCCTTTGGTGTACCTATCCACAATCTGTTTTTAGAATCAAAATACAAAGCTCTAACAAAATTATGACAAAGAGATGTTGAATCAGAAGGATCGTTATAATAAGTTTTGATAGAATAACCATCATAACGAGACAACCCGTTTCGAGTGCCGATCCACAAATAGCCCTTATTGTCAAAAGCCATCGCTTCAACCTGCTGATGGGGCAATCCCTCTTTACTGGTTATATGAACAAAACGATAATCACTTCCACTAACCGCAACAAAACAGCCCATTAGCAAAAATGTCAAAATCAATAAAACACTACTAAATTTCTGCATAAGAGTATTTTTTATCAAAAATAGCGAAAAGCATTGAAAGTCGTAACAAGAATATGAACAATGGTACGAAGTTTTTCTAAACCTCGTACCATTCTTTTCCTATTGATATTCTGTATTTCTACTGTTCATTATTAACATGAAAATACATAATGCCTTTGTAATCTGCATTATAGTTATCTGAACATAGACCGAATTTTGATGTTTCAAAATCAATCTTCAAAGCATCAACTTCCTCTCCGTCAACAAAAAGATACAACATGTCATCATTGCGAACTGAACGGAAATTATATGATTCTTTTAAACGCTCATGTACCCTTATTTTATAAATATGCCGTTGTAAATCTGTTGCATTTTTATTTATAAAACGCAAGCCTTCAACTTTCCGTTTTGGGATTGTCAAATAATTGTATGCAGGGTGAGCATCTATACCCGTAGCTTGCGATTCTAACGGATGCCATTCACCGCTTTCCAAGTATGCGATATCAAAATATTCAAACATATTGTCGGCAAAAAGAGACTTATTATCTGCGTCATGTCTACTTATATATATTGAATCCAACCAAACAGGAGCTTTAAACATGTAAGTTTTTTCAATAAAATCTGTATATTTGACATCAGGATAGACTGTTTTCTTTTTACTCAATGGATATGATTTCAGCCATTTTGTTTTACCTTTCTTCACGCAAATGACATCCAATTGTTCAGTTTTACCGTTAAACAGAGCCTTAATATAATTCTTTTCATCTATATACAGAGGATAACTGCCTGCCATATTTTCATCCGAAAGACCATATAACTGGAAACTGTATTCATAGTTTTTTAATAATTCACCAAATATTCTTTCCTCTCCAGACTTCAAGCAAATATTGATATCATCAAAACCAATTGTCGCAAGACTACCGGCAAACAATGCATCTCCGCCACAGTCAAAAACGCCAAACTGACCACGAATGCCCTGTGGTATTATCGTTTCCAAAGAGTCTGAAGACACAGGAATTTCATCTAACCAAATTTTCAAATTTGCATCATTTCTCTCAATTTTCAACTGGTGGTAAACACCCCATCGAAAATCCACGGGCAAAGGATAATTATAACTTTGGCTCTTTCCATTTTCCTTTTTGTCCAAACGACATGAATTTGATTTTTTATCCAATCCAACCCGAATAAAGTTTTCATCATCAATCCACCAAGCTATTATACCGGCATCGTTATCTGTCTTAATATTGGTTTCAAACAAATAAGACATTGAGGGAGCTACATCTTGAACAATTCCAAAAGAAGAAGTTTCCTCCATTTTTGAGAATGTTGGTTTTGAAGGAAGTGGATGAAAACCTTTTGTATTCGGACCCGTTATACCATCCACGAAAAGTGTCTTGTCAAAAAAATGAACTCTGTCAATATGTTGACCTCTGTGTTCATTATTTTTATTCGCCATATAAACCAGCCACCATTCGAACCCATTCGGTCCACGAACGATATTCGGTTGTCCAGGAGTAAATAATATATCATCTGCTACATCATCCTTTAAATCAAACAATGCAACATCAAAATAATTAGAAGCCCCTTTAGATGTCTCTACAGCTAAAATATTTTCTCCTTGAAGAAAAGCTTTCTTTTGTTTTTCACTCAAATTTACTATACAATAGTCACGTCCTTTCTTATCATAAATAAGTTTGCCATTGACATAAATCTTAGTAGCACCGTCATGAGTTACTCTTAATGCAAAATTATCATTAATATCCTCAATTCTAAACGACTTACGCAACCATAAAAATGGAGTGTTCCAACTTGTCCCATACCTTTTGACTGTAGAACCTTTTATTTCATTCGACGCAAATCCGCAAGAACCGGATTTCCAAGATGACGCATCATATCCGGCACTCATCCATTCTCCCTTCGGTTGTTCGGTCGTATATAGAAAATTTGGTGTATAAATCATGCTATAACGAAGAACATCAACATAATTTTCCTCCAATTCTGTCTGATTAGAACCTAATACCGGATAACTATATTTATTACCATGTTGAAAACCTAAAGGTGAATCAGCCTCCGCAATTCCCAGTTGGTAGTTTCCCCATTCTGTCCCAGTGTGATTTGCATTATACATCATATAATAACGGTCACGGTACTTAAATACCCAAGGACCTTCCGCAACTCTGTTATCCATTGTTTCCCATGTACCCGGTAAAGATGCAAACTGGCAGACCGGTTCTCCAGAAAACTCTCGTAAATTTTTCATTTTACGACCCCATATCGTATGGCCGCCACTACAACGAACAATATACATATACAATTGTCCATCGTCATCTTTAAAAATTTTTGGATCAATGCGGTTATCCATCCACCAACGCTTTTCAGGTTCTTCATACGGACCTGTCACATTGTCACTTTGAGCATGGACAATATGAACAGCATGACGATCATTACCCCAATAATTAACTGACCAATATAAATGAAATTCACCATTATGATATAGCATATCATTAGCATGAATTTGATTATTCTTAGCTCCGGTTCCTTTAGTCCAGTCATTGTCCATCGTCACGACATGAACCGGCCCTTCCCAATTAACCAAATCTTCTGAAACATAAAAATCACCAAATGTATTAACACCGCCAATATAATATTTACCATTGTATCTTAAGACTCCTGCATCCGCAACATTTGGCAAAACTGGATTATGAATGTTCTCAGCAAAAATAGACATATTACTGATTGCGAACATTCCCAGTAAAAAGTTTTTAATTTTCATCGTTCTTCAAAATATTAGTATTATCTGTTATCACACCTATTGTACCCACAACTTCTGGCTATAGATTTGTCCATCCTCAAAAACGACTTTCAAAATGCCTTTCCCTTCATTTGGAAAAGGCATTTGTGTATAGCTGCCATTAATATTCATAGTTTTAACAAGCACGCCATTATACAAAAAGATATCTGCACGACTCATTTTTTTCTCACTGTTAATATAAATATTCCCGTCTTTCAATTTTACGTTTATTGGGGCGTCATATTCAATATTGGCAACGTCGCTATTTTCTTCCAATACAAATTCAAGCCATGTCCATGAAGCATTATTATCTACATCTGGAATAACCTCATTGGTCAAACGAAATTCTTCCTTATTGGCAATTTCTAATGCTATCGCCATACGTTGATTCACCGGCGCAGAAGACTTTCCAAGCTTATTCCAAGGAATAGCAACCTCCACATCATAATAAAACGATTTGAGATTCAATGCATATTGTATGCCATCCGTATTACTATCTGTCACCCATCTGCCATTGTCTCCCCGCTGAAGTTTCATGCTACCATCCGTATCCAAGAAAAGACTATACATGCCTTGTACAGGTTCTGTATCCGAAACGTTATCCGCATCAATAAAGAAACGAACACCATCATTGTCCAAACCTGTATTGATAATATTGCGGTCAATAACTCGAGCTGTCAAATACAAGTTATCATTGTCATAGGCAAAATCCACTGTCGTTTTATTCTTTGTTACATTGCCCATTTTCAACTGATCAGCATTTTCTGTTGTCCATTTTTCATCAGAGCTTCTGTTTCCGTCAACTTTTATAGTACCATAACTTGCTTTTACCTGTCGGATTGGATACCCTTTTATCATTTGGACATTATTATTTTTATTTGGTTCACCGATAGAACCAACTGCAACAACAACGCCATCTTCAATTACAGAAACCGAGTTCCAAATAGAATGATGCCCCAAATCAAGAGAAAAAGGTGCACTTTTGGCTTTAAAATTTTTTGCACGCGCATCACCAACAAGAACAAACATATCAAAATATTGCAAATCAAATGAACTCCGATTTTCATTACCCTGGTATGAAGCAACAGTTTCTCCCCATGGAAGGACTCTAATGTATGGAGCAGCAGAAACAATTCCAACTGGAGGAATGGTTTCAAATATCATATTACGGTTAGGACTATTTGCATCAACATAACCAGAACTCCAATTATCCTCTAATGTAGTACGAACTGTCGTTGCTGCAAAATTATTACGTCCCGGCCAACCATTATCCTCTATAATAACTGCAATCTCACTTTCATCCTTCAGCAATATAGGAACAGGCATACCGTCACGAGAATTAGCGCGAAAACTAATCTTAACCGGATCACTCCAAGTTTCCCCCTTATCAAAAGAGCGGCACATTGAGATACATTGTTCACCACTCGAAGTATAATCATTTTCATTCGCAAAATAACATTGGAGTTCACCCGAAGGCAATTCTAAAAAAGAAGGCTCCCAACATCCATCATTAAATGTATGCTGTGCATCAAATACAAAAATAGGTTCACTCCAAGTTTCTCCGTTATCTATACTCTTAACAACACGTATACCAAACTTTCTATCCTCTGAATATGGTTCCGTAGGACGTGGATTATATCCTACGACAATTGTTCCATCTTTCAACTGAATAACATCCGGAACAGCCAAAAATATTTGTCCAGGATTAGCGACAATACGCTTGGGATCACTCCAATTTTTTCCTTTATTCTCGCTAATTGCAATAGAAATACCACCACCGGCTTCAGCAACAGCCAACAACCGTCCATCTTGCAATTCTATCATACGAGCATAGTTCCCAGAATTAAAGACAGTCACCTGGCTATTCATATCCCAAAAAATTCTTGAACCTGAATATGGTGCCACTCGTTCACTTCTAACAACCGTATTCAGACCCAATAACAGAGCTATAGTCAATAATATTTTTTTCATACTTATTTAATTCATATCATGGTTAAACACTAAAAAAGAAAACCCCTTTCATTTGAAAGAGGTTTTCCTAAACACAAAATTCAATCTGAACTACCTCTTACTAACCAATTATACCGTTATTCAAAAACGATCTTAATCTCCACATTTGAAACAGCTTTAACATCTGGATTTTCAGCGTCTGTTCCAATCAACCTATACGTGACAGGTTTAGTAAAATCAACTGCAGTTGCTCCCGAAATCTGTTCAGCTTCTCCTATATAAGCTTTTTCGCCATCTCCACTAAGTGTAAATTCCGGAACAACATTACTTACATCCGTACCTGCCGGCAGCTTGAATTCATATACAAAAGAATCATATTCGAATTCATTTCTTACCAAAGTTCCTTCAACTCCAGCAATGGACATTGATTTGAATTCCGGATAATAGATTGTAAACAATTTATAATCACGGGTCGTACCAAAATCAGATTGTACTTTAATATTCAAATCATTTTCCAAATCATATTTTGTAGTTTTAGAAAACTCAGCACCATCAATAAAAACCTTAGTCAGCTCCGAATGAATATAAAAACTTAATCGTTGTTTCAATGAAATTGTCATGGCATTTGTTTTATACTTTACCTTTCTCGGTAATTTCATCAACCAGTCTGATTCGTTCAATTTCTCAGCAAACACCTCGTCATACAGAATTTGAGGACATGACAATTTGTCTATCTCCGTCTGATCATCAATAACCTTAACGTAATAAGAACATGTATCACGTTTCAAATCCGTAGCGCCATCCGTATGTGTTGAAGCGACACATACTACTTTATATGTTCCTGGAACAGTATATGAATAACTGAATGTACCTTTATTAACCACAAATCCAGTATTATTCTGGTTACGCAACTCATAATCATGAGTCTCATCCCCAGTATATACAACAACCTGATCAGCCACCCCATGGAAATTGACTATCATTGACTCATTAATGTTTAGCAAGTCTTTATCAATAGTCATAACTGCTTTCGGTGTTGCAGCTTCTTCCTCAGCACATGCACCCAGAAGAAGCACAAGACATACGCTCAATAATATATTTATAGATGTTTTCATTTCTCTTTAATTTTTGATGATTAATAACCTGGATTTTGAGTGACAACACCATTTGAAACGTCTATTTCACTTTGTGGGATAGGGAAAATTTCATTGACACCCTCACGGAAGTAATAGCCCCGTTTGTTCGCTCGCTTAGAGCCATATGTTTTAATCACGCTGGCCGCTCTTTTTTGTCGAACCAAATCAAAGAAACGATCCCATTCAAAACACATTTCGATTCTGCGTTCTTTCCAAATCTGATCTCTCATATATCCATAACCACCACCAATATACAAAGTTGAACTGTTATTGATTGTATTTGCCTGTGCCTTGCATTTGTTCAGTTGTTCCAATGCAGCCATACCGTTACCACATTCGTTCAAGGCTTCAGCATACATCAAAACAACTTCAGGGAAACGGATTACTCGACGATTCTTTCCATTGTCGCCACCATATTGAGGACGCTCTTTCATTGGTGTATACCATTTTAAAGAAACATATCTACCTGGTCCACACTGACATAAATCTCCATCCGGAGTATACTCTTGGTGGCCCAAGATATAACTACGGCGTGGATCACTTCCAAAAATTTCAGTGATTATATCCGAGGTAGTCCACATTCTTGGAGACGAAGAATATAATTCATCATAAATAAATCCACCTTCATTGGTATCACCGTTTGTACCGTCAGCCGATTCTTTATAAACAATTTCAAAAATTGAGCTGCTACAGAATTCTCCATCTTGAAAGAACTGATCAATGTATGTAAAATTCTTACCATAATAGTCGGTATATTTCAGTGTATACGACGTATTCAATGACGGAAGTTGGGTTTGCGGCGTTTCATAAGGATCCGTTTCTCCGTTTTCTGCCTTTGGCTTGAACCACAAACGGACACGAAGAGCTTCCCAATCTTCTTCTTCAGAATCATATTGCAGAATTTCTTCAAATGTCATTGGTACACCAGAAACAAAGAAATCACCCAATCGTACCATTTCTGCCCATTTTTCCGACTGTTCGCCAGGAACAGCCTGATACATTAACACTTTCATCAATAATGCAACTGCTGCACCTTCGCTAGCTTTACCACAATCATTACCCAGATAACGTGCAGGCAACATTATAGCAGCTTCTCGCAAATCCTTTTCAATATATGCATAAACATCTTCCACAGAACTACGAGGAATTACCAAATTGTTGACATCCTCAACCTCCGGACGAATGGGAACGCCTCCATACGTTTTTACAAGGTTGAAATAAAAGAATGCTCTCAAAAATTTTGCCTGTCCAAGAATCTCACGAACCTCTTTATATTCAGAATAATCCGTAGTTGACAGTTGCACTTTATGAGCATTCGCTATCACCTGATTAACGCGATGGATTCCTTTATAGTTAATCTCCCAGCGTCTCCGAATCCATTCGTTATTCGTATCAAAACGGAAATTAACTAACTGTCCCATTTGTGAGCCCAAACCTTCATCTCCACCCCAAACATCATCAGCTGTGGGATCTCCAAAACGATATTCACATTCTGTAAATTCATCAGATTGTAAAACATCGTACACTGCATTTAATGCCGACTGCAATTTATATTTAGTATCATAATAGTCATTTGCATCTGATTCCCCTGTTACATCTTTTTCTAAAAAATCAGAACAAGCTGTTAATGAGAGAATGGCAAAGACCAAGACCTGAATTCTGACAATAATTTTTTTCATAACAAACGTTTGTTAAATTATAAACCTATCTTAAGTCCGATCGTAAAAGAACGAGCCTGTGGATAATTACCATGGTCAACACCCATGCTTAAATTATTACTTTCGGTTCCTACCACCTTGCCGACTTCTGGGTCAAATCCATCATATGCCGTAAATGTCAATAAATTATAGGCAGAAAGCGACAATACTAAATTCGACATTCTCCATTTCGAAATCAATTCTTTCGGGAATGTATAAGTCAGACGCAATTCTTTTAATCTGACATAAGAACCGTCCTTCACAAAGAAATCTGATGCACGGAAATTACGTGCTCGATCGTTTGGATCCAAATCTGGTACTGTTGCATCTAGATTTTTCGGGAAAAACTTACGGTCATCACTAAGCTGGCCTGACCAATGTTTTTCTCGTATGTCGGCGTAAACATTTCCTTCAGCAGCATTGTACAAATAATAATCCATCACATTAAATATTTTGTTTCCGGTTTGTCCTTGGAAAAACAAATTCAAATCAAAATTGCCATATCCCAAAGAAATTGGAACACCAAATACAAAATCTGGCAATGGAGAACCTAAATATGTACGGTCCTCTGCTGTAATACGACCGTCACCATTCAAATCCTTAAACCGAAAATCACCAGGGAAAGTTGTCTGCTCAAAATCATTTTTACCGACTTCATATTGTGCGCTGGCCTTAACCTCTTCATAAGTATTGAAAATTCCGTCTGTTACATATCCATAGAAACAGCCAATTGGCTTTCCTACAGCCGTTTTTGTAACAAAATCCAAGATACTTCCTTCTTCCAGATATGAACCATAGATAGGTTCATTGCCAGTTCCTAAACTTGTTACTTCATTCTTGATGTACGACAAGTTAAATCCAACTTCATAGCGGAATTTATTAATATTATTTTTATAACTAACATTCATTTCCGCTCCGTAGTTTCTAACTGCACCCGCATTTGTCATCGGATCGCTGTCTAAACCAGCTGATAACACAGTTGGAACTCTTAACAACATATCACTGGTTTCCTTATCAAAATATTCCAAACTTACAGTAAGATTATTCCTTAAGAAGCCTAAATCGACACCAACATTAAATGTTTCTGCCTTCTCCCAACGGATAGCATCATTACCGATTGTAGTTGCAATCGCTCCTGGATAAAGAATATGATTACCAATACCATATGGGTAATTATATTGTAAAGAAATAAGCGTATAACGAGATGTCTCGTCAATTCGGTTATTACCTAATATACCCCAACCAACTCTCAGTTTACCCAAACTCAACCAATCTGCTCCTTCCATAAACGATTCGCTAGAAAATTTCCATCCGGCAGAAACAGATGGGAAAATACCCCAGCGCTCACTTGAAGCAAATTTAGAAGAGCCATCCGCACGAACATTGGCCTGGAACAAATAACGATCGAGGATATCATAATTGATACGTCCAATAAAACCGACAGCACTCCACTCACGATTCAACCCATATGTCTTATCGCCAGTATAAGCACTTGACAAGAACCAATCATTGGACGAATTGCTGGCTGTACCTTTCCTGGTTGACTCTTGATAACTATAACGGTATCCTTCTGCTGTTTGACCAGCAAGTATTGTAAGGAAGTGTACATCATTGTTCCATTTGAATGTCAACAAGTTATTGATCTCCCATTTATCCGTACGGTTTTGTCTGCGATAAACGGTTGTCAAGTCACTCGGCATAGTGAAGTCCACATCCAATTTGTTAACCTCGTAAAAATTTGTATGATCTTCCGGAACTATATAATAAGATGTCTTAAACTGATAATTCAAAAATTTCGTAATGTCAGCATTCAAACTCAAATTCATGTCAAATCTGTCGGTCTTGATTTGCTGATGGTTTCTGTTTATCATCGCAATAGGGTGATCTTCAGAATAATAACCTTTTGAATCATATGTATATACTAATGGATTCTGATACAAAGCACGTTTCAACACACCATTCTGACCTTCCGGAACTGCATGTGTATTTTCATTTGTATATGAAATATTCGCACTGGCGTTCAACCATGATGTTAACTGATGGTTGACATTTACCCGGGCATTGAATCTTTGATATTTAGACGTTTCAACAATACCATCTTCATCAAAATAGCTGGCACTTACCAAAAATTTCGTTTTTGCATTACCACCTGAAACAGACAAATTATATTGTTGACGGAATCCTGTACGAGTAATGGCATCCCACCAATTTTTTGGAGAATTGTTACGTATTGTATCGACACGATGAAATTTATAATCATCGTAGACCAATTGACCATTCTCATTCTTCGAATAATATAATTTACCGTCAGCAGAATAATTGGACAATCCATTTATATAATCCGACATTAATGCATAGTCCTCTACACCCATCACATCTATCGTCTTCCATGGATTTGAAATTCCAACATAGCTGTCAAATGTTATTTTCGTTTTTCCCTCTTCCCCAGTCTTCGTTGTAATTGCAACTACACCATTGGCTGCACGTGCACCGTATACAGCACTAGATGCTGCATCTTTAAAAATTTCAACATTCGCTATATCATTTGGATTTAGATAATCAATATCATCGACAATAAAACCATCCACCACATACAGCGGATCTGCATCATTCACAGTTCCCGTACCACGAATCTTAATCGTTGTATTGCTACCAGGTGCTCCTGTATTTTGAATAATGTTAACACCGGCGGCTTTACCCTGAAGAGCCTGAAGAGCCGACGACACTGGAACATCATTAATGTCTTTTCCAGAGACAGAGGAAATAGAACCTGTTATATCACTTTTCCGCTGAACACCATATCCGATAACAACCAATTCATCCAAGGCTTCGCTTGTTGGAAGCATACCGACTGTTATCTCATTTTTCCCTTTAATGCCAACCTCCTGACTCGCATAGCCGACATAAGAGAATACTAACGTCGCATTTGAACTGACACTGATATTAAAGTGTCCGTCAATATCAGTCATTGTTCCATTTGTTGTCCCTTTTTCCATAACAGTAACACCTATTAACGGCTCATGGCTACCATTGTCCTGCACAAGACCAGCAACTGTCCTTTTTTGTGCGGAAAGATTTATTGGAACAAAACAAATGAACATTACAATAAAAGTCCGATATAAAAAACTACGCATCTTTAAGTTTTTTTAATTAATCAACAATGCTTTAACCATTATTTATTTTGCATATCTAAACAAGATAATGTATCACAATTTTTTGTGATACATTATCTTTATCATTCAATTATTTCACAATCAGGCTTGAAACATAAGAACCATTGGCTGTTTCAATAACAACCTTATAGATTCCCTGAGCAAGATTATGAATATCCACTTGATTTCCAGACAAATTTGATTCAGCCATAACCAAGCGGCCTGCCAAGTCGTATACATTCACTGTTTTAACAGTTTCTGTTGTATTAATATTAAACTGGCCTTGTGCCGGGTTCGGATAAATTGTCACAGATTGAACATCTTGTTCCAAACCTTCTACAGAAGCAATTTCTTCACGTGTACGATATTCAGGTTCCAGATTATCAGCATCCTTAATAGGATCAAAACCTTCTTTACGATAGTGGTAGCAATACAAACTCTTATTTTCATCATCCGTAGCAAACAAAAGATCACCGCCAAGATTACGAAGTGAGTGAATCTTGTCACCATCTGCAGAAAGGTTAGTTACACGTACCGGGAATTGATCTTTAGAATCAATACGATATAGTTTCTGTTTTTTCTCTGGATCTTCGCTACTTTCATTCCACCAATACAAGCTACCAGAGACAACTGTCAACTCTTTTACCCAGTTACTTTGAACACCAGGACCAAGGTCTGACTGCATCTTCACTGTTTCGCCATCTGTATAATGTAATTCTCCACCGTAGTTGCCTTCTTTCAATGGGTCAAAACCTGTTGCCGCACAGAACATATAAACACCATCAAATTCCACACCAGGATCAGCAAAACCATTATTATCGACAGACGGGTCATTCTTATTAATATCAAAGAATTTAAAATCACCCTGTTCGCAATTAGTTGCTGCAAGTTCACATCCTCCATCTAATGTATATCCACGGAAATAGATACGTCCATTATATGGGTACATTGCAGCATCAGAAGCACCGCCACCACGAGGGAAACCGGTTTCATCAGAAGTCGGGTTTGAATCATAAATTTGATATGTTCCAGCCTCTGTTCCATCACTTGCCCAAGGCTCATTGCTACTTTCAATTGAGAATGCTTTAAAGAATAATTTTTCATTATAGAAATTCACCATATTGTCAATTGCAGAATTGGCAGTACCTGTAGCAATTTCCTCCGTATTGATATCTTTCACAAATTTTGTACCTGCTTCAGTACCATCCGTCACCCACAGTTCTTCACCTGTTGTTCCATCAACATTGTCAGCTTTAAAGAACACTTTACGTCCAACACGGCAATATGGGGTCATCCAAGTTGTATTGTCCTGACCAGGGAATTTCATGTCGCATTGGGCAATCATTCTGGTTCCTTCTTCTGTTCCGTCACTAACCCAAAGCCACCACTGAGCACCTCGTTCGCTATAATTTTCACTTTCAAAATCTTTAGCGCCAAAAATAAATTGTGTTTCATTTACTTGAGTAAAACCTCGTGGGTCAGAAGCACCAATTTCATTGATGTCTTTTACCATATAGGTACCTTCTTCTGTTCCGTCCGAAATCCAAAGTTCCATATCAGCATCATCAGTGTAAGCCTGAAATACAACTTTGTCATTAAAACGAGTCAAATAGCCGACATTGGAGCTAGAACTTCCTGCTACAATATCCTTGACTAATTTGGTTCCTTCAGGAGTTCCATCAGTAACCCACAATTCTTCTCCATGTGCTTCATCTGTAGCAGCAAAAAATGCTTTATATCCTTTTTCCGGAGATCCGGCTACCACTACATTTTTAATTTTTGACAACTTTCGTTCCGTACTGATATTTGCCTTAACACCTTCTGGCAAAAGACTTACTAATCCTTCCGGCAGAGTTTCTGCTGTCATACAACCGGCTGTCATTAATGCTGCAGCCAATAAAAAGTTCTTTTTTTTCATGATTTTTAAATTTTAAATGGTTTATTTTTTAGAGGGTTCCATTATCATGGTCAATAATAAAACCCTCACATTTATTATTTATTCCGTTTTTCAAGCATTTGTTTCACCTCTTGTTTTGCCTGTTCACGTGACTTAGTGAAAATTTTACGTATACGTTCCATATCAAATTTCACATTCCTATCATATGTATAGATACCATTTTTTTCAAGTTCCACATCCACTATTTGAGTGTAACAGAACCCCGTAATATGATCCATACTTAAAATCACGTTCACTTGTTCTTCAAGGCGTTGATAAAACTCTTCAATTGTTCTCGGTGGTTTTCCATACCCCCAAAACGAATCAGTACCAGCGACTTCTTCCGTTTTCATTTCTTGAATCCATTGAATGCCTCCAAACTCATCAATCATATAGGCTTCACCATTATAAGGAGCGCTATGTTCCGGATGATGCATATAAGGCATTCCGTTTTCTTTCAACATCTGCTCTTTATACAACGCCAAAGGATCTTGTGTGTAAGTATGTTCGGCATAAATATCTGTAAAACCAGCATGATAGCCACCACTTGCAGAAACGACCGGACGTGTGCGATCCAAACGTTTTGTTATGAAATATAGATCATTTGTCAATCGAGCACGTTGACCATCAATATCAGCTTTCCAAGTTTCATTAAGAGGAGACCAAGCAACTAATGACGTAGCATTATAATCACGATTAACACATTCCTCCCATTCTGTAATCATATTTCTTGCAGCCACTGGACTCGTCCAATCCATACCCCAACTTGCGGATTCCCCCCAAGTCAGATATCCCAACTTATCAGCCCAATAAAAATATCTCTGTTCAAAAACTTTCTGATGCAAACGAGCTCCATTAAAACCAGCTTCCTTTCCTAATACGATATCACGTTTTAATTGCTCATCTGTCGGTGCTGTCCATTGACCATCAGGATAGTAACCCTGATCTAGCACCAAACGCTGATAATATGGCTCATTATTCAAATAAAATGTCGTACCTCGGATCTCCGTTTTACGCATTCCTGCATAGGATTTAATTTTATCAATTACTTTTCCTTCATTATTTAGAACAGTAAATTCTATATCATAAAGGAATGGAGATTCCGGTGACCAAGTCTTTACATTTTTAATTTTTGCATTTACAAACGCATTATTGCTGCCATTTATCGTTTGTTCAAACACTTTTTTGCCTTTATCCAGAATCCGAATGTTCAATTTTACATTTTGATTCAAATCGTAAAAGACAGGTTCAAAAACGAATTGTCCACCATCCAAGTCCGGAGTGATTCGACAACTTTTTAAACCACCTTTCTCCACAGCTTCCAACCAAACAGTCTGCCAAATGCCCGTTACTCGTGTATATAAGCAACTATATGAATACAAACGCCGCGACTGTTTTCCTCCGGTTTGCATTTCAGAACGGACATCATCTTGCACATAGACAACCAAATCATTGTCTTTACCAGCTGTTACATATTTTGATATATCAACAGAAAATGATGATGAACCTCCATAATGGACAAACACCTGCTTTCCATTTATATAGATTGTAGACTTATAATCTACTCCTCCAAAATTAAGAAGGATGTGTTTTCCCTCCCAATCTTGAGGAATTGATAAAGTCCGATGATACCACATCGCATTAATAAAATCTTTATGATTCACTCCCGATAAAGGACTTTCCGGACAGAAAGGTACCGTTATTGGTTTCTCAAACCCTTTAGAGTTAAACAATGATCTTTCCAATCCACTTTCAGAAAAATCAAACTCATAACTCCATGTACCATTCAAATTAATCCAACTATCTCGTTCAAATTGTGGCCGAGGATATTCTGGCCGAGGAATTTCTGCTCCAAAACTACTGAAGCAAAACATAAAAAATAGACTTAATGATGATAATAATTTTTTCAT
>ERZ791822.647-NODE-647-length-19570-cov-3.340507_pt1 | contig 19570 bp, 19 predicted proteins | sample MGYA00510299_ERZ791822 | MGnify/ENA primary metagenome ERZ791822 (study PRJEB30046, sample SAMN00791945) | human gut metagenome | study: EMG produced TPA metagenomics assembly of the A metagenome-wide association study of gut microbiota in type 2...
GATGAGCATACTGCTGTCGGTGTTCACATGGAACGAGGCGGTGAACACCGGGCGCGCGAAGAGCCATGCAAGGTTGTCCGCAAGAACGTTCTTGCCCGTCGCCTTTCCGCCTGCGAGCAGGAGATTCTCCCCCTGCAGCAGCGCGGCGACCGCCGTATCGAGCACCTCTTCGCCGATAAACTTCACCATCGGGCGCGCAACGCGTCCCTGCGCGGCCGCATCCACGCTCCACTGTTCTTTGAACCGCTCCAGCCGGAGCGCAAGGTCTTCTCTCATGATATAATATTCTCCTTCTGCTGTGGGCCGCCGTGCGCGGCCTATCTATCGGAAAAAATTATAGCCCCGGCGGGGAAAAAAGTCAACTTCCCGCCGCCTTCAGCGCTTTTAATCGGGAATTTTCCCAGTTCTCCGTTGAATTCTGTAGAAAAGCATTATATACTGACAAAAAGAGTTAAATTTTACAGGAAAAGCAGTGCTGGGGGAGAAAAATGAAGCTTTACCTTCAATATGGCGCGCTGATCGCTGTACTTTCACAGATTTATTTCGTTCCGCACGAGAATTTTGTGGCACCGCTTTCGCTGGGATTGGTATTGCTTGGGATTACGATACGAGATGAGTTGATCAAAAAGCCGGTAATGCTTGCTGCTATTGCGGGAGTATTTGCCGCTGTGCTGCGGCTGATAATGATGTTGTACTCAGGCAACAATGCGGATGTTATCTCTGTTATTCTCGATAGTCTGGTCATTTATATCCTCTATGCGGCGCTTTATCAATTCCTCAGCGGCGTGATGGGAGAAGATTATCTGCCGGACATGCTCTTTACCATGCTGATGGCGGACTTGATTTCGAACCTTGTCTCGCTGGCCATCTGCAACAAAATGAGCGACGAACGCGCGGCGTGGCTGCTCGTTATTGCGGCGATTCGTTCTGCGCTCGTACTTGCGATCTCACAGAAAAATCGCGAGGTGCAGTACGAAAAGCTTACAAGTTTTGCGGCCAACATCTATGCCGACATCTTTTTCCTGCAAAAGTCAAAAAAGCAGCTGGATGAGATGACCGCACGCAGTTTCTCAATCTATCAAACACTGCCGCATGAAAGCCCACTGCGCCAGCAGGCCCTTTCGCTGGCTAACATGGGCCATGAGGTGATGAAAGACTACAGCAACATTGTCAGCGGACTTGCCAAAGCCATTCAGGTCACACAGCAGGAATCACCCATGCTGCTCTCGCAGATTTGCCGGATATTGGAGGCCGGCACACGTGAAACGATTGCCCCCGCACGTCTCCACATCCATTTGGAGGGTGATATTTTGATTGAGGGATACTACGACTTTTTTATCGTACTCAATAATCTTATTATCAATGCTGCACAGGCGGGCGCGCATCAAATTACAGCCGAGCTCACTGCCAAAAACCGCAGCATCGTCATGCGCGTGGCCGACGATGCCGGCGGCATTCCCGACGACATACTGCCGCATATCTTTCAGCCCGGCTTTTCCACCAAGTTCGACGAGCAGACCGGAGTACCCTCCCCGGGGCTGGGGCTATGTCATGTCAGAGATATTGTAAACAAATGGAACGCACAGATCAGCGTGGAGAGCCGCGTCCCCGAGGGGACAACCTTCCGCGTGGATATTCCGTCGCTTTGAGAGGAGAGTGCCGCATGAATATGAAACGAATTCTGATTGTGGATGACGACAGTTCTGTCGGCACGATGCTCAAATTTGTTATTGCTCGCGAGCAGCTTGGCGAGGTGGTTGCAACAGTAACAGATGAAGAGCAGGCAGTGGATGAGATTTTATTCTATCACCCCGACATTGTACTGATTGATCTGCTGTTTCCGCACACCGATGGAATACGCATTATGAAACGAGCCATGTCGCGCGGCGCCGGCGGCCATTTTATCATGATCTCGCAGGCGCATGATAAGAACATGGAGGAAATGGCCTACAAGGAAGGAATCGACTTTTTCGTTCATAAGCCCATCAACGTGCTGGAGATCCGCAAGGTGCTGCAAAATGTCATTCAGATCATGGAAATGGAGCGGATGCTTTCCGCTGTGCGGCAGGCTGTGACGCCTGCCGCCGCTGGACCTGCTGCGGATGACAGCGAGCAGCGCCTGCGGGAGATTTTCGCAGATATTGGGATACTCGGCATGACGGGAAGCAGGGAAATCGCCGCTGCCGTGCGCTATCTGCGCAGCCGTCGCCGCCATACGAGACAGGAATACCAGCTCTCCGACGTATATCAGCATATTGGCTATGAATTATATGGCAGCGAATGCGATGCCGCGCGGCAGAAGGGTATTGAGCAAAAGATCCGCCGCGCTATCCAGAAAGCACAGAGCCACTTGGCTGCGCGCGGCAGCGAGGACTTTTATGATGAGATATTCACCGAGTATGCCTCGCGCCTTTTCGATTTCGGGCAGGTGCAGCAGGAGATGCGAATGCTGCAGGGAAAGGGTTCACAGTCTGGAAAAATCAACACCAAGAAGTTTTTTGAGGGAATTTTACTAAAACTGGAAGACTGACGCTGAATTTTTTGGAAGGTTTTTGAAGGTTTTTGAAGTTTGCACTTACTATGTAAATTGATGATGGAGGGCGGAAGCGCTTGCTGCGCTTCCCGGATGGAGCATGAAGAACATAGAACACCGTGCCGCGGCATACAGCCGCCTTGCATGGGTCAAGTTTATTTTGTGCAATCTGGTTGGCATTTTCGTCTTTTTTGTCACAGTACCCTTTCATGGGACGCATACGATTCCACTGGATGTGTTCTGCCAGCTTGCCGCTGCCCTGGTTGGGACGGCTCAGCGTTGGCTGGTGCTGGGTGTATGTGTGGCAGGGGCGCTGCTTCCGTTTGCAAAAAAGAACTGGAACAGGAGCGCGACAAGCACGATCTTCACGCTTTTCAAGCTTTTCGGCGCGGCCTGTGCGGCTATGTATCTTTTCGGCTTCGGCCCAAAGGAATGGCTGGAGAACAGATCGCTGCTGCCCTTTCTTTTCTCACTGGGGCAGTCGTTGACATTCCTGGTCCCCATTGGCTCTATCTTCCTTGCCTTTCTGACAAATTACGGGCTGATGGAATTTGTCGGCGTGTTTGTCCGCCCGCTCATGCGGCGTGTCTGGAAAACGCCGGGACGCTCAGCCATCGACGCGGTAGCCTCGTTTGTCGGCAGCTACTCCGTCGCGCTTCTCATCACCGATGAGCTTTACACGAAGGGCGCCTACACAAAAAAGGAAGCGGCTATCATTGCGACCGGCTTTTCCACCGTGTCGTCCACTTTTATGATCACAGTGGCAAGCACTCTGGGATTGATGGACCGATGGAATCTCTACTTCTGGTCCACGCTGCTCATCACGTTTATTGTTACGGCGGTCACGGTGCGGATGTATCCGCTGAACCGCTTTCCTGATGAATACAGGGAAGGCGTGCAGCCGCAGCCCGAGTGTCCGGTCACGGAACGCCGTATACATACGGCGTTGGATACGGCTCTTGCCGCTGCGGAACAGAGCGGCAGCCTGCCGGAAAGCATCTGGAAAACCTTCCTGAGCGGCTTGCAGATGGCCTGTACCATCGTGCCGAGCATCCTTTCAGTCGGCCTGATCGGAATGCTGCTGGCAATGTATACTCCGCTTTTTCGGATCATAGGTTATCTTTTCTATCCCTTTGCCGCTCTCGTGCAGTTGCCCGAAGCTCTGCCGGCGGCGCAGGCGCTGGCCACCAGCATTGCCGAGATGTACCTGCCGTGTGCGTTTGTCATGGATTGCTCGCTGGCCACGCGTTATGTTGTAGCAGTAGGCTGCATTTCGGAGCTGCTGTTTTTCTCGGCGGTCATTCCCTGCATTCTTTCTACCAGCATTCCTGTCAAGGTGCCGCAGATGCTCTTCATCTGGGTCGAGCGAGTGATCCTCTCGGTCCTGCTTGCCGGTGCGGCGGCATTGATCCTGTTCTGATGACGACCGGGCAGGGAGCGTATGTGCAGGGAAACTCTCTTGGATTATTCAGGTGCGTATGCGCCTGTGTAATTAACTATTTTATGAGGAGGAACACCCATGAAAAAGCTGTTGAGTCTCATTCTTGCACTTGCTATGGTCCTTGCCCTTGTTGCCTGCGGCAGCAAAACCACCGAGGATCCCAGTACGACCGGCAACGGTGATACCCCTGATGCCGACCCCATTCGCATCGGCTTCTTTGCCCCTGTTTCTGCCGCCTCTGCTGCCGCGGACGGCCAGAGCGCCGAGCAGTCCGCCAAACTTGCGGTCAAGCTGATCAATGAAGCGGGCGGCATCAACGGCCGCAAGGTCGAGCTTGTCAACTACGATGACGGTCTGGATACGGCGGAAGCTGCCAACATTCTGGAAAAGCTTACTACCGTGGATAATGTTGACGCTATCGTATCCGGTTCCTACTCCGGCCCCACCAAGGTTGCCGCTCCCATCTGCCAGGATGCCGGTATCGTGATGGTCTCCGCCTATGCCGTTCACCCGGACGTCGTTAACGCGGGCGACTATATCTTCTCCCAGTCCTTCCCCGGCGCGGTTCAGGCCACCGCTGCCGCGCAGTTTGCTGTCGGCGAGCTGAAAGCCAACCGCATTGCCATCGTTGCCGTTGATCTCGACTTCGGCAAGGAGCAGGCTGCCTACTTCAAGGCACAGGCTGCCAAGCTTGGCGCGGAGATCGTTTCCGAAGACTACATTGCGATCTCCGATAATGACATGACCTCCGTCATTACCAAGATCAAGGACGAGAAGGTCGATCTCATCTATATGCCCAACTACTACGCACACGCCTCCGAGGTCTGCCGTCAGGTCGCCCTCCAGGGCCTCGACGTCAAGATCCTCGGCTGCGAGGGCGCTGACTCCTGGCAGCTGCTTGAAACCGCCGGCGAATATGCCAAGGGCCTCTACATCACCACAAACATGAACCGTGACGACGCCAACGAAGGCACGCAGGCTTACATCAAGAACTATCAGGCGGAATATAAGATGGAACCCGATATGGTCGGCGCTTCTGTGTATGATGCGTTCCAGGTCCTCTTTGCCGCGTTTGAAAATGTCGGTACCGATCCTGCCGCTATGCGCGACTACATTGCGGGTCTGAAGGACTTTGACACGGTTACCGGTACGCTGATGTACTACACCAGCGCGGGTTCTGCCGTCAAGCCTGTTCAGATCCAGCAGGTCGGCGATGATATCCTCTTCCACAGCTATGGCATTATTGATGACATCAACATCATCGACGGCGACAAGGTCGAAAAGGTTACTTATTAAGTTACAGGGGGAAATGCCCCTCTCCTGCACAGCCAAAGGAGCGGAGGCGTCATAACGGCGCCTCCGCCCTTCTCTAATTCCAACGATTGGGAGGGAACGTCCTATGTTCCTGCAGCAAGTCATCAACAGCCTGATGATCGGCAGCCTTTACGCCCTTACGGCGATGGGTGCAACGCTGATCTATGGCATTCTCGGCATACTGGATATTGCCAATGCAGGCGCTTATCTGCTGGGAGCCTATGTGGGTTACTATGTCTACACGGCAACCGGAAGCCTTGTGCTCGCCTTTCTTGTGGCGATGGCAGTTATTGGACTGCTCGGTGTGGTTTTACACCGCACGATCTATGGTCCTATTCTTGCCAAGCCGCGTACACTTTCTATCATTCCGCTGGTCGCGGCGGTCGGCCTTTTTACCGTCAGCAGCGACGCAGTGCGTCTAATCTGCGGCGCCGGCACCAAGGCATATAACTTCCGTTTCCCAGTGGATGTGATTCACCTTGGCAGCGTCTCAATCCAGACGAACTGGATTTTGATTTTTGCCCTTACGGCGCTTTTGCTTGTGATTCTCTGGATCATCCTGAACAAAACGAAAATGGGGCTTGCGTGGCGTGCCACAGCAGAAGACCCTGATATTGCCCGCGCCTGCGGCGTGAATACGAATTCCGCAATGGCACTATCTTACATTTTAGGCTACGGTTTTGCCGCGGCCGCCGGTATCATGACCGGCATTCTCTACAATTCCATCACGCCTGCGCTCGGTGAGGTCCCGTCGTATAAGATGCTGGCGATCATTGTGCTCGGTGGCCTTGGCAATCCGCTCGGTACTGTGGTCGCGGGACTGATTATCGGTTTTGCCGAGGTCATGCTCTCGACCTATACGAAACTCCCTATTCCGAAGGACGCCATCGCATTCGTTGTCCTGATTATCGTGCTGCTGATCAAGCCATCCGGTCTCTTCGGTCAGCGCAACAAGGTTTAAAGGAGGGGTAACGATGAGTGCTTATCTATATTCTATCGGTGCAACAGCCGCTATCTTTACTCTGCTTGCCTTGTCTCTGAACATTATCACTGGCTACGCCGGACAGGCAATGATGGGTCACGCAGCCTTCTTCGGCATCGGCGCCTATACAGCCGCCATTCTGACACAGACATACCATGTGAACTTTTTCCTTGCGTTGCTTATTGCCATGCTGTTTACCGGCGCGTGCGGCGCGTTGCTTGGCCTGATCTCCCTGCGATTGCAGGCTGACTTCCTTGCCATCACGACCATCGGCATCAACTTTGTTATGGTCGCGCTCTTTAACAACATGAGCATTACCGGCGGTTCGCTCGGTCTCACGATCCTCAAGCCGATGCTTTTTGGCACAAAAATGGGCAACCGCCAGTTCTTTTGGCTGACATTTGTCGTTATTGTCGTTGTGTGTTTGCTGATCATCAAGATGCGCCGCTCATGGTTCGGCATGGCGCTGGCTTCCATCAACAATGATTCCGCAGCGGCCCGCTCGTTCGGCATTGATGTGAGCCGCTATCAGATCCTTACATTTATTATCGGTACGGCAATCGCAGGGCTTGCTGGCGGCATTTATGCCCACCGTATGGGCTATATCTGTTCGTCCGACTTTGCGTTCGTCATCTCTATCCAGATTCTCTCGATGGTTGTTATCGGCGGCATCGGGACCATTCGCGGACCGATTTTCGGCGCGCTGCTGCTGACATTCCTTCCTGAGGCACTCCGCTTTGCGGACAACTACCGCTCCTTTGTATATGGCACGCTGCTGGTACTTATGGTGCGCTTTATGCCCAGCGGCCTGATCGGCGACAACAGCCCAATTGTAAACGGCTGCCGGAAACTCCTGCAGAGGATCACAGCAAAAAAGGAGGCGGATAAGGCATGAAGGAACTAATGCGTATTGAAGGGCTGAAGATGTACTTCGGCGGTCTCAAGGCTATTGACGGATTGGATCTCACCATTAATGAGGGAGAGACCCTCGGCATCATCGGCCCGAACGGCGCGGGTAAGACTACGCTGTTCAATGCCATTTGCGGCGTTTATAAGCCAACCGACGGCAAGGTCATTCTCAAGGGGCAGGAGGTGCAGGGCCTTCCTGCGCACAAGATGGCGCGCATGGGCATTGCCCGCACCTTCCAGATTTCCAAACCGCTGGCGGATCTGACGATTCTCGACAACGTAATTGCCGCTGCCGGTGTGCACGAGTACACCGGAATGCGCTCCTACTTCCGCAAAAGCCACACCAAGGAGGTAGTGGATAAGGCGGAGGCTGTGCTGACAGAGACTGGATTGATCAAGCTGCGGGATAAAAAGGCGAGCGATGTGTCGCTTGGCTATCTCCGTCGGCTTGAGATCGCCCGTGTGCTTGTTACTGAGCCGGAACTTATTATGCTTGACGAACCCTGTGCGGGACTTTCCAACTTCGCTATCAACGAAGTGACGGAGCTTGTGATGAAGCTCAAAGCACAGAAAAAGAGTATCGTCCTCATCGAGCATAACCTACCCATTACGATGAAGGTTTGTGACCGTATTATGGTGCTCAGCTATGGCAAGAAGATTGCCGAAGGAACGCCGGAAGAAGTTAAGAACAACAAGCAGGTCATTGAGGCCTACCTTGGCGAAGAGGAGGAATAACCATGCTGGAGATCAAAGATCTGTTTGTGTCCTACGGAATGATGGAAGTCCTCCACGGTATCAGCCTGAATGTTCAAACCGGCGAATTGGTTTCTGTCATTGGCCCGAACGGGGCGGGCAAAACCACACTGATTAAGACCATTATGGGACTTGTTCAGCCCAAGAGCGGTGCAGTGCTCTATGACGGACAAGACATCTCCCATATTCCCGCCCATAAGCGCGCGGAGATGGGTATTGGCTATGTGCCGGAAGGACGTCATGTTTTTGGACGGCTGACAGTGGAGGAGAACCTTGCCATTGGCGCTTATAGCTCCAAGGACAAGGAAAAGCTAAAAAAGAACATTGAAATGGTCTATGACATTTTCCCGCGTCTCGGTGAACGCCGTGAGCAGCTGGCCCGTACAATGTCTGGCGGTGAGCAGCAGATGCTTGCGATTGGCCGTGCGCTGACTCTTTCGCCCCGCCTGCTGCTGATTGACGAGGTCTCTATGGGCCTGATGCCCATCATGGTCAACACCTGCTTCAAGGTCATCCATGATCTAAACAAGAACGGTATTACTGTACTTGTCGTCGAGCAGAACGCCAATAAGGCGCTCAAGGTAGCGAATCGCGGCTATGTACTCGAAACCGGCAAGATCGTGCTGAGCGATACAGCAGAGAATCTGCGCGGTAACAACGTTGTGCAGAACGCCTACCTCGGCGCGTGAGCGACAGGCTTCGCACAAGGGAGCGGCCACAGGAAATAGAGATTTAGAGAGTCTGATCAAACCGCCGGTTCAGCCGGCGGTTTTGATTTTTGTTCATCCGAAACCTCCCGCAAAGGGCGTCGTGGTCGGCCACCATGAGTTCCCTGCAAGCTGCTGCGTGACCGCATTCTTCGCACGACCGACGCCATCGTCAGGCGCGGCATTTCCCTGCCGGTGGAAATTATCGCTCCGGCATGATATGATAAATTTGTAAAAAGTTTTCCCGTCCGCGCAATGAAAGACGATTTTTGTTGTCTATATTAAGTGAAAGGCCTTTACACGGAAAGAAGGGAGGGCAAAATGAAAGACCACGAGATCATAGAATTGTACTGGGTGCGTAACGAGAGCGCGATTGCCGCCACCGCAGAAAAGTACGGGAGCTACTGCCATACGATTGCATATAACATACTGCGTAACAAAGAGGATGCAGAGGAATGTGCCAGCGATACATACCTCGGCGCATGGAATTCGATTCCGCCGCAGCGTCCGAACCGTTTGTCGATCTACTTAGGGAAAATCACGCGCAACCTCGCTCTGAACCGTTATAAGCGGTATACTGCCGAAAAACGCGGACACGGACAAGTAGTCCTCGCGCTGTCTGAGTTGGAAGCCTGCGTTCCTTCGGAAACGACTGTGGAGCAGACCATCGAAGAAAATGAGTTGGCTGCCGCCATTGACCGCTTCCTGTATGCAAAGCCCAAGCTGAACCGTAACATTTTTGTCCGCAGATACTATCATCTCTACGCAATACGGGATATTGCGGACGCATACGGAATGAGCGAGAGCAAGGTGACGTCTTTGCTTTTCCGTATGAGAAACGAATTAAGACGATTTCTTGAAAAGGAGGGAATTATGCTATGAAAACCGAAGTTCTTCTTCGTTCGATCGGAAGGATCAATGACGAGCTTATCGCTGACGCGGAAAGCGAAGCAAATACCAAAAGAAAGCCCGGTTGGGCCAAGCTTGGAACAATGGCTGCCTGCCTTGCACTGGTTCTCTGCACCGGCATCGCCACACATGCCATCCGAAGCAATGCGACAGCAGGCACCTTCACAATGGATGTCAACCCCAGCGTGGAATATACGATTGCCAAAAGCGGGATCGTTAAGAATGTCCGCTGCTTGAACAGCGATGCGGAAAATGCGCTCAGCGATGTTGCGCTGGGAAAGCAGAGCGTCGAGACCGCTCTAACGCGCACGGTCGCCGCCTACGAAGCCTGCGGATATATGGAAAATGGCGAAGCGACTGTTCTGATCTCTTTTGATTCCCGTCTTGATGCGAATGCCGAGCTAAAAGCCTCTCTCTCCGCGGAGATCCGGAAGGCCTTGGAGCAGACCGATGCCGTCGGCACACTGGTTTTCCACTCCGAGCTGACGGAAAACGCCGAAGCAGCGAAGATCGCCGAGGAATTCCATGTTTCCCTTGGCCGCGCCGACTGGATCCTTACCGCAGCAAACAAAACCGGGCTGCCCACGGACGAGGTTGCCTGCATGTCGTTGGACGAGCTTCTTAAATTCCAAGAGGCTTCCGGCATTGCTTCTGTCAGTGTATCGAAGTTCATCTCCTTGGAGGAAGCAAAGAAGATCGCACTGAAGGACGCGAAGCTTGATGAGCTGACGCAGAAGGTCGTGTTCACCCGAGAGGAGCTGAACCGCAATCAGGGCAAGCCCTGCTACCTGCTGGAGTTCTACACCGGGACGAATCAATATTTCTACCAAATCGACGCAAAGAGCGGCAGCATTATTTACGCCGGGAAATTTATCACTCTTTCCGAAGCGAAGAAAATCGCTCTGGATGATGCCGGATGCAAGGATAAAGTCAGCTTTACCGAGGAAACCCTTGTGAGCGGCGGCATCAAAACGCCTTACTACCGGCTCGTCTTTGCCGATGCAAAAACACAGTGGACATACCGCATTGATGCGGTGCTGGGCATCGTTCTGGAGAAAAAGCAGAAAGAGACCGCCACAACGGAAAGCGACACTGCAGATTTCATCTCTTTGGAAGAAGCAAAGAAGATCGCCCTGAAGGACGCGGGACTTGATGAGGCCACGCAAAAGATCGTGTTCACCCGAGATGAGCTGAGCCGCAATTCGGGCAAGCCTTGCTATATCCTGGAGTTCTACACCGCGAAGAAGCAGTATTCCTACAAGGTGGACGCCAAGGACGGCAGCATCATCGAGGCTTACCACTTCATTCTTCTGGCGGACGCGAAGAAAATCGCACTGGACGATGCCGGGGTCAATGTGAAGGTGGTCTTCACGACAGAGGAGCTGGTTGCCGGCGGCATCAAGTCGCCCTACTATTACTTCGTTTTTGAAAGTGACTCAGCTCGCTGGACTTACAAAATTGACGCCGTTCTGGGCGTGATCATGGATAAGACCTGCGATAAGATCATTCCCCCTGCCCCGGAGTTTATCGGCTTGGAAAAGGCAAAGCAGATCGCATTAGAGGACGCAGGGCTGGATGAGGCAGCGCAGAAGATCGTGTTCACCAGAGAGGAGCTGAGCCGCAATTCGGGCAAGCCCTGCTACATCTTGGAGTTCTACACGGACAAGTGTGCGTATTCCTACAAGGTCGATGCAGTATCCGGGGATATTATCGGGAAGAAAACCGACTGGTTTTCCCGTCAGGAGTCCGAGACTGTGCCGGAAACATCTCAAAATTCCGATTCCAAGCAGCGCACAGACGACTGAGCGAAAAACGGCGCTTTCAAGTAAGATAAGGTGGGCAAGCACAGACTGTGCTTGCCCACCGGCATATTTGGCGCATCATTTGTTCTTGAAGAATGCCACCACAACGGCGCCGGGTCCGAGGTGCGTTCCGATCACGCTGCCCACCGTTGTGTAGTGGACCTCCTTCAGATTGTCCTCCCAGATGTGGCGGCTGTCCTCGATGTACTTCAATAAAAGCGCGTCAGAGAGTCCGCTGTAGCCAAGCAGCACCGGCTTGCTGAAATCAATGCCGCCCACCTTGTAATCTCCTGAACGAGCAGATTGTTTCCCATCTTAGAGCCGCGCGCTTTTCCAAGCAGGTGTATTTCACCGTCAGTGGCGGAAATTATGGGCTTAATGTTCAGTATCCCGCCGGCAAATGCGGCTGTCTTTGAAATGCGACCGCCCCGCTTGAGGTATGCTCAGGAAAAACGAGTCTTACAATAAGACTTTAAGATTCGGTGATGTTCTCCGCGCTGGAGGACATATAGACCACATGACACATCTCGCCGACCTGATTGCAGAAACTCTCAAAGCTCTCGGCAGGAACACGCACGGTGCAGTCGCTGTACCGTTAGCCGCTGGAGCGATTGCTGAGGCTGCGGCTCTCAAAGTAACCGCCGAAGGACCGCACGAGATTGCTGATGGCCGCTTCGCTTGTTTCATAGTCGGTGGTTTGCAGGTCAATGTTCGCGTGGTAGATCATCTTTGCGTCGCGCAGAGCATCGTCCGCCACGACAGCTGTGATGTTGAACTTGCTATCCTGTTCCATGGGCGCTTCCGGCGCGGTGGACGCATCTGTATCATAGGCGTAGCCGGTTGCTGCGGGCTTTGCGGAACCCGAGCCGCCGCAGCCGACAAGCAGAGTAAGGACCAGAAGTGCTGCCAGCAGAATAGAGATCTGTCTTCTCATTTTTTGCATCTCTTTTCAAATCATATGTGGGCCGATCTTTCATCAGATAAGACGAGAACATACAGGGAAAAGTTCCCAAAGAGCTGTTCCTACAGAACCCAATGAATTCAGACATCTGTGGGCATATCAACTGCGTTGTAGTCGTATGCAGCCGTTTCCTTCCTAAGATCGTTGGAGCGGTTGATCTTTTCGGACAGGCTTGCAAGGAAGCATTGCAGGAGCTTGACGCCGATGGCGGGATGCTCGTTCAGAAGGCGCTTTAACCGCATCTTGGAAATGCACAGCAGCTCGGTGAATTCCTCCGCTGTTCCGCTGAGGCGGAACACGCTTTGGGAAAGGCAATTTTCCCCCAGAAAGCTCCCTTGTGTGAGGTACGCAATCTCCAGCGGCGCGGAGCCGCTGCTCGCTTCCCGGTTGGCCACCAGTCGGAGCTTTCCCTTGAGTACCAGACAGACCTCCTCATTATGATCCCCACTGGTAAAAACCGTTTCATGCTCATAGTAGGTTTTCACATGGCAGTAATCATGGAGGATCGTGCGCTCCTGTTCCGTAAAAACGGAAAATACAGGAAGCTTTGCCAGTACAGTCAACAGCTCTTCCTGCGTGAGTTTCCGGCGGTGCTCCCTGTCCAGATGGATCTCCGGCGCGGAGACGTTGTGCCGTTCCAGCACAGCCCGGACGGCGTACCGCTCTTGCCGCACAAGATGGATGAGCTTCTCCCACTGTGATTGGGTTTCCAGATAAGCGCGGAAGGCGTCGAAGACCGGCGGAGCATCATGCTTGGCAAGGTAGACGTTGCGCATGGCCTCCATGGCGGCGTCAGAATCGCCCTCCGCAAGGTACTGTGCGGAGAGCATCATGCTGCTTCGGTAGATCTTCTCCTCCAAATCCGGCTTGAGAAATTCCCCCGGATAGGGATCAAAGTCCTCCGGGCTGACGTGAACCAGATTCCCCGTTGTTCTCTGCCCTGCCACTTTTGCCCGCTGGTACACAAAGCGGTAGATATCCTCCCGCAGACGTTTCCACTGGGGGTGGGACTTGGGCTGCGGCAGATGTTTGATGGACAGGGTGTTGTCCAGAAAGAAGCTGAAGCCGAACATCCGGCTGTTGATGAGGTAGTCCACATCTTCGCCCCGGGTCACAAGGGGATCGAAGGGCACGCACTCAAAAAGCTCCCGGTGCAGGATCATGGCGCCGCCGAAGGCAAAGGGCGTGCGCTTGAGGCGCGGCCCGCTGCCGATGATCTGGTCAAAGGCCCGTGCCTTGCAGCCGAAGCGGTCCCAATAGGTCATCCACGGCTCCGGCTTCACATCATCATAATACTGCCCTTTGCTGTTGAGGTAGTAGCCCGCCACGCCGTGGACAATGTCGCCGTAGACCCGCCTTCCCAGAAACTCCAGAGAGCGCGGCACGAAGTCCGGCAGTTCAAACACCTCGTCATCATCGATCAGCAGCGCGGCGTCCGCCGTCAGAATGGAGGCCGCCAGCAGGCAGATGTTGCGCACGTTGGAGTAGCCAAACATGGACAGGAGCTTTGCTCCCTGATCGTTCAGCCCTGCGGTGTGCAGAATACCGGTCATTTCCCGCAGGTCGCCTGCCGTGAACAGGTAGGTTTCCGCATTCAGCTGTGCTCTGCGCGTGATGCGGAGCACCTGCCCGTAGGCTTCCTCCTCCACCTCCGGCGTGGTGGGGCAGATCAGGATCACCAGCTTGAAGTCCTTTTCATGGAACTGCTTCATGCTGAGCAGGGTGCGCTCCAGCGTCCCCTCCTGATCCACCGGCGTGGGATGGTCATAGACCGCGTCCCCCTCCTGCCACGACTCACCGGTTCTGCGGCACCAGTAGGTAGGAATGATCATGGTTTTTCTCATACTGTTTCGCTCCTCCTGCGCGTATTAGGAAAGCACGGAAGCATAGACATCCTCCAGCTTTGCCACAAAGCTCTCCTGCGCGAAGTTTTCGCGGGCATACCGGGCGATAAACGCCCGCCGCTCCGGGGCTTCTCTGCTGTGAGCCAGTTCCTCTAAAATCGCGCCGCAGAAGGCGTCCTCGTCATTCGATGAAACCAGTGTGCCTACAGAACTGTTGATAAATTCCGGCAGCCCGCCCTCGTTGGAGCCTACGACAGGCAGTCCGCAGGCCATGGCCTCTAAAGCGACAAGGCCGAAGGGCTCACGGCGGGAGGGCATGACGAACACATCCGCCGCGTTATAGAGCCTCCGAAGCTCATCCTGCTTCTGGTTTCCAAGAAAGAAGGTATGCCGCAGGCCCAGCAGCTTGTGGAGATCCGACAGCTTTTCCCGTTCCTCGCCGTCTCCGGCGATCAGGGTGACGATCTCCCGTTCCGTCAGTCTTTCATAACGGTGCGCCACCCGCAGCAGCGTATCCACGCCTTTGAATTCCGCCAGCTTTCCTGCAAACAATACAATGTATTCCCCGTGGTAAGGCAGACCCAGCGAGTCAAAGAGCGATTCTCTGTCTACTTCCTCCGGATAGAAGATGTCCTCGTTATAGCCGTTGGGCAGCAGCAACAGCCTGTCCGCGCAGGAGGGCAGCACGGAAAGGGCAAGCTCCCGGTTGTCCTGCGAAATGGCAAGCACCCTTGTGCTGCCCGCGATCGCCTCCTCCGCAAAGCCGCGGAAGACCGGCCATTTTCTGCAGCCCATGAGGTCTGTCCCGTGGATGGTGACAACCAGCGGAATATCGCACAGAGAGGCAAGCCAGGAGAGACACCAGGCGTGCTGGGCATGAATGACGTCCGGCTGAAACTCCCGCACCGCCTGCCGCAGGACAGAGGAAAAGAGCGTAAGATACTGCGCCAGTTCGCCGCTGCTGAGATCCGCGAAGGTAGTCCGGCTCTGGGGATGGGTGGTAAAACAGGGAAAATTGAAGGGCAGCGAGCTCCACGACGCTTTTCCCGTTGAAAACATCACGGGAAACATACGGATGCCGGGAAGCATCAGCACCGGCCGGTTTTCCGGAAAGATGACGCAGACCTCGTGCCCACGCTTACGCAGATGCAGCGCGATGTTTTTGGTGTAGGTGCCGCTTCCGGAGCCCTCCAGAGGAAAATGGTTGATCAGCAATACTTTCATCGTCCAAACCACCTTTCTGTCAGTTCGTTCCATGCCTCCTTCGACTTCTGATACTGTCCGATCATATCCGGCAGCCACGATTCCGCCGCGGACTGAATATCCGGAAGATACAAAAACCGCCTGTCGTTGGTATAGCGGGCCAGTGCCTTTGCGCCTGCTGCCAGCTGGCGGTTTCTCTGGGTAAACTCAGAGGGGGTATGTCCGGTCTTCCAGCGGAAAAATACGTTGCGCCCGATCCAGCCGGTACAGGCATAGTAGAGCCTGTCCCGGACACGGCTGTCATTCCGGAGATCCGGAACCTTGGGATAATCTCCGTAGGTGTCATGGAAGATAGGTGTCTGGATGTCCAGACATCTGATATGGCTCTGGGACGCGGCCATTCCCATGAGGGTATCTTCTCCCCGGGCAAGAAGCGGCGTCCTGTTGTAGAAATAGTAGGGGGAGAAAAACGGCGGCAGCGTTGTCAGTGCGCTCATGCGGATGCCGAGATTCCCACCAAGAACCTTTGTGGTGGGCTGCGGCTCGGCGTTTTGAGCTTCCTGAATAACAAGTCCGCGATGAGCCTCACTGTTTTGCCAGAAGTCAGTCATGGTTTCCTTATGAAGTCCCCAGAGCAGGTCCTTCATACCGTCGAACGAAGCCGGAGGCAGGATGTTATAGCCGCTGTAATCGCTGCTGGTAACATCAGCTCCCAGAGACAATCCATGCAGATGTGCGCCGATAAAGTCGATCTCCTCGGACTGAACCGCCCCGTCCGGCGTCTTGCGCAGCACCTCCGGCCGCACATCGGAGTCCACAAAAATCAGATAGTCCGTGCCTGTGAACATCGCCTCCATCAGTGCCTGATTCCGGTTGAATCCATAGGGGATCAGACCGTGGGCATCGATCAGAGGACAGTATAAAAGCTGTTGGATGGAAGAATGCCGGACGCCAATCTCCTTCATGATCAGATGCGCCCGCTCATTGCTCTGGAGCTTGATCAAAGAGAGGTTTGTCCTGCTCCGCAGTTCCTCAACTGCCTTGGAATCCGCCTGATGAGAATATACAATAATCACACGGTCAAGAGCGTACCCGTATTTCTCCGCGTTGTCCAGAAAGGCTGTCAGCGGATGTGCGAACAGTAGATCCCGCACGATCATTCCTATGGCAATTTTCATAAAATCAGCCCTCCTTGTTCTCTTTTGTATGTCCGCACTTTTCCCTTTGAGAAAAGAACAGGCATAAACGGAGCAGGGAGGGCTTCTATAGCGTTCTATGTGTTTGATACAGCGGAACTGTATGAGGGGGCTTCACCGTCCCAAAGGCGCCGCTGCTGTGGTAAGGCGGCAATAGAAACGATGATAGATTTTCGAGCGCTCCGCTGTTCTTGTGACTGGCATTTTCTGATGTCATGCCGTCTGCATTTTCTGCCTCCTTCGCGCTGCCTGATCTCAATGAAAAAAGTGATGGGCGGTGCAGTTCGATCTTCTCGTTCTGACGAGAGCACGCTTTTGGATACATCTCTGGTGAGAGGATAGAAAAAGCGCGCAAGCAGACCGTTCGGTCCAGCTTACGCGCCTCTAAAACAGGTTCGATTTTGACAGCTTCTCCCATGGAGGCTGTGCCAATATCGCGTTCGCGCAAAGCCAGACGTGATGCAATCAATAATATACATGGCGGCATCCCCCTTTCTGTCGGTGGTTTTCTGTGTTTTTTCTCCGCTTTTTAGTTGCTTTTATTATACATAAAAGCAGGGCTCTTTTCAAGGGGAAGTTTTCCCTGATGTGCGCCGCAGAGCAGAATCGTTGGTGTTGAAAACAGAAGAATTTTTGGATACTATATAGGTGAGAACGGTAAAAAAAGCGGCACTTTTATTCGTGCAATAGGGGCGCTGGTATGATAAAAGGAGTTGGCAGCAAGGAGTATCGCTAAAATGAGAGCGTTTCGGTAAACAGTCTCGTTGGCATTGACTGCGGGCAGATCTCGCATTACACCCATTGCCGAAGCCCGGAAGCGTCCTGCTTTCGCGGACTCGGTATGCTTTCCGCAAACCTGACTATTATAGCGCCCATAGCGGGCCTTGCCCGCATATGCGCACAGCCATGCCGGCTGTGCGCATTTTTCTATTTCTGCCGCGCTCCTCCGTTTTTGAAAAATGGTTTTACCAAATCTTTCAGAAACGGAGGGCGAAAAATGTACTTTGATCAGGCCAAATTCGGGTGTCGGCTGAGGACTCTGCGGAAACGGCGGAGGATGACGCAGGAGACATTGGCAGGAGCACTTACTATCAGCATAGATCACCTCAGCAAAATCGAACATGGCAAACGCGGTGTGTCCATCGATCTGCTGCTGGATATCTCCGAAGCGGTAGACACCTCTCTTGATTATCTGCTGAAAGGGACAGCGCACACCCCGCTTCAGATGAAGGAACTGATTGGCAGACTGCAGGAGCTCCACGACCAGATGGCGGCAATTTATGAAAACCCGTTCTGACAGTCCGGGTTTTTGCCCCAAAACCCGGACTACCCCGCCATACAAAAATCCTTTTGGCAGAGTTACAATTTACTCGAGCCAAAGACGACGGCTTTTCGTACCTTGAAAAACACTGCCCCCGGCAGTCATATCCGGCGACGAATAACGTCGGCTGACGGCCCCCTGACGAGGGGGAACAGCGATGCGGCGGGTGCGCGTAGACCACCTGCATCAGAAAATCTGATGTCAATGAACGGCCTTTAAGGTGCAGAGCGATACTCACCCAGCCAAAAGCAGATGCGGCGATCTGTCTTGCGATGATCCCGTCAGCCCTGAACAAACAGCCTGTCCAGCCACAGATGCAAGCAATGGGGGCAGCTCGAGAGATCCTCGGGAGGTGAGAGTCCTGTTGGGCGCTGCCAAGCGCCGGTTCGTTCAGCCGCCTAACAGTCCGGGGAGTAGTGTCGAATAGGGCTGAGTAAAAGATTATCTCAAAACAGCGAGAGCCGCCCGCAATATGTGGCAATGCATCATGCCGCCAAAACCATGCGCGGCGGCTCCCGCTTTCACAAATATGAGGAAAACATTATGAATGCCAATATAGACTATCTGGGCCTGCTGACCCTTCTGCACCACTTGCTGGCATTGGGGCTGGTCAGCGATTCAGAGACGAAGAAAATCGCCGCGCGGCTGCACGTGGATATGGACGCGGACATTGCAATTTTTCTCTGATTTTCCTTCCATTTTGGTATGGATATTTTCAGACTTCAATGGTATTGTGTGTTGCTGAACAGGGGGGTGAGAGAGGAATGAGCGGCAAGGAAAAAGCGAAAGGCTCGCTGGCGCTGGCAGCGCCGAGAGTTATTACGATCCCGGCAAATGTTCCGGAAATTGGACGAAAGCTCCGCGTGGCGGCCTACGCCCGCGTCAGCTCCAACTCCGAGGATCAGGCGCACTCCTTCGGGGCACAGAACGCCTACTTCTCCAAGCTCATCTCGGAAAATCCAAATTGGGAACTGGCGGATATCTACGCCGACAAAGGCATCACCGGCACTTCCATTGACAAGCGGGAGGATTTCTTGCGGATGATGGAGGACTGCAGAAAGGGACGCATCGACCGCATCCTTGTCAAGTCCATCTCCCGCTTCGGTCGCAACACAAGAGAGAGCCTGGAAGCAGTACGCGAACTGGCAGGACTCGGCGTCATCGTCCTGTTCGAGGAACAGAAGATCGACACGGCGGAGACCACCGGTGAGATGCTCACCGCTACAGGAGCAACGACTGCAGGAGGAATCGGCTCAGTTGGAGCGGGAGCGCAAAATTCAGGAGGCTATGCTGGGTATCAAGAAGAAATTCGGTAAGAACGCCATTTTGAACGGCGGGAGCTATCTGGAAGGCGCTACCGCCAAAGAGCGGAATAAGCAGATCGGAGGGCATAAGGCTTGAGCGGACAATACGATGACATCATTCGTCTGCCCCATCCGGATTCGCCAAAACATCCGCGAATGTCCCTCCATGACCGTGCGGCGCAGTTCTCTACCTTTGCCGCTTTGACTGGTCACAGCGCCGCCATCGAGGAAACGGGACGGCTGACGGATCGGCGCATCGAGCTCGACGAGAGCGAGATCGCGCGCGTCGATGCAGAACTGCAGCATCTTCAAGAACTGCTCCCCGGCAGGCCAACAGTGTCCATCACCTACTTTGTGCCGGATGAGCGAAAGAATGGCGGCAGCTACCAGA
>ERZ791822.656-NODE-656-length-19312-cov-4.996313_pt1 | contig 19312 bp, 10 predicted proteins | sample MGYA00510299_ERZ791822 | MGnify/ENA primary metagenome ERZ791822 (study PRJEB30046, sample SAMN00791945) | human gut metagenome | study: EMG produced TPA metagenomics assembly of the A metagenome-wide association study of gut microbiota in type 2...
ATGTTTGCAATGTTAGCACTTTCAGGAAATTACAGGATTTATTGATTTTAATATACAAGAACCTTAAGCTGGAATGATGAAACAGTCATAAACTATAAAAGACAGGACAAATATCTATAATTTCTCCCGGTGCAAAACACCGGGAGTTTTTGTATCATATAATCATTATAGCTGATAAAATTGACACAACAAGGAGGCAGCAAGATGGCAGGGCCAAAAGCACCAAAGGATCCGGAAAGAAAAAGACCTTATTTCTACATCATGAAGGATAAGGATATATACGGCTCAGTACAGGAAGATGGAAGCATTATACATTTTATATATGAAAGCGACGGAAGACTGATAAACAGTGCACAGATAGCCGGAAATATAGAAAATAAAGAGGAACTGGGACTGTTAGAGACAGTGGAAGGTTTTGGCAGGCTTGTACACAGCATAGGTGTATCTGTGGAAACAGATAATCAAAACGAACAGATCGAATTTGTGTTTCAGATGTACGGAAAGCAGGATCTGTACGGAGGCGGTACTAATCTTAAGGTAAAGCTGACAGGCGATGGAATGGAGAGAAAGATATACCTGTCAGATTATAAGTGGACACCGGATGATGATATACCGGGACAGATAAAGTTCATATTTAATACACCGGATATCATGGGAAAAGCGAGTGTCCGACTGTATCTGAATGACGGCTATGAGGCTCCGGCAGATATTGAGGAAACAGAGGTAGATATGAACTCTGATGAATACTGCAGCATGATAAGCCATTCGCTTATGAATATGGGAAATGCATACCGCATAAGAAAAGCCATCGAAAAGACTAGAGCCGGAAAAGAGGTAACACTTGCATACATCGGTGGATCTATCACACAGGGAGCAGGTGCGACACCTATAAATACAGAGTGCTACGCATACAAATCCTATCAGCTTTTCCAGAAGCGGTTTTCCGCAAAGAATAATGTGAAATTCATAAAAGCCGGTGTGGGCGGCACACCATCGGAGCTGGGAATGATCAGATTTGACAGGGATGTACTAAGAGACGGACAGCAGCCTGATATAGTAGTTATTGAATTTGCTGTAAATGATGAGGGGGATGAGACAAAGGGTGACTGCTATGAAAGCCTTGTACGTAAAGTACTTAATCTGCCATGGAAACCGGCAGTCATATTGCTTTTTTCCGTATTTGCAAATGACTGGAACCTTCAAGACCGCCTAAGCCCGGTTGGAAAGCTCTATGACCTGCCTATGGTAAGCGTGCTGGATGCGGTTTCCCCTCAGTTTGCATTAAAAAATGACGAGGGAAGGGTAATAACCAAAAATCAGTTTTTCTATGATATGTTTCATCCGGGCAATGCAGGCCATTCCGTCATGGCAGACTGCATAGAGTATCTTTTGGAAAAAATAGATCAGGCAGGGCATGCAAGTTTGAATGCATTTGAACTGGGACTGACAGAGGAAAAAATATTGCAGGAAAAACTAAATCTTGCACCGGTAATAGGAAACAGCTTTGAAAATATAAGACTGCTCGACAAAAAGGATATATATGCAAAGGCATATATTGACGAGGGTGGCTTCGATTCGACAGATACACAGCTGCAAAGCGTTGAGATGGATGATCAGCTTTCGCTGACTCCGGAATTCCCATATAACTGGATGTATGATGGCACAAAAAATACATTAAACAGGGTAAAAGCGTATTTCGAGCTTGAGATGGAGTGCAGGGCACTTCTCCTTGTATTTAAGGATTCGGGAGAGGTAAACGTGGGAAAGGCGAAGGTATATGTGGACGGAGAATATCATTTTACGGCTGATCCACATATCAATAACTGGCAGCACTGCAATGCGGTAATAATATTTAACAATAAGACCAGTGAAAATCATGTTGTAAGAATTGAAATTGCAGAGGAAGACAGAGACAAGCAGTTTACGATACTGGGCTTTGGATATGTATTATAGAGAATGAGAGGTAAGAGACATGGTAACAGCAAAAAATCCAATACTTTCAGGTTTTTATCCTGATCCATCAATATGTAGAGTCGGGGAAGACTATTATCTGGTGACATCAAGCTTTGTGTATGCACCGGGTGTTCCCATATTTCATAGCCGGGATCTGGCTCATTGGGAGCAGATTGGCAATATACTTGACAGACCATCGCAGCTATGCGTGGAAAATGAAGAAATATCGAGAGGTATTTTTGCACCGACCATAAGATATCATGAAGGAACTTTTTATATGATAACGACCAATGTATCGCATGGCGGCAATTTTATAGTGACAGCGCAGGATCCGGCAGGACCGTGGTCTGATCCGTATTATTTGGGAGAAGAAGCAGTCGGAATAGACCCAAGCCTTTTCTTTGATGATGACGGCAGATGTTATTACTGTGGCACACGCCCAAACCCTGAAGGAGTACGCTACAATGGAGACTGGGAGATATGGATACAGGAGCTTGATCTTGGAACCATGAAGCTTAAGGGCAGGAGCATGGCCATATGGAAAGGTGCTGTAAAGGGCTGTATATGGCCGGAAGGACCACATATCTATAAGATAAACGGATATTATTATCTGATGCATGCAGAGGGCGGCACCGGACCGGAGCACAGTATAACGATAGCAAGAAGCACGGAGCTTTTTAAATGGTTTGAAGGATGTCCGAGAAATCCGATATTTACACACAGAAATCTGGGGATGGATTATCCGGTCATCTATGCAGGACATGGTGATCTGGTGGATGATATAAACGGAAACTGGTATGTGGTCATGCTTGCGTCAAGACCATGCAAAAAGCACAGCAGCATGGGCAGGGAGACCTTTATTGCAAAAACAATATGGGAAAACGAATGGCCGGTAATAGCACCCGGGATAGGACACCTTGAGGATACGGTAGATATACCGCTTGAAGAGTGCAGATTTATAGATGAGATATCAGAAAATGATTTTATAACTTTCTGCGAAGCCAAGCCTGATAAGAGGCTGGTTGGAATAGGAAAACGCGACGAGTCTTTTTACTCCCTTAAGGAAAATCCGGGAGTACTGAGACTGTACACAAACAAAGAGCAGATCGCTGATCTTGGCACAAGCGCATTTCTTGGACTAAGACAGAAGGGCTATGAGTTTACGGTAAAGACAGCAGTGCGTTTTATCCCACAGTCGGATAATGAGACGGCAGGACTTGTACTTTTCCAGAACAATGAGAATCATCTTCGCGCTGAGATAACAATGGAAGATGGAAGGCTGGTATTTGTGGTGACTACACATATTAAGGGAACTGATAAAAAGATAGCAGTGGCAGATATTATGGAGTACAGCATTACAGAAAAAAATCCACTGTGGAATATATGTATGATCTGTAAGGAACAGGAAGCATCTATATGGATAGGTACGGCCGAAAAGAGCGTAAAAGTCGCAGAAAAAATAAGTCTGCTGCCATATACCACAGAAGAAGCAGGTGGCTTTGTGGGCTGTACGGTCGGTATGTATGCATCCTCAAATGGCAGCAATAGTGATAACTATGCAGAATTTTCATACATAATGCTCACCCGATAAACATTTTGCGGAATTCAGTCGGGGTGCATCCCTTTTCAGCTTTGAACACCCTTATGAAAGTGGATGGATTTGCAAAGCCTGACTGCATTGCAGTCTCGGTGACCGATATATTGGGATCAGCCAGAAGGGTAAGGGCAAGTTCTATTCTTTTCTGATTTAAGTATTTGTAAAAGGTATTATTGGTAAACTGCTTAAATAGCCGGGTAAAGTGATATTTACTGAATCCGGCTATTTTGGCGATTTCATCAAGTGTTATGTCCTCAGTGCAATGTGTATCGATATACTCACAGATAGACAGAAAACGCTCCAGATATTCCTGCTGCTTGTGTCTGCCGACATTAAAATTACAACTGCTGGCAGTATGATGTCTTCCAATAAGGACAAGTACTTCAAGCATTTTGGAGTAGATCACGGCTTCTGATAGAAATGAGTCGGTCTGGTATTCATCTGCTATATCAAGCAGCAGTTTACGGATATTGCTGTGGATATCACCGGAAGTTTCCGGGGTTAGCGTTATAGCAGGTGCTATAAGGGTAAGTATGGAATTAAATTCCTTTATTTTTGAGACAGCAGACCACTCAATCTGCAGGATAAGCCTTTTTCCGGTGTCAGGTGCGATAAGCCTGTGTGTTACACCGGAAGCTATAAAGATAATATCACTCTCATTAAGATGTACCAAATCATCCCCAATCTGCACTGTATAGCCGCCTTCAAGTGGCATGATAATCTCCATGGGAGTATGCCAGTGAATGGGATAATCTTCTGCTTCCGCATTTATAAAAAGCTTTACATTGCTGTTTTCTTTATATTTTACTGTCTCATGTATTCCATTCAGATTTTCGATCATATATACTTGTCTCCGTACGGCTGATATTTATGCGCATTTGCATGAATATAGTTATTATAACACAAATAGCAATTTTTGAACATTGTGGGGCAACAATTAGAAAGAAAATACTGCATGAATCTGGTAAAATCATTATATAAATTAAAGGAGAAGTCACTATGAGTAAAAAAACTATAGAATATGCAAAAAAACTAGTATCGCAGATGACAATAGATGAGAAGATAAGTCAGATGCTGTATGAGTCACCGGCTATAGAAAGACTGGGGATACCGGAATACAACTGGTGGAATGAGGCTCTTCATGGAGTAGCAAGAGCCGGTGTTGCTACAGTATTTCCTCAGGCGATAGGTCTTGCGGCAGCTTTTGATACTGACCTGATAGAAAAGATAGGAGATGTTGTATCAACGGAGGGTCGTGGAAAGTTCAATGAATTTTCAAAAAAGGGTGATCACGGAATATACAAGGGACTTACCTTCTGGGCACCTAATGTAAATATATTCAGAGATCCAAGATGGGGCAGGGGACATGAGACATACGGGGAAGATCCGTACCTGACAGGTAAGCTTGGCTGCGCATATATAAGGGGATTGCAGGGAGATGATCCGGATCACTTAAAATCGGCAGCCTGTGCAAAGCATTTTGCGGTACACAGCGGTCCGGAAGCCATAAGACATGAGTTTGATGCGAAAGCTTCAAAGCATGATATGTATGATACATATTTGTATGCCTTCAAGCGATGTGTAAAGGATGCAAAGGTTGAGGCTGTCATGGGGGCTTACAACAGGGTAAATGGAGAACCTGCCTGCGGAAGCAGGACACTGCTTAAGGATATACTGCGTGACGAGTTTGGATTTGAAGGTCATGTGGTGTCAGACTGCTGGGCGATACTTGATTTCCACGAACACCATCATGTGACGGATACAGTTGAGGAATCGGCTGCTATGGCTGTAAACAACGGCTGTGACTTAAACTGTGGAAGTGCATTTTTACATCTTAAGGATGCTTATGACAAGGGACTGGTTTCAGACGAGGCAATCACGGCAGCAGTAGAAAGGCTGATGGAGGTGCGTATCCGTCTGGGCATGATGAAGGATTATCCATCGCCATATGAGGATATATCGTATGAGGTTGTAGAATGTAAGGAGCATGTGGAGCTTTCTGTGGAGGCTGCCAGAAGAAGTCTTGTACTTTTAAAGAATAAGGACAATTTCCTGCCTCTCGACAGAAAAAATGTTAAAACTATTGCGGTCATCGGACCAAATGCCAACTCCAGGGATGCACTTATAGGAAATTATTATGGTACCTCATCAAGATATATCACTCCACTTGAGGGATTGCAGCAATATCTTGGAGAGGATACAAGAGTGCTTTATGCAGAGGGCTGCCATCTGTACAAGGACAAAGTACAGGGACTTGCAGAGGAAAAGGACAGATTTAAGGAAGCCCTCATCATGGCAGAACAGTCAGATGTGGTCGTAATGTGTCTTGGACTTGATGCAACTATAGAAGGTGAAGAGGGTGATGCCGGAAATGAATATGCAAGCGGTGACAAGCTGGGGCTTATGCTTCCGGGACTTCAGGAGGAACTTTTAGAGGCTGTTGCAGCAGTAGGAAAGCCGGTAATACTTGTGCTGTCAGCAGGAAGTGCGATAGATCTTTCCTGGGCAGAAGAGCATGTGGATGCAATTATAGACAGCTGGTATCCGGGAGCCAGAGGCGGAAAGGCTGTTGCAGAAGCTATATTCGGAGAGTATAGTCCGAGTGGAAAACTGCCGGTTACATTTTATCAGGGCACCGAAAATCTCCCGGAGTTTACGGATTATTCAATGGCTCACAGGACATACCGCTATACAAATGAGAATGTGTTATATCCATTTGGATATGGACTGCATTATGGTGAGACAAACTATGATGGACTGTCAGTGGATAAAGCAGAAAGTGATGTAAACGAACCTGTCGAGGTGTTTGTAAATGTGACAAATGACAGCAGATATACTGTAAATGAGATAGTTCAGCTCTATATCAGGCACGTTGATGCTGCAGAGTATGAGCCGGGATATCAGCTAAAGGGGATTGAGGTTGTAAAGCTTGAGCCACATGAGACAAAGAAAGTAAAGCTGACTCTTTCGCCAAGGGACTTTGCTGTGATAGAAGAGGATGGAAGCTGTGTAGCTGTGCCGGGAATTTATGAGATATCCGCAGGAGGACAGCAGCCTGATGACAGAAGCACAAAGCTCACAGGCAAGCGGACAGAGCGCATTGAGATCGCAAGATGTGGAGAGAAAACAGGGGTAGATTATTAATAATAAATATGTTATTTTATAATTAATGACAAGTAAAACAGACTTTAGGAGCGGACATATGTCGGCTCCTTTAAGTGATTTCAGAGGAACTGTTTATGAGAAGATCAATATGGAATGCCATTGAGAGAAAGCTTGATGATTATTCACTCAGAAAAAAATTTTACATATTTTATGTACTGTGTGTCATGCTGCCGCTCATAGTGACTGATGCAGTGGTGCTTTCCATCGTAAATAATGCTGAAAAAGAAAGCAGCAGACATGAAATGTCGAGCATAGCAAGTGCTGTGGGATATAATCTGAGCAGCATGGTCAATAACGCAGGAGAGGCAGCTAAGAGTATCTATACCAGCAAGCGCATAGATGATTTTATATCAAAGGAATACACAAGCTCTGCTGAGTATGTATCAGAGTATCAGAGCTTCTTTCAGGATACACTTTTTGAAAACACACTTGGAATGAGCAATATAGTATTTTTCCTGTATGCTGACAATCCTACAATAGTAAATGGCGGAAAAGTAAATGATATGTCTGCTGTAAGAAATACGGATTCTTACAGACTACTGGAGCAGAAGGGAAGCGGAGGTCTCTTTTTTGCATATGAAAAAGGCGGAGCCGGATTGTCAGATGAAAGACGTATGATTTATATGCAAAAGCTGGATTTTTACTCATCTGATATCGAAAAGGTACTCAAGGTAGAGTTTAATTATGGCAGCATGATGCGTACTCTTAAGAATATGAATTATGATAATGAAGTGCTTATCTGCCATGGAGATGACATAGTGCTGTCAAATGGGGCTTACAGTGGAGTCAACAAACCATTTAAGACATTGGAGGAGATTGGAAAAATAAGCGACTCCGTATACAGGCAGCAGATCTCTTTGTATGGCTGTGATCTTGATATATATGTGTTTAAGACACGCAGTAATATATGGAGCATGCTTATGCACAATGCACCGATCATTGTTTTTCTGATGCTTATAAATGTATTCTTTCCACTTTGTCTGGTCAGTATCTTTAACCATTCCTTTACGAGCAGGATATTACGGCTTTCAAAGGTATTTAAGTCGGTTGACAGCGAAAAGCTTGTATCTATGACTGACAGGGAGAGCAAAGATGAGATCGGCAGCATGATAAAAAATTACAACAGGATGGTAAGCCGCACAAATGAGCTGATCCAGACTGTATATAAGAATAAGATAAAAGAACAGGAGATGCTTGTAAGTCAGAAAAATGCAGAGCTTCTTGCATTGCACAGCCAGATAAATCCGCACTTTCTGTTTAATGCGCTTGAGAGCATACGAATGCACAGCCTGCTGAAAAGGGAAAATGAGACGGCTGATATGGTTGAAAAACTCGCAATCATGCAAAGACAGTATGTGGAGTGGGGAAATGATGCTGTAACCGTTGCAAAGGAATGTGAATTTGTAAAAGCCTATCTGGCATTGCAGAAATACCGGTTTGGCGAGCGGCTGAACTATAACATAGATATAGAAGCAGACTGCATGGAATGTCAGGTGCCAAAACTTACGCTTGTAACCTTTGTTGAAAATGCCTGTGTGCATGGCATAGAAAGTAAAGCTGCTCCGGGCTGGATATTTGTGCGTATATTCAAAAAAGCCGGGTTCATGCATATAGAGGTTGAGGATACAGGCAGCGGAATTGATCCGGATGCTCTTGAAAAAATGAAAAGTAACATGAAAAATGCAGATATCGATATGTTAAAGAACGGTGGCAGAGTGGGTGTGATAAATGCCTGCCTGCGTATCAAAATGGTAACGGAATCTAAAGCAGTATTTGATGTGGACAGTGAGGAAGGTTGCGGTACGACTGTGATGATAAAAATACCGGAAACATATTTATAAGGAGATTTAAAATGCTTAAAGTATTATTGGTGGATGATGAGCCTTTCATAATACAGGGGCTTAAGGTGATCATTGATTGGGAAAATGAAGAATTTGAGATAGCAGGAACGGCCTCAAATGGAAAGGAAGCCCTGCAGTTTCTTGAAAATGAGAATGTGGATCTGGTCATAGCCGATATAAGGATGCCGGAGATGACAGGACTTGAGCTGCTTGAGACTTTGAGAAAAGATAAAAAATCAGATGTGTATTTTGTGATATTAAGCGGTTATGCAGATTTTAGCTATGCGCAGCAGGCTATGCAGAATGATTGTACGGATTACATACTAAAGCCGGTGGACAAGGAGATGCTGCTTAAGGTACTAAGCAAAGTTCTTGTGCTTAAAAACGAGAAAAACAAGATCGACGAGGATAACAAAAAGATGAAACAGGCATACCTTGCAGGACACCTGATATCTCTGATACGGGGCAAATATGATGAAGTAAACCTGAACTATGTAAAAGAAAATATGAGGTGTGAGGGTGGAGCAAGGTATGTTGAGATACAGATGGAGCAGCTTCCAGCAGGTGATGAGATACTCGATAGTGATATGAGAAGCTTACAGCGCAAGATGTACGAAAGCTGTGTTGCTTTTCTGGGGGCTGATTCGGCACATTGTGTATTTGATGTATCGGTAAATGAAAAAGTGTATGACATAGGCTTTATATTCTCAGATTATATGGCAGAGGAAGCCGCAAAAAACGAGAGAAAATATCTGGAGGATCTGAGAAGGTATATATGTGATAATACACAAAAGAATATAGTTATGCTGGTCGGACGAAAAGTATCAGATATATCAAAGATAGCCAGATCATACGGCAATGCATGTATGCTCAGGTCGTTTCAGGGATTTCGCATAGTAAAGAGCATATATTACTATGAGGATGAAGTAAAGATATCGGCAGATGGAATAGTGCTTTGTAAAGATAGTCTGGATGAGCTGCTTAGGACAGTGGAACAGAACAATCATGTTGAGATAAGAAATGCAGTTGCCACGTTTTATGATGAGATGTCCAGCATGGGTATGAATGGGGAAAGCATGAACTTAAATATCAATTATCTGTTGTTTCAGTTTATACACCTGGCAAGTGAGCAGGATGATAATGTAAATCAGCAGGAGATTTTGCGACTCATAAGTGAGAGCAGCTTTAAGACCGGTATTGAGAGGGGAAGCCGTGCACATATGACCAGATTTTGCTGTGAGTATGGTGATTATCTGTCACAGCTTAGAAAAAATGTGTCAAGAGGTGTGATCGGCATGGTAGAAAAGGAAGTAAGAGACAATTATGCCACGAACATCACGCTTAAGAGCCTGAGTGAGAAGTATTATGTAAACAGTGCATACTTAGGGCAGCTTTTCAGAAAAAAATACGGACAGTCCTTTAAGGATTATCTGAACAATTACAGGATGGAACGGGCGGCAGAGCTTCTGCTTAGGACTGATAAGAAAATAATACAGATAGCAGAGGAAGTCGGATATCATGATATGGATTATTTTGTGAACAGGTTTATACAGGTAAAAGGCTGTACACCGGCGCGTTTCAGACGCCAGATGCAAAGTGGAGAATAATATATATTACTGCAAAACAGGGTAAATTATAGTTTTTTCGAGAAACTATAGTTTACCCTGTTTTTGACTATAGTTACTCCGATTGTTTGAAAACTTAAAAAGTATAAAATTAAGTTATCAAAAGGGAGGACATTACAATATGAGAAGAAAAAAAATTGTAAGCATGCTGCTTGTGGCTACTATGGCAGCAACAATGTTTGCCGGATGTGGTAATGATAGTGGCAAAAAAGGTAGCTCTGGAGGTGCGAAAGAGTTTGATGCATTCTTTGCTGTACCGGGATCTGAAATCAATGATGATAATGAAATCCAGAAGATCATCGAGGAAAAGACAGGTGTAAGGGTAAAGGAAACCTGGCTTACCGGACAGACAGCAGATGAGGCAATCGGAACAATGATCGCAGGTGGCGAGTATCCTGATTTCATTGAAGGTGCAAGTGGACAGAAGCAGTTATATGAAGCAGGTGCACTTGTTCCATTGGATGACTACATCGAGAAATATCCAAACATCAAAAATCTTTTCACAGAACTTGAGTGGGAAAAACTTCGTCAGGATGACGGACATATCTACTGGATACCACAGTTTAGCTGCATAAAGGGAGACGAGAAAGTCTGCACACACAATGACGAGGCATTCTGGATCCAGGCAAGAGTACTTAAATGGGCTAACTATCCGGAGATCAAGACACTGGATCAGTATTTTGACCTCATCGAGAAATATAATGAAGCAAATCCAACAATGGCTGATGGAACAGAAAATATTCCATATACAATCCTTTGTGAAGATTGGAGATATTTCTGTCTTGAGAATGCACCACAGTTCCTTGACGGATATCCAAACGATGGATCATGTATGGTAGATCCTGATACAAAGAAAGTACTTGACTATAATACATCTGATACAGCAGTTAAATATTTCAAGAAGCTCAATGAAGAGTATAATAAGGGAATTGTAGATCCTGAGTCATTCACACAGACATATGATGAATATATCTCTAAGCTTTCTACAGGACGTGTACTTGGAATGATTGACCAGTGGTGGGATTTTGCATACACAGCAGGTGATGCAATTAAACAGGCAGGTCTTGCTGAGCAGGGATGCGATTACATTCCGGTACCTGTAACAATCGACGGCCGTGACAATCAGTGGCACAATGCAGGCGGTGCTTTCAACGAGGCAACAGGTCTTGCTGTTACAACAGCCTGTGATGATGTAGATGCGGCCATGAAGTTTGTAAATGATCTTCTTGATCAGGATATCCACAATCTAAGATTCTGGGGTGTCAAGGGTACTGACTATGAAGTAGATGAGAATGGTGAGTTCTACAGAACAGCAGATGAGAGAAAGCAGGCTTCTGATACAGCATACAAGGCTTCTCATTTATGCTCATACTCATACTTCCCACAGTACAATGGAACAAGTGATGATGGAATCAATGCCAACAAACCTGATGGACAGGCAAGAGAGTTCTATGATGGTCTTAACAGTGATGTACAAGAAGCTTTCGATGCCTATGGTGTTAAGACATATGTTGAAATGCTTGGAACAAACGATGCACCTGGAGATTGGTATCCGATGTGGTCATACTCTAACAACTTTAACACAAGCACTCCTGGTGGAGTAGCCTGGACAAAGATTGGCGAAGTTAAGCATGAGCAGCTTCCACAGGTTGTTATGGCAAAAAACTTTGACAAAGCATGGGATACATACATGGATGCATACAATGCATGCAATCCACAGGATTTCCTGGATGAATTACAGACTGAGCTTGATAAAAGATTAGAGCAGGCTGCTAAGTTCAAATAAAGCTTAAATGAAATTTAAGGCAGGCAGATGTAATAGCGTTTTATCTGCCTGCTGCCTTTTAAGGAGTGGTGTCATGTCATTAACGAGAGAAAATAAAAAAGAAAAGGTCAGAAAACCTAGAACAAAAATTACATGGAAAGAAGTCAAACGCCAGAAAGTGCTGCTGTTCTGGGCAGCAATAATGGTGGCATATGGAGTCGTATTCTATTATCTGCCGCTCGCTGGCTGGGCAATGGCATTTCAGGATTACAAACCAAGACTTGGTATATTTCATTCTGCATTTGTTGGATTGGACAAATTCAAGATGCTGTTCTCGGATATGACATTTATCCGTGTTATAAGAAATACACTCGCAATGGGCGTTATCAATCTGGTTGTAACTTTTGTCACAGCCATAGCATTTGCAATCTTACTTAATGAGATTGCATCAAAGGGTGGAAAGAAAGTAGTACAGACTATATCATATCTTCCACATTTCCTTTCATGGATCATTGTAACAGGTATTTTACACGATATGCTTTCAGGAACAGGTATTGTAAATGAGTTCCTTGTAAATATGCATATTATAGACCAACCGATAAACTTTTTCGCACATACGGGATATTTCTGGCCGATAGTGGCATTTGCCAATGTATGGAAAGAAACAGGATGGAATGCAATCATATATCTTGCAGCCATTACATCAATAGATCCTTCACTTTACGAAGCAGCATCTATTGATGGAGCGGGACGCTGGGCAAAGATCAAGTACGTAACACTGCCGGGAATCAAACCAACTATCATAATCCTTCTTCTTATGAATGTAGGTAATGTTTTAAATGCAGGATTTGAGATACAGTATCTCTTAGGAAACGGTCTGATACAGAAAGTATCACAGACTATTGATATTTATGTACTTAAATGGGGCATAAGCCAGGGAGATTATGCAATAGGTACTGCAGCAGGTATATTCAAGAGTGCGGTAAGTATAATTCTTATATTTATTGCAAATAAAATTGCCAAACATAATGGTGAAGAGCAGTTGTTTTAAGGAGGTCTTGTACGATGGCAGATATAACAGCAGGCTCTGTAAAGAGCAAAAAGAAAAAGAAGATAAGTATATTTCCAATTGTAAATTGCATCATTATGGTATTGTTTTTGATCATAACGCTTTATCCGGTGCTTAATACACTTGCGATATCGCTTAATGATGGTACAGATGCATTAAGAGGTGGAATTTACCTCTTACCAAGAAAGTTTACCTGGAAGAATTATATAACGGTTTTACAAAAAGATAATCTTATAACAGGAGCATACATTACTGTTGCCAGAACAATAATTGGAACAGTTTTAGCACTGGTGGCAAATGCAATCCTTGCTTTTATAGTCAGCAGAAAAAGATTTTTGTTCAAAAGAGGTTTATCCCTGTTTTGGGTTATCACAATGTATGTCAATGGTGGATTAATCCCTACCTTCCTCCTGTACAAGGGACTTGGGCTTACCAATAGTTTTTGGGTTTATGTAGTCCCTGGAATGGTCAGTGCGTTTAACATGCTCGTTATCAGGACCTATATGAATGGAATTCCTGACAGCTTAGAGGAATCAGCGCAGCTTGACGGTGCAGGATATACCACCATTTTTTTGAAGATTTATTCACCTCTCTGCAAACCGGTATATGCGACAGTAGCTTTATTCGTAGCAGTAGGACAGTGGAACTCATGGTTTGATGCAATGCTTTATAACCGTATGAATACAAAGCTTACTACATTACAGTATGAGCTTATGAAGCTTCTTTCAGCTGTAACAAATCAGGGAGGATCAGCAGAAACATTGAAAAATGCTGTAGGCGCAGTTACACCTACCTCAGTTCGTGCCGCAGCAACAATTATAACAATGCTTCCGATCATATGTATTTACCCGTTTTTACAGAAATACTTTGTTACAGGACTTACACTTGGTGGAGTTAAAGAATAAATATTTTTTTACAGAATGCCCGGCAGGATAACTGCCGGGTGTTTTTGTGTAAATGTTTATTTGAAAGGAGAATTTTCTTCAAACCAGGAGCAAAATGAGAAAAATGGTACGTTGGCACTAAATAGTAGTGGATTATTATAAAAAACTGTTGTATAATAAAACTACTTTAAAAACTCAAACAAAAGAAGGGGGATTTTATGAATAGTCAACAGTATAGCAGAGCCAACAAACGTGTATTCCTGGCGGTAATCATAGTATTTGCATATATAGCATTTACGTTATTTGCAGCATTTGGGATAAAAGATGCAGATACCACAAGGATAATTATACAGCTTGTTGCGGCAATAGCAGTAATGGTAATATCTATCATTGCATTTATTACAAAAAGAGACAGCAGAACCGGTGCACTTATGATGGTAAGTGCCATGACAGCCGGATATTTTATTATCGCACTGTTCAACTTAACAATCGGTACATGGACGTATGCCATTCCGCTTGTTATTGCGGCAATGATATATCTGGATATCAAGATGATGATGGTGATGAATGCAGTAATAATCATATCCAGCGTCATCAGGCTTGTAATGCAGCTTGGAATAGGGGGTACAGCTCTTCAGAATGATGTGATAGCAGTATTTGTACTTATACTTGTGGGATATGCGTCAGATAGTATCACGATTCTTCTTACTCATTTCTTTGATGAAAATATGGATGAAATCAAAGAGTCGTCCATGGCACAGGTGGACAGCAATAAGAAGATGGTAATAGTTGCGGAGAATATTTCAAAGCACTTTGACGAGGCTATGGCCATGTTAAATGATCTCGATGAGGCGGTTGCGGTGAGCCATAGTTCAATCCAGGAGATAGCAGACAGCACAGAGAGCACCGCGGAGGCTATCCAGAAGCAGGCAGCTATGTGTGTTGATATTCAGGGAAATACAGACAATGCAGAGAGTGGAATCAAGGCTATGATAGATGCCTCACGCCAGACTGATGAGACCGTAAAGCAGGGAGCTGATGTTGTGGAAGAACTCAAGGAGCAGGCACACAACGTGGCAGAGGCAAGCAATGTTACAGTGTCAGTTATCCAGAGTCTTACAGCCAAGGTAGAGGATGTAAAGAGCTTCGTTGAGTCGATTATCAATATTTCAAACCAGACCAATTTACTTGCACTCAATGCTTCAATTGAGGCTGCCAGAGCCGGTGAGGCGGGAAAAGGCTTTGCGGTAGTTGCCGATGAAATCAGACAGCTATCAGAGCAGACAAAGGACGCATCAGCCAATATTACAGAGATTATTAACAAGCTCAATGAGGACACAAGGCGTGCCAATGAGAGCATAGAAAACTCTGTATCATCGGTTGAGAAGCAGAATGAGCTTATCGACGACACAAGAGACAAGTTTAATGCAATGGGAGAGGCCGTTGGGCTGTTGATGAAGGATATCAATGTGGCTGAGGAGAGTATCAAAAAGATTCTTGATTCCACAACAGTCATATCAGACAATATCACACACCTCTCAGCAACAGGAGAAGAGGTTGCAGCTTCTTCAACAGAGGGACTTCGCATGGCTGATACCACAGTTGAGAGTATGGCAAAGTGCAAGAAAGTGCTGGAAAATATCTACATGCTTGCAGATGACCTCAAAAACTCTGTTGAGGAGAGCGAGGAAGTACTTGGACAGAAATATGATTTCCAGGAGCAGTAAATATGATTTTCATATTCATGGCAGGAGTGCATTAGCTCCTGCCATTTTTACATATATTTTTATGATAAAAATATTTACATTATCGTAATATATGATAAAATATTTCTAACACAATAGAAACATAAACATAGGATATATGGAGGAAGTTATGGACGATAACAATTTTATGAACAATGACAACCAGTCATCAGGCACACCGGACAATACAGGTGTATTCGGGCAGTCAGCAGGAACAGCAAATGGCTCAGACACATACAGCGAGCCACATGACACATACAGCCAGCCGACAGACACATATGGTCAGCCGGTATCCCAGCAGGGCAGTGGCAATGCGTATGCATATGGACAGGCATCAGACCAGACAGGCAGCACAGACGGATATGTCAATAATCCGGGCAGTGCATATGGTTATGCAAATCAGGGTACATACAATCAGAATTCAAATGCCCAGGGTACATACAACCAGAATCCAAATGCCCAGGGTACATACAACCAGAACACATATGCTCAGGGCTCATTTAATCAGTCAGCTTACGGACAGACGCAGTATGGCCAGCAGCCAAACGGACAGGGTGGCTACAATCAGACCGCATACGGACAGACAGCCTACAATCAGCCACAGTATGGAGCTAATCCATACAACCAGCCGCCAAAGAACAGCAATGGCTTTGGTATAGCTTCTCTGGTACTTGGAATCGCATCTATTGTACTGTTTTGTACATGCATCAATTATGTGACAGCTCTGCTTGCTATCATTTTTGGTATTATACATATCATAAAGGGCAACAACAAGGTGTTTGGTATAGTTGGTATAGCAACAGCAGCTATCTCAGTTATAGTCAGCATCATATTCTGGGTTGTGGCAGGCTCAAATGCAAGCACAGATTTTGAAAAGGAGTTCATGAAGGGCTTTGATGAGGGCTATGAGTATTATAATGATGACGATTCCTATGAGGATTACGATTATGATTATGATTATGATTCTTTTGATTATGACGATTTTGATTATCAGAATTTTGAGTATGATGGCATTTATTAGAGTTAATTATTATCAAATTATTACAGAATCAATTACATCTTGACAACAGTGGCTTTTCAGTTATATACTTAAACACAGTTAGTAAAAGGCAGTGACGAAGACAGTAGAGATGGCAGGAAAGTCAAAGAGAGCCGGGACAGGTGAGAGCCGGTATGAGTAGAGCCGTTTTGAAAATCACTTCTGAGCCGCAGGCTAAAATCGCCATACAGCGTTGCGAGAGTAGGTTCTGACGTATTCCCTACGTTACAGGGGCGGGTATGCAAGGGTATTTCCCTTAAGTACATTGTAATAGGTGGTATAGACGTATCAGGCACGCGTTCCTAATTACAGGAATGTGTGCCTTTTTTTGTGAATATTCCATAAACCGGGATGTTTACGAACAATATAGAATAAGGAGAGATAGTCATGTACAACAAAGTTGACACCAATATGAACTTCGTTGAACGCGAGAAGAAGACAGAGCAGTTCTGGAGAGAGAACAATATCTTCAGAAAATCTATGGAAAACAGAAAAGAAGGAGAGACATACACATTCTATGATGGACCTCCTACAGCAAACGGAAAGCCTCACATCGGACATGTTGAGACACGTACCATAAAGGATATGATTCCAAGATTCCAGACCATGAAGGGCAAATATGTGCCACGTAAAGCAGGCTGGGATACACACGGACTTCCTGTTGAGATTGAGGTGGAGAAGCTTCTCGGCCTTGACGGCAAGGATCAGATTGAGAACTACGGACTTGAGCCATTCATCAAGAAGTGTAAAGAGTCTGTATGGAAATACAAGGGTATGTGGGAGGATTTCTCCAACACAGTAGGTTTCTGGGCTGATATGGATAATCCATACGTCACATACGATGATAATTTCATCGAGTCAGAGTGGTGGGCTCTCAAGGAAATCTGGAACAAGGGACTTCTTTACAAGGGCTTCAAGATTGTTCCTTACTGTCCTCGTTGTGGAACACCGCTTTCTGCACAGGAGGTGGCACAGGGCTACAAGACAGTCAAAGAAAAATCAGCAGTAGTACGTTTTAAGGTAGTAGGAGAGGATGCATATTTCCTCGCATGGACCACAACTCCATGGACACTTCCAAGCAACGTGGCACTCTGTGTGAACCCTGATGACACATATGTAAAGGTAAAGGCTGTTGACGGCTACACATATTATATGGCAGAGGCACTTGCAGACAAGGTGCTCTCGCAGCTTCTTTCAAAAGAGGACGCAGAAGCAGGCAAGAAGGCATATGAGGTGCTTGAGACATACAAAGGAAAGGATCTTGAGTACAAGGAGTACGAGCCGCTTTATGACTGCGCTAAGCAGGTTGCTGACAAGCAGGGCAAGAAAGGCTTCTTCGTGACATGCGACACATATGTTACTATGTCAGACGGTACAGGAATTGTTCATATCGCTCCTGCATTTGGTGAGGATGATGCCAATGTCGGAAGAAATTATGACCTTCCGTTTGTACAGTTTGTAAACGACAAGGGAGAGCTTACAGCCGAAACTCCGTTTGCCGGTATGTGGGTAAAGGATGCAGATCCTGAGGTATTAAAGGACTTAAGCGGCAGGAAGCAGCTTTTTGATGCTCCGAAATTTGAGCATGAGTATCCACACTGCTGGAGATGTGACAAGCCTCTTATCTACTATGCAAGAGAGTCATGGTACATCAAGGAGACAGCAGTAAAGGATGACCTTATCAGAAACAACAATACAGTAAACTGGATTCCTGAGTCTATCGGTTCAGGACGTTTCGGAAACTGGCTTGAGAATATACAGGATTGGGCTATCTCACGTAACCGTTACTGGGGTACACCGCTCAATATCTGGGAGTGTGAATGCGGACACAGAGAGTGTATCGGAAGCCGTGCGGAGCTCGCCGAAAAAGCAGGAGATCCAAAGGCAGCAGAGGTAGAACTTCACAGACCATACATCGACGCTGTGACAATCAAGTGTCCTGAGTGTGGCAAGGATATGCACCGTGTACCTGAGGTGCTTGACTGCTGGTTTGATTCAGGAGCCATGCCATTTGCACAGCACCACTATCCATTCGAGAACAAGGATGTATTTGAGAAGCAGTTCCCGGCCAAGTTTATCTCAGAGGCAGTTGACCAGACACGTGGATGGTTCCATTCACTCATGGCTGAGTCTACACTCCTTTTCAATAAGGCTCCTTATGAGAATGTCATCGTGCTTGGACATGTACAGGATGAGAACGGACAGAAGATGTCCAAGTCAAAGGGTAACGCTGTAGATCCGTTTGATGCACTTGAGACATATGGTGCAGATGCTATCAGATGGTATTTCTACACAGCATCAGCTCCATGGATTCCAAAGAAGTTCTCAGGAAAGCTCGTGCTTGAAGGACAGCGTAAGTTCATGGGAACACTTTGGAACACATACGCATTCTTCGTGCTTTATGCAAATATCGATAATTTTGACGCTACAAAATACAGCCTGGAGTATGATAAGCTTGCCGTAATGGATAAGTGGATTCTTTCAAAGCTCAACTCAGCAGTGGCAGGAGTGGATGAGTGCCTGTCAAACTACAAGATTCCGGAGGCTGCAAAGTATCTTCAGGAGTTCGTAGATGATTTGAGTAACTGGTATGTGCGCCGCAGCCGTGAGCGTTTCTGGGCAAAGGGCA
>ERZ791822.658-NODE-658-length-19285-cov-3.199792_pt1 | contig 19285 bp, 16 predicted proteins | sample MGYA00510299_ERZ791822 | MGnify/ENA primary metagenome ERZ791822 (study PRJEB30046, sample SAMN00791945) | human gut metagenome | study: EMG produced TPA metagenomics assembly of the A metagenome-wide association study of gut microbiota in type 2...
TATTATAAATGAGGGGCCGAAAGTCGGTTTCCGGACTTTTGCTTCCCCCCATTCATCGGTTAAAATCAGTGAGAAAATTATTTCATTTCACTATCTCCAACAGTCCGTTTTTCATGACAGTGGTATAGTTTTTCTTATATCCCTGGAAAGGAATACAGGAATGAATGATATTATTTCTTATTTTATTACTTCCCTGGATGACCAGGGTATCTCCTTCAGGAATCCGGATAGTGACCTCTACTTCCTGCCCTTTCCAATGAGGGGGTTGTATTTTGAAATAATTGTCCAGGGTCAGTTCGTTTCCATTTTGTTCCCAATGGTATCGGATGGTATTCAACGGCCTGAAATGATCCGGGGTATGGATGCCTCTGATTTTTTTCTGAATTGTCAGGGAAGGCCGGGAAAAAGTACTTGGAGTCGCACGGATAAAAGTTTTGAGATAGATTTCTTTGGGAGGAATACTGTCGAATGCCAGTATATTTGCAAAATATCTGTTCGTATGGATGATGTTACTATTCTCGCTGACCTGAGGCAGATCATCGATCTTCAGCAGGTATTTATGCGAGGTCGTGTCGGCGGTGATAAAAGAATGGCCCTCCGTTTCTTCTGTGACATCACTATAGCTCAGACTTTGCTGTATCGTGATGATGATACCTGCGAATCCGGCAAGAAACCAGCAACCGATTGCCGTTAGAAGGAAAATCTTATTCCAGTTGAACTGGAATAAATAACGGGCCGAGATATAGATGATCAGTAATAAAGGGATATTCAGGGTGAGTAAAAGGATGATTTTCAAAGTCAGTAATAGCTCTGACGATATGGAGCTGCATAGAATATGATAAATGCTGAAATTTGTAACGCTTTCGGGATACAGCAGACACCAGAAAACCAGGATAAACAGAAAGGTTCCTGCCAGCAATCCCACGACAGACAACACACTGAACACGATCTTAAGGCATTTCCTTAAAATAGTGTTCAGTTTCTGAAAACAGGTTTTAGCACCGTTTTCTATTCCGGTGAAGAATTTTTGGATACCGGAGTTTTTTTTTAGATCATCATAGGTATCCCGGATATTTTTCTCGATATTGGAAACATTGATTTTTTCTCCTTTCATTTCCATTTTTTGCCTGGCGGTCACAGCTGCAGGTGTGGCGATCCAAAGGATAATATAAACTAGGATCGTTACTCCGTAGAAAAACGCTAACAAGACAAAAGCAATTCTTATCCATACCACCGAAATATCGAAATAAGCTGCTATTCCTGAAGCTACGCCCCCCAGAACAGATTCGTCGGTATCCCGGTATAGTTTCCGTTTTATCGGTTCTGTGCTCTTGTCCGTATCTTCGTCGATGATTACATCAGGACTACCCATGATCCGAATGATTTGGTCGATATCTTCCATGGTAACCACTTGTTTGTATCCTTTACCGAGCGCTTCTTTCAGTAATTCGGCGATCCGGCTTTCGATATCGGCCATGATTTCCCGGCCGTCTTCTTCTTTCAGATAATGACTTTCCAGGGTGTCTATGTAAGATTGGAGTTTCAGACAAGCATCGTCGTCGATACAAAATACCTGACCGTTGAGATTGATGTTGTATGTTTTTTTCATGATGTTTGTTATTGAGGTGTATGTGGTGCTTTTAGGATTTCGATAGCTGTCGTCAGTTCTTCCCACGAAGTTTCCAGGGCTTGCAGGAATTGACGTCCTTGTTCGGTGATGTTGTAATATTTCCGGGGAGGGCCCTGTGTCGATTCTTCCCAGCGATAGGCCAGCAATCCGGTGTTCTTTAATCGGGTGAGCAGAGGATAAACGGTACCTTCTACCACCAGCATTTTCGAAGCTCTCAGCTTATTGATAATGTCCTGGACGTAGGCGTCGTTTCGGGCGATGATCAGTAAAATGCAGTACTCGAGTATCCCCTTCCGCATTTGAGCCTGTGTGTTTTCTATGTTCATAAGCGCTTCTTCTTTGGTTTTACGGAACAAATATATGGATTAATATAGTATTATGCAATACATAGTACTAAAATTTTTATAAATATTTGTTTGGGATAGTACCTTACAAAGATTAGGGCGTTTTTGAGTATAAACCGTTTGAAAAAATTTGAATTGCCAGAGTGACGATAAAAACGTTTCCGTAAAAATTATTCCGCTAAAAATCGGTACTTTCGGGAGAAAGTCGGGATAATAAATTAACTTTGTAAACAAATGATTGTAGTGATTTTAAGCAATAACAATAAATAAAAACAGATATGAATAAAGTATTATTGATGATTTTAGACGGTTGGGGAATCGGGAAGCATGATAAGACGGATGCTATTTTTAATACCCCGACTCCTTTTATGAATTCATTGTCGGAAAAATATCCGCATGCTCAATTACTGACTTGTGGAGAAAATGTCGGTTTGCCGGATGGCCAGATGGGTAATTCTGAAGTCGGCCATTTGAATATCGGTGCCGGACGGGTGGTGAATCAGGATTTGGTACGGATCAACAAAGCGTGCCGGGATAATTCGATTATGCAGAATCCCGAGATTGTGAAGGCTTTTACTTATGCCCGTGACAATAAAAAACAAGTACATTTTATGGGCTTGGTATCGGATGGTGGAGTACATAGCTCTTTGGAGCATCTGAAGAAACTATGTGATGTATCTAAAGAATTTGGAATAGCCAAAACTTTTGTTCACTGTTTTATGGATGGCCGGGATACCGATCCGAAGAGCGGACTGGGATTCATAAGAGAATTGAAGGCTCATATGGACAAATCGACCGGACGGATCGCTTCTGTCATCGGCCGTTATTATGCTATGGATCGGGATAATCGTTGGGAGCGTGTAAAGGAAGCCTATGATTTGATTGTGAATGGAATCGGTACCCCTACGCAGCATGTGGAGGTAAGTATCCAACAGTCTTATGACGAAGGGATTACCGACGAATTTATCAAACCGATCGTACATGTCGGAAGCGACCGTCGTCCTGTGGGTGTGATCGAACCGGGTGATATGGTGATTTTTTTCAACTATCGTAACGACCGCGCTAAAGAATTGACTATTGCTTTGACCCAACGGGATATCCCCGAACAGCAGATGAAGAAGATGCCTTTGTATTATTGTTGCATGACTCCTTACGACGCTACTTTTGAAGGTCTGCATATTCTGTTTAATAAAGAGAATGTAGAGAATACCTTGGGAGAGGTGATCAGTAAGGCCGGTTTGAAACAGTTGCGGATTGCCGAGACAGAGAAATATGCTCATGTGACTTTCTTCTTCAACGGAGGACGTGAAGCGCAGTTTGAAGGTGAAAGCCGGATTTTGGTGCCTTCGCCGAAAGTGGCTACCTATGATTTACAACCCGAGATGTCGGCTCCTGAAGTGGCGGAAAAATTAGTAGAGCAATTGAATGCCAAATCAGCTGATTTTGTCTGCCTGAATTTCGCTAACGGAGATATGGTGGGACATACCGGTGTGTATGCAGCGATCCAAAAGGCAGTAGCAACGGTCGACCGTTGCGTCGAAAAGGTTGTGACTGCCGCTCAGGCCAATGGTTACGATGTATTGATTATTGCCGATCACGGAAATGCCGACAATGCTGTCAATCCCGACGGTACTCCGAATACGGCTCATTCGCTGAATCCGGTGCCTTGCATTTGGGTGACCGACGAAAAGGGAAAGGCTTTGAATAACGGTGTTTTGGCTGATGTCGCTCCAACCATCCTGCAGATTATGGGAATTGCCCAGCCTGCAGAAATGACCGGAAAAAGCTTGATAAAATAACAGGGATAAATGGTTTATAAAGTCTGTCAAGTTTGTAAACTTTGCAGACTTTATGAATATGATAAACAAAACCATATAGTTGTCGGTTTTCGACTATGATACAGATAGAGGATACAATCGTAAGTTTCGATATTTTTGTAAAAAAGTTTTGTTGTGATTTAGCGCAGTGCAGGGGAATTTGTTGTGTCGAAGGAGATTCGGGGGCCCCTTTGGAAGAGGATGAGCCGGTGCGGATCGAGACGAACTATGAAAATATCCGGGCTTATATGAAACCCGAAGGGATTGCAGCTGTTAAGGAACAAGGTTTCTCGGTGATCGATCAGGATGGGGATTTGGTGACCCCATTGATTCAAGGGGGAGAATGTGCTTATGCCATAGAAGAAAAAGGAAGTTGTTGGTGTGCGATCGAAAAAGCCTGGTCTGAAGGGAAGTGTGATTTTCGTAAACCGATTTCTTGTCATTTATATCCGATCCGGGTGACAAAATACGAAGGATTTGAAGCGCTGAATTACAACCGTTGGGATATTTGCGGATGTGCCCGGCTAAAAGGTGAGCAAGCAGGTATGCCGTTGTATCGTTTTTTAAAACAGGCTTTGATCGCTCGGTATGGTGAAGAATGGTACGAGCAGTTGGAGTATGCCGCCCGTGAGATTGAAGCTGGAAATATAGAAATCCCTCCTCGGTAAATACTTGAATGCAAGTTTATTGTTTTGGATGGAACGACTAAAACTGAATTTTAGACATTTTTTTTGGTATTTTGTTTGCAGAATAACAGATTCTCCTTATCTTTGCAAGCGCAAAAGCAAAATGGTGGATGTAGCTCAGTCGGTTAGAGCGTCGGATTGTGGTTCCGAAGGTCGTCGGTTCGAGCCCGATCTTCCACCCTTTAAGAGGGTGTCCAAAAAGTATTTGGCACCCTCGATTTATTCGTATCCCTATTGGAGACTGAAATCAAATATCCGATTCTACAAGGGGGTATTTTGCCTTTTTGGACACCCTCTTTTCAGCTTATCCGGATTAAGGAACTCCGAACAACGTGTAGAAAAGGTTAATGACCATACGATACAGGGATGGATGCGTTGTACTCCTGATGGAAAGGAATCCGTGGTTTCTATGCCCGGAAAGTAGCGGAGTATTGCGAGAATTCGATGAAAAAATTCGGAAACGGGGAACAGGGATTCGTATCCGGGAATTTATCCGACCCCCTGGAATAGGCTTATTTAGATTGGAGTACGGGTAAGTTATGGGAGAGTCTGGGAGACCAGGATAAAGCCCGGGCCTATATCGGAAAAGTCAGGCTTACCGGAATGTCTGGAAGTCCGAAGTGCGCTGATTTCAGGCCCGTCAGAATAAAGATCGATGACTGAACTGGCAGGGAAAAGCGGTAGGGACAAGGTTGTGTCGAGAGTAATCCGTTTCAGCAAGGTTGGTTTGTGCCTCACGATATCGAGGGTATGAAGGCATTGAGGGGAGAGGTTTTCTTTATTCAGGAATTGGAACTTTTCTTCGACCGTACGACGAAGGATTTTCTGTGGAGTGATTACTATAATCATCCCAACGAACCCGATCATCATGTGCCTTTTTTGTTTAACTATTCTTCAAAACCCTATACGAACCGACCAGGCCTGTCTTCAATGAAGCTGTGCTGAAACTCGATCCGAAATTTTATCCCGGCAAGAAGTTTATGGTAAAGGCCCTGAACAATTCCCCCCGAAAATGTCTATATCCAAAAGATCTGGCTGAATGGCAAACCGCTCGACCGATTGTGGATTTCCCATGACGAAATCATCTCCGGTGGCGAATTGGTATTTGAATTGGGTGATACCCCCAATAAGTCCTTAGGTCTATAAAATAAGAAGAGCTGTTCTGAGTCGGAGCAGCTCTTTCTTTTAAGAAAAGACTACAGATTGGATTATATATTTGGTTATAGCAAATAAAACCAAAGTTTGTGACGATCCGGTGACGAAACCGTGAAAAAATAGTTACATCTTTTCTGATCCCCCCTCTATCCTTGTAAATAAATCTCCCTAAACCGTTGTTTTTTCAATTTCAATGATTACCTTTGCATCCGAATTCAAAACGGGGCGTAGCGCAGTCCGGTAGCGCATCTGCTTTGGGAGCAGAGGGTCGCAGGTTCGAATCCTGTCACCCCGACAGAAAATGAGACAGTTACGAAAGTAGCTGTTTTTTTATTGTCGTGATTTTTGGGTGAAATGGGTGGTTTTCGTCAACCAGAACGTCAACCAGAAATTTAGTATGAATGCTTCAGTATCAGTGATTTGTTACAAATCTAAGGTGCTTTCTAATGGAAAATCCCCTTTAATGCTTCGGGTTACAAAAGATAGAAAACCAAAGTATGTAAGTTTGGGTATATTTGCTAGCATTTTGAAGAATACAGGTGTTAATATAGCTCTAATCTCCCAAGCATTAGGACACCAAGATATAAAGACAACAGAAATATATCTTAGTAAGTTTGATGATAAGCAAATGGATGAAGCCATGAGTAATTTACTTTAGGTACATCTAAAATTAATAAATTTAGTAAGGTGAGTTTTAGCCAGAATGGTATATAACAATGTATCTTCTGGCTATTATTCACTGGTTAAATGTTTTATATGAATAAATAAAAAAGATGTCAAGTAAAAAAAATTATTTGTATGAATATTTTAAGAAATGTTCTATCTTTCAATACTTCGGTAAATTTTACCGATTTTAAAAATTAAACATTCGAACCGGTTTTTCCGGTTCAATACACCAACGAGTTCATTGAAATATTGTCAAAAACGAATCTTCAAGCAGTAAGATTTATGTGTGCTTTCCAATGTGATAATTTGCTGAGATTAAACAAGAAAAGTATTGCATAATTCGATGATTATTAGTAAATTAGAAGTATACAACCCCTTCTGATTATGGCTAAAAAATCTCTTCTTATGCAATACCAATCCGAGTGCCAAGAGGCTCTCAAATCAGTAGCAAATATACACAAACCATTTGAAAAAGTCTTCATGGATGTAATGAAATTGTTTATGGCCATCCCCGACAGGATAAACTTTCTTCAATTGGGACGATATGGAGAATTCTCGGAGCAGACCTATCGAAACAATTTCAAGAAAGACTCATTTGACTGGTTTTCATTTAATGAGCAACTTGTCAAAGAGCACCTGCATGGTACAAGAAAGGCAATTGCCATAGATCCGTCCTATATATCCAAGTCCGGAAAGAAAATCCCTTGGTTGGGATATTTCTGGTCAGGTTGTGCAGGAGAATACAAGCGAGGTCTTGAAATCATGGGAATCGGAGTCATCGATGTAGACAATCACGAATGCATGACTTTAGGCTCGGTTCAAAGTCCCGACACCAAAACCCTGAACAATATTGACAAGACTCTTGTCGATTGGTACGCAGGCTATCTGATAAACAGAAAAGAACAAATTCAACGTGTATCCAACATTGTTGTTGCAGACGCTTTCTTTTCCAAAAGCACATTCGTCACACCTATGTGTGATAACGGCTACAATGTTATCAGTCGTTTCAGGAATGATGCGGTTCTTTTTTATCCGACAACGGCAAAACATACTGGAAAGAAAGGACGGCCAAAGCTATACGATGGTACAATAGATTTCTCCAGCCTTGACATCTCCAGATGTACGGAGCATAAAGTTGACAAGGGAAAGCTATATGGGCTGAAAGCCTGGTCCAAAGCCATGAGACGCATGATTAGCCTTGCCGTCTGGTACCCTGAGGAAAACAGTACTGACAAGTGGCAGCTGTACTTCTCGACAGACCAAAACCAATCGGCGATTGATGTCTTGGAATATTACAGGACACGATTCCAGTTGGAGTTCTGCTTCAGGGACAGCAAGCAGTATGCAGGAATCACAGACTGCCAGTCAACAGACTTCAGAAAACTGTCATTCCACTTTAATGCGTCACTTACGGCTATCAATCTGGCAAAAGCAGCTTGCAAAAGGATTGGAATACCTTATTCCATCTCATCATGCAAGTCGGTAATACACAATGCTTATATGCTTGAACGATTTATTTGCGTGTTCGGCATTCAACCGGACACAACATTAATTGACAAAATTTTCAAAGAACTGATTCTATTTACTGCCAGAGCCGCTTAGGCTCAGCAAATTTTTAACGAACTATTGATTACAAGTTTATCAACAGAAAGTCATTTCCATCATACGCAATAATTCTTTTATCATCATCGCTTACACAGAATGCCTGTAGTCTTTTATTTATCACATATGTCTCAAGGATATTACCTTGCCAATCGCATTTTACAACTTTGGTCTCTGCCGTACCATCAGAATGCTTCTTATCCATATCAGATGCTTTTAAACCCCAGTATAAAGCATAAATATAGTTATCGGTTGTGCTAATATCTTTAAATTGGATTGGGTTTGCCTCCCAAACATCAGCTTCAGATATTGTAGTATAGTCAAAAGACTCTATTGCTACTATAACTGTTTTATCCAGACTATTAATAAAATCATATATTTGAATAGCAGGAAACATTTGAAAAGCGTATACTCCCATTTTCTTCTTGTGATTATATGAGAATTTTCCATGATTTAAAATCCAAGAAGGGTATCGTTCATCAAAGATAAGTTTCCTTATTTCGGTAACAATCGGCTGGCTGTTATGATTATCTGAGTGATATATAGCTTGTATGCCTGACATTGGCTGTCGTCCTATGAAATAATACTCATCTGGAGATTTGTAAAATGCTTGCTTTGCCTCCAAGACCATTTCATATGGAGTTCGCGCATTATTGGACATCAATGCTTTAGATGTTCTAAGTATAGTATCATTAGAGATAATGTTGATATAGGGTTGATCACGTTCAACTACATACATATTTCCATTATTATCCCAAAATGATACAGGAGCAAATATGCTGTAATAATTATTTTCTTCTCTGAAAAAGGTTTTGCGAAATTTTAATAAAGTGTTATTATAATCAATATCATAAGAACAAAGCATTTGATGCCCGTAACCCCCAACATAATCATAAGTAAGATATAATGAATGCTCAATAATTCTTAAATCCTGAATATTCTTGATTTGCAGGGTGGAGTCAACCACAAAAGGGGTTGAAGAAACTCTTGAAACACTCTGAGCAGTGGTATTACCACATGATACGACACTTAACATGAATAAGACGAGACAAGTGGCATAAGTTAAATTTTTCATAATTCATTATAATTTATGTGACACATTTTTATTTGATTAGATTGAATTTCAAAGATTGACACCGGTGGGCAAACAAAACGATACGGACATAATTTGCATTTAGTGCAATCACGGGTTAATCTCCATGTTCGATTTTCCTTAAACTCATCTATGACTACATCAACCAAAGAGAACCCTTTATCGTTTACATTTGCTATACTTTTTTTTGAACCGTGGGCATATACATTCCCATCTGGAGCTATATCTATCAATCCATAGAAATTGGAGTTTAATTTTTTATTTCTAAAAAGAGCATTGAGATTAATTTTGGTTTCCTCTATATCACTAAGTTCCGTATAGACATATTTGCTAAACATCTCTTGATTGTTGCCCGTCCATACAGGCAAAATAACGCCCATATTAAACATTATGTCCTGCTCATCATATGCCAAATATTTTTGGTCACAATTGTATGCACTATTAAAAGTATAAAATTTATCATTACTACTAAATCGATCTTGATAAACAATAAATGATAGATTTAATTTAATGTCTATTTTATTTATCGATGTTACTATGGTTTCATAATCTTCGGAGTACAAATGTACTCTATATGCGAAATTGTATTTCGATAGCAATCCAACAAGTTCCTCACACGAATAGCGCTCCAAAAAATTGTTTGAAAAAATTATATCAATAGTAGCAACACTAGTTAATTTCAAATTGTCTATTAGAATTCTCAATTGGTCTAATGTTAATGAAGCTGCAGAGTCTTCGTATGATGGACAAGGATGCTGAGTAGCCGCGATGCTTCTTAATCTTTTTAATAGAGAGTTGCCTTTATCTATCATATTCGAGAGTCTTATAAAAGCACCTGAAATATACTTTAATTTGGAACCAATTAGCTGTAGCCTGCTTTCAATTCCATTATCATTGAACTTATTTATATCTTTCTGTAAGTTCAAAATTGGTAGACAGATAATTGGTTTAACATCGCTTTCATCAATGCCTATTACGCCATTCTTTAACGCCCAATCGATGTCACGAGATTTATACTTATCTAAAATCTCATATTTAACAACCCCAAGATTTATAGGTGTATATAACATCTTTATTAGGTTGATTAGTTTTTCATCACGAGAAATCTTGACAATGCCACCATTTGTATTATATAATAATATCAAACTGTCGTTAATAATATCAACGAAAACATTTGGCGACATCGTTAGCCATTTTGTATGTTGCGAGTCTAACATCATAATATTACTTCGTATTGCTGCATTATATATGAGTACGCTTCTGGATATTTTCTTAGGAAGTCATTTACCTCCATTTGCATTGATTTATTGTCGATAGAAGTTACAAAGTACGAACATCGAGCAAAATGAGATTCCAATTGGCCATTATTAAATATACAACATAAACAACCTTTGTGATTAAAGCACTTCCGACAAGTCTGTCGAACTCTGTCATAATATGAATTATACATTTGGGCAATAGCCTCAAAGTCTATATTTACTTTTTGGTCTTTAATTGTGCCTAACTGATACTTATAACTAATTTTCTCACAAGGCATAATTTTGCCGGAAACAGTAACAAATATCTTTTTGGTAAACGGAAGACATGTGCCAGTAGGAAGTTCTTTTCTTTCCTGTTGTGAGTTAAACAATAATTCATTATAGTCCATATATGCATATGGTGAATGCATTAAGATATAACGGGCAACTCTCTCAAAATTAGGGTTATTCCAAAATGGCAATTCTGACAGATCCTTATTCATTTCCATCGTTGATTTCCATTTATCTTGAAAAATGGACTTAAAGAGTTCTATCTCATCTAAATTTATTCCATCTGTATTTATTTCGGATATAGTCGGAGATTTATGATAATGCGTGTATATATATTCAGTAATATCTTTAACCGAAGTTCTATTACTTAAGACAGCATTAAACTCAACAGATGATTCAAAATAATATGGATATTTATCTTTTAATTGTTCAACAGCGTCAGTTATTTTGCCGAATGCAGGTTGACCATTAGGAAACACTCTTAAAGATGACCCATTTTCATCTCCGTCCAAACTGATAAGAATCTTGAATCTTTTTTTAACGAGATAATCCATATAACGTGGCAACAATATAGCGTTTGTTGTCATAGAGAATACAAAGGTCTTATTATATTTAGATAGATTATTCTCAATGTAATCCACCACACCATAAATAAATGGCATATTCAAAAGTGGCTCGCCTCCATAAAAACTAATTATAATGTTACTATCCCCTTGGGTGTCGTAACCAGCATCCCACAAATTTTGTAGATATTGCAACAATGTTATGGCATTGTCCAAAGGCAATTCTCTGCCTTTTCTCATATCTTTGTTAGAGTACAACTTTCCATAACCACAATAAACACACGACAGATTACACCGTTCTGTGATTTCGAATGTAATTTGTGGTGTGTTCGCCAAATATTCGGCTATATTATTGCCATTTAAGTAATTCATATCATCTTAATTCTATAGGTTCATAAGGCATTCCCTTTTCGTCTTTTGCAGGAGAACCAAAAGAACCGTCGTTTTGTCTGACCAACACTCTTGATCCAGCTGAACTTAGAAATGTCATTGGTGTTGTCATCATTCTGTGAATTGTACGAGCTGCACTCTCTTCGGTACATTTCTGTTCTTTCTCATATTGATATATATGTATAGGCGTTGCTGACACGCTTAAACTATACATTTCCCAGATATACATTCCTGTAGACTCTTCAATCTTAATGATGAGCCCTGGCAATCCAAAAAATTTATATGGGCCATAAGAAATAGGAACATCCAGAGTATACCAGGCCGTATATTCTCGTCCAGCATATTTTGTCGTTGCTTTGTTGCATGTGTAATTATACAACACCATTGTCTCGTCCAATGAGTATGTCCAATTAAGATCTTCCCACATAGAAGGATAACATAATACTCCGGCATTTAATATCATCCGATATTTTTCATGTCGTCTTTTCTCCAAAGGATAGCTGTATATTTCACAAGGGTATGTAATATTAGGATTGTTGCTTGTTGATAATCCTTTCTTAAAGTTCTCTGTTGCCAAAGAATCATAATGATAGATTATCTCACTATAATCTTTGATAACACTTCTACCAACTTGAATAACTCTTCGGTCCTCATTATATTGTTTCTGGGATGAATGGTTTTTAAATTTAAAACTATAATGGATTTCAAAACGTGTAGTATCAATACATTTGTAATTGTCTAATCCTTGAGGAGCAGGAGACAATTGGGCATAAACATTAATACCCCAAAGAATAGCTATGACAGATAATAGATATTTCATAATGCTTCATTCTGTGAAGGGTTCGGCAACCCTTCACAGAATTGTTGCCGAACCCTCATTGTTAATAACACTTAAGGAGTAACAATCACCGGATCAAGGAAATATACCATCTCTGTCATTGAGCCCTTAGAACTCAAGTTTCCTGCATGGTTTGCAGTTCCATTATCCATTGTTGAATTAGATCTGCATGCGCAACCACATACATTACCTCCTGCGAGGGCGTTCATTTCTCGCTCATTCAAAGCATTCTGAGCAAGAGCACTGAATTTTAAAGTCTTCATGTTGCTGTTAGTTAAATTTGTTAAACATAGATTGATTATTTATACACCAATTGCAATTGTGTCTTTAGAATATTCTGCACCTTATCTTCAAAAGGATACTTCGAGGTCGAATGTGATAAATCGAAGTATTCTCTGTCAAACCATTTGATATTGAATATACATAACTCTTCTTATTAAAGATGTTGTCACAAGAGAGGGTGAATGACCATCTTTTATATGTGTATTTGATGTTGGCTTCACCAAGCAAGAATGATCCATCATCATTGTTCAAATTGTTATAATAATGCGAGGCACTTGCACCAAGTGTTATATCATACGGGAAATAGAACTCCAATAACGCATTATTGCTTATAGTTCTTAATAAAGGCATATCTTCACCTGTTTTCATTCGCGTCTGAGACTGAGAATATGACCCATTATAACTGAACGATAGCCATTGGAATGGCGTTAGACTTATATCCAACTTTGCATTTAGTGAATTGCCATTATATCGAACAATCTCATTCTGCAGCAGAATTGGACTGTCGTAATAACCATAACCGCATTCTGCACCAATTTTGAGTCTCTTCCAGTCAAAGCCTTTACTTGCTCGTAACTTTGCAGAGAAGACATCCATTGTCTCATTGGTTTTGATGCTGGTAATTCTCTCCGATATTCCATCATAATAACTACCATATAGAACATCTGGACGATTATGAGTCCAACTCACATCAATTCCAAAGAACAGCATTGAAACGATGTTTTTGTAATCATATGACAATGTGTAATTCTGCACCTGAGACTGGTATAGTTCGTTATTCTCATACACAGATAATTGTCTATATGATGTTAGGATATATTGATCGTATAGGTTCTCTATTGCAGGATTTGAGTGACTTAGACTTGAGTTAAAACGAAGTTCATTTGTTCCATCTATATCATATTTCAAAGTAAGATGTGGTTCTACAACAAAACGGTGTTTGTCCGTGTCAATATAAGTATCTTTGTTATTCAGATTGAAATATCTGTAGTTACCAGTAACATATAAGTCCGCATAGAATCTCTTTATCCTATAATTCGCAATAATACCAATACCAGTATTGATGGAAGTCAAACGCAAATCATTTTTATATGTATCCAAATAGCTTGTCAATCCATTATGTGAATAATCAAAGAATATAGTAGGATGAATTTGGAGATTACCCCAGACTATTGCAGATAAGAAATCGAGCCGATTTTCAGTTGATATATTTCTACGTTCAGCAGACTGAAACATTTGTTCAGACATAATTACATCAGGAAACAGATTGGGAGCGACTGATAAACTATGTGGTTTCTTTTCAAGATTAATCTTTGACAGAAACTCAACACCTTTGTCGCTTCCTGTTCTACTGGTCAAATGAAATAGGTTATGCAGTCGATAGTTCTCAACATTATTTTCCTGTATAATATCTTCTCCAGCATAGATATTACTATAGCCATCGGTTGATAGCCAATCAAATTTCAACTGTTCCTTAATATAGTTTCTCTCGGTATTCTGCATATAGGTAATATTACCATTGGCAATATTTCTATGGAGAATACCATTGAAGCTTTCGTCAACCACATTCTTTGACCCATCAGGAAGCAGTGTCGTAGTCACAGATTGATTGCTGCGTTCATCTCGATCATTTAGATAAGCTGCATTAATTCCAAGTTCACCATTCTTGCCTACACGAAATACTTGGTTGTATGTTGCAGAATGTGATTGATTGAAATAATAGTATCTTTTGTTTATTCCTGGAGTGGCAGGCATTGCAATATCTGAAATAGTAGATGTCCTGGAATAGTCATAATCTGTGTGTGAACGTAGTTCACTTTCAAGGTCAGTTCCAGAATTATTACCCTTATATGTGGCAAGCAATTGGCTGTTTCTCTGAAAATATGTAGTTATAAGTTCATTGTCCCAAAGCAGTTTATCTACATATCCTCCTCCAAGAGTAGCAATAAGATTGAAAACACCCTTTACGCCGCTTTTGAGTTTGAGGTTTATTGATGCTCTCTCTTCCGGTTTAAGGTCTTTCAATGCCTTGATGTCCTGATGGTTTTCCAAAACCTCGATCGTACTGATGCTGTTTGGATCGATATTGTTTGTAGCAATACCGTATCGTCCTTTCATAAGGTCAAGACCCTCGATATAGAAGTTTTTGATAGGTTGTCCTTTGTATGAGATCTGTCCGGCATCTGATACAGTTATACCCGGCAGGCGTCTTAGAACCTGGCCAATGGAGATGTCATTCTTAGATTGGAATGATGCCACATAATAGCTTATTGTGTCACCTTTAGAATATATTTTAGGGGCACGAACTACCACTTCATCTATTTCTTGCGCCTTTTCATCGACAATTATATCTCTATTCTGCGACTTGTTGTCACATATAACGCTAGTCGGTGTGATATTCAATCCTGAGACATTAATACATATGCTATCAACAGGAGCCTTGAACGATAATGTAAAAGAACCATCTGTACCACTTAAGCAAGAGGCAAATACACTATATTTCTGCTCTACTCGTGACACATAGACATTAACATCTGCAACACCATTTCCTGATACATTTCTTATTATTCCGGAAATATGTGTGTTTGTTTGTCCCAACAAAATCGTTGGAACAAACAAACAGATGATTAATAGGGTTATCAAAGACTTCTTCATTACAGTTTAGTATAGGTTTAAAATCCCCTCATATTCATTCTCATCTGCTACATATAGAATGCTATATGTTCCAGATTCAAGATTAATTAATAGTGGGCTGTCATTGTTAGAGAGATAAAAAATGCGACTAATGCCCGAATTAAGGTCTGTTACGATAACTTCAACATTGCAGTTTCCCTCAGATGAATCGAAATACATTATGCCAGAATCATAATAACAATCAATCCATAATGGCACCACCGTTCTAGGTCTATTTTTTGAGCCCGTTATATGCAGACGTGCTAAGGGTAAATCCGTTGTGGTAGTACTTGTCGTTTCTTGTGCAAACGATTCTGGAACTGCAATCGCAGTCTAGATGATTAGGCAGAATAAAAACTTTTTCATAAGGCGATAATGTTTGATTTCAGTTGCAAAGGTAGAGGGCAAAAATCAAACAATTATCATTTTAGTAATAAAATAAACTATCTGCATGAATTTATATCTATGTGATAATCAATAAATTAAACAGCGGATAGATTTTAGTTTCTATCCGCTGTTTAATAAATCCGTAAACTGTTGATAATCAGTCCATTTTCTCGCTTTTCAAATGGGGGGGATAGGTTGTTGATAATCAATACATTAACTACATATATGACATAAACTTTTCTTTTTCTATAGAAGAGCTACGACTAATTTTCTGTTTAAGACGCGACTTTCTATTATATACGACCTCTAATTTCTCATTAATAAAGATACTTATTGCTCGTGCCGAAAAGCCTGCAACTGAATATAAATATAATATGCAATCAGACTCTTTAATTTCAGGAAAAGTTTCTCTGAAGCGAGACATTAGATTGTCTCTATATGTGTTCACGAAGCTTTCTAATTCTTTAAGTGTCTTTTGGTCGGATCCTAATCCTGAAACCAATTCCATGACATTTGTATATATTTTATGCTTTTCATTTACCGTTCCTTGATATTCGTAATATGTACTACTGAGTCTATCAATAGTTGCAAAACGCTGTTCAAATAAGTTACTAATTGCGTTTTGCATCGCTTCATTCTCTGCTTTATGATGTTCCATTGTACTATTTATCACATCTTGCATTTCTTGCGCCTCGCTTTCCTTAATCTGCAACATATTGCGAAGATTAGATGCTAGTAGCATATTGTTCTCAATCTCTTTTTTTTGAGAACGGCTACGCTGAGTCACAATAATAGTAATCAAAATAGCTATTGTCGCAAAAACGATAATATATGTGTTCTTAGTCCGTTTTGTATGGATTAAGTCTTTTTCTCTGGCTAATATTTCATGGTTTCTATAAATTGATACAGCTTCTGTTACATTCTGATTAATAACATCGTGTAATATTTTATTATTATTTGCATTTTCACTTTCAAGAGCATTGAGAGCTTCTTTGTAATTCCCAATATGCTTATTCCATTGATAAGATAACCATTTTTGAGTAGTATCAATAGACATTAACATATCCATATAGAATTTGGCACTATCTATATCTCCTGTTCCAAAATAAGACACTCCTATATTGCGATAGTCATCTATTGTAAGTAGATTATTATCAAGTTCTCTAATTCTATTATAATATACTTGAGCTAAAGTATAATCTTTTTTCGCAACATAAGACGTTGCTAATAGTCTTAGCCCATCGCTTAATAAAAGTGTATCTTGTTTAACTGAAGCTATATTTACCACTTTCTGTCCAATCTCAATACTACTATTGTAATCCGTACTATTATGAAATGCCTTACCAATATCCCAAAGTCCCCAATCTGCATAATTTGTATATCCAGACAATTGAAAATATTCATATGCTTTTTGAGCATAATTTAGACTTTCTACACTATTGTATGCGTTATTGTAGATGTCAGAAAAAGAGCGGCATATAAGTCCTAAGTAAAAATAATTATTGATTTTCTTAGCAGATACTTCGGCTTTAAGAAGATTTATAATAGCTTTAGAGTACTCTTTAGTATTTTCTTGTATGCGAGCCAGGTAATAATATGATAACATCTTATGGTACTCATCATCCAGGTCTTTATAAAAATCAACAGCGCGTTGAATTTGAGATATATCCTGAGTGTCAATGTAGTTTTTGTCTAGCGCTTGAACATATAACACAGAGTAGAGAGCCTTGTCTGCAGAGGACTTAAGGGACATTGTGTCTATGCCTTGTAGTATAATCAGCGAAGAATCTGGTCTCTCCTCCATAAGTTGCTCTGCAGAAATCAATTCTTGATTTCTTGATACCGTAGAATTGCACCCTACCAATAAAATGATGAAGACAAATATAAAAACAAAGACTATATTCTTAACTACGTGTTTCATAAACAATTAATTTTTGTGCAAAATTACAGAAAATATCCCAAATGGAGCCCGGAATCCTGCTTATTTGCCGGAGGATTTCGACCGTCCGATGGTATTTATCGCTGAAGCAGGCGATATCGTTGGGACACGGATCGGTGTAAAAACAGATTGGTATTGTTTGTGTCTGGATGCAGATGCGCATCATTTTAATAAAGAACATCCTATTTTTCACGGACCTTTTGAGGTGAATATTTCAGTGGAACTAAAACCGACTCCTTCGGAGGCATTCCGTTTTGTACGGACTGACGGGCAACCTTTGCCGGATTCGCTGGAAATGTGGCGGGTACAGACAAAAGGATATAAAACTGAAGAAGGTTTCCGCCCCGGAATGATCGCCAGACCCTGGGGATTTGCGGATTCGCCGGATGCCGAATACATCTCAGGGGGTGTCAGTGCTAAAGATATCGATGCCGTAGCGATGGGAAGGCATGGTAATTTCTTCTTTTGGGGATTTTCTGCCTCCCCGGAGAATATGACGGATGAAGCACAGACTGTTTTTGCCAATGCCGTGGCATATATTTCAAAATTCGCGGGCCAGACACCTATCGCCCGGAGATATAAAAGTGATATAGCCACCCGTGAATATGCCGTACAGCAGAAAGATTTTATTTCCTATAAAAGATGGCAGGAAAGAATGGTCGTGGAGAAACAGTATATAGAAAAAACGGAAGAAATCAAAAAAGTGGCTCTGGCGAAGCAGGCCAAAGGGGAGAAGCTGACAAGTGAAGAAAAAGCAGCTTTAAGGAGTACCGTAAAACTACAGAGTTATGCAGAATGGCTGAAATCCCGTGAACCTGTTTTGTTTGAAAAGTTCGGGGACAATGAACAGGCTTACAAGGATTATTTCGATGACAACCGGGATTATTTTTACGGTGGCGATAAAGTGATTTATTGGATGGTAGATGAAGATGTGAAAAGCTGGGGGATTCCCAATAATGATATCCGTTTGTTGGACAAGGCTATCGGTTGTTGGGAACGGGGAGAGGAAGTGGATAAGGCCAAACGGGTACTTACCCGTTATACGCTGTGTCGTTTCGCTACACCGCAGGAATGGCGCGATTGGTACGAAACCAATAAAGACCGGATATTTTTTACCGAATCCGGCGGTTGGTTTTTTATGGTAAATACGAGGGATTTGAGTGTGCCGGGAAATGATTATCGGATGAGGGGACAAAAGATTCCGGGTGAAGATTACCGGGGAGAGAAACGAAGAGTTCCGGAAACAGAAGCTGCCCTGAACAGTGATAAAAATCCGGTATATATGGAAATGAAAACCGAAGAGGCGGAAAACGGTAATAAGTGGGTCGTGGTAAAGATGAATATTCATCCGGGGTATCATACGTATGCCCGGGTGGCGTCTACAGATCCGTATATGCCGACTGCTTTGCAGTTTACTTTTCCGGAAGGATGGGGAGAAGCAGAAAAATTGCTGTGGCCTGTCAGTAAAAAGCTGAATGAGGCGGGAACCAGGTATTATGAAGGAGAAGTTGTTTTCCGTCAGGAAATCAAAGGAAAAGGCAAAGGAGAGGTTCACTGCACGGTGGAGTATCAATGTTGCAATGATTATATCTGCATGCCACCGGGAAAGGTGGAGCTAAATGTAAGGATCGAATAAACTAATTTAAAAGTAGAATTATTCTGTCGTTACTTATTCGTCTTCGGTGTTCGTG
>ERZ791822.669-NODE-669-length-19043-cov-4.194807_pt1 | contig 19043 bp, 18 predicted proteins | sample MGYA00510299_ERZ791822 | MGnify/ENA primary metagenome ERZ791822 (study PRJEB30046, sample SAMN00791945) | human gut metagenome | study: EMG produced TPA metagenomics assembly of the A metagenome-wide association study of gut microbiota in type 2...
AACTGGTGACTGTCGGGAGTAAGAGTAAGATTGCCGTCCGTTTGAATATGCTCGGTTGTGCCTGTGTTGATATGCCGATCGGTTATGTAGAGCCTATTCACTTAATCAATGATACTCCGAAAGTTTAGTGTTCAACATACGCTCTTGAGGTGTTTCTATTAAAATAACTTTAACGGGTGCAGGAACTATGCTGTATGATTCCTGACAAAATTGCTTTGGCTACGGGGCAATGTTAAATCTAGAACAAATTTTTAATTCAACTCAGTTTAGGGTACTTCCAACTGCCCTTTCAAAGGGGGGACCTAAATTGAGTGCTTACAACGGCTATACTGACACCATGGAAAAGATGTTGCGCTGGCTGGAGTACGACCTTTATTATTGGGGCCACCGTTCGTGGCTGTTCGATTTCAAGATTCTGCTCAACACGTTCCGTTCCAACGTATTTGGCAAGAAGTTCTGAAGCATTTAAATATGAATTAAAAAATGGAGAACCAAATTAAGGCCGGAGCCGCTCTTAACTACGTCATAATAGGAATAAATGCTTTAGTAGGATTACTATACACCCCATATATGTTACGTATGTTGGGCCAAAATGAGTATGGTTTATTCTCACTGGTTGCATCAGTAATTTCCTATCTGACCATTTTGGATTTCGGATTTGGCAATGCTATCGTAAGATACACCGCAAAGTTTCGGACGGAAAACAAAACGACTGAACAATATGAAATGTTTGGAATGTTTTTGAAGTTGTTTTGTGCCATAGGTCTATTTGCTTTGTGTATTGGAATAATCCTTTGCTTCAATGTGGATAATCTATTCGACAAATCCATGTCGCCGGAAGAACTGTCGAAAGCAAAAATTCTACTGTTAATATTATTAATAAATCTTGCCTTGACCTTTCCGCTTAGTGTTTACGGATCAATAATAAATGCGTATGAAAATTTTATTTTCCAAAAATTAGCCCAAATAGCCCGTATCGTTCTATCTACCATTGTAATGATTGTGATTTTAAGATTGGGGTATAAAGCTATTGGATTAGTAGTTGTACAAACCATATTCAATATTGCATTTCTGTTCGGCAATGCTTTTTATTGCCGGCATAAACTCAAAATAAAGATTGTCTTTGGAAAAATGAATTGGAACTTTTTCAGAGAAATCCTATTTTACTCTTTTTGGATTTTTCTTGCGGCTATAACCGAACAGTTTTATTGGAACTCGGGACAATGGGCATTAGGAATCTTTCAAGGGACAACAATGGTAGCGATTTTTTCGTTAGCCATTCAATTAAAGGGAATGTTTTATCTGTTTTCTTCGGCCATAAGTTCAGTATTCCTTCCAAAGGTTACACGGATGGTTACTTCCAATACCACTGCCAAAGAAATATCGGATTTATTCATAAAAACAGGACGAATCCAATATGCGGTAATATCGTACATTATAGTGGGTTTTGTGATATTCGGAAAATCATTTATAACCCTTTGGGTGGGTGAAGAGTATATGTCTGTCTACTACATTACTTTGATGATTTTTGTATGTACCACAATCCCCTCAATACAGAATCTGGGGAATTCCATATTGATGGCATACAATAAGATGAAAAGGAAAACGATTATTGTGATATTCGCTTCATTATTGAGCTTCGTCGCCATATTCCCTTGTGCGAAATATTGGGGTGCCGTGGGGTGTTCTTTCCCCATTTTCTTATGCATCGTAATCACATACGGACCGATATTGAACAAGATGTATGCCCGGGTAATCGGAATAAATGTACGGCAGTTTTGGATAGAAATATTAAAGATGTCTTTGGTGCCCTCATTGTTTGTTGTAGCAGGTCTGTTGATATTGCCATATACTGATTTTTCCGATTGGGGCAAATTGGGCTTGGGTATTATCGCTTTCTCTGTGTTTTATCTGCCTGTATCATACAGACTGTCTCTTAACAATTATGAGCGGAACTATTTTAATTCATTTATGCGAAAGATAAAATTTGTGCGATGAAAATCTTGATATTAGGAGGAACAGGTGCGATAGGTACTCCACTTATTGCCATTTTGAGACAAAATCAGGACATCCAAATTTGTGTTACGTCTCGTTCAGAGCATTCATCAGAAGAAAATGTACAATATTTGAAAGCCGATGTACTGAACCAAAGTGAACTGGAAAACATCCTTATGCGGAATCATTGGGACGCTGTCATTGATTTTATGATATATAGCGAATCGGTATTCCGGCAAAGGATTGGTTTGCTGCTAAAGTCTACTGACCAATATTTCTTTTTGTCATCGGCTACAGAATACTCTGATTTGGATGAGATAATCACAGAAAAGACCCCACGTTTGCTCGACGTAACTACCGATAAAGAGCTTTTGGCAGTAAAGCCATATCCGATAAACAAGGCGTTATGTGAAAATATATTGCGACAGACCGGATTGACAAACTGGACAATTGTAAGGCCCTATATAACTTTTAACTCTAATCGTTTGCAACTGGGATGTTATGAGAAAGAGTTGTGGTTATGGCGCTGTCTTAACGGTGGAGAGGTCTTGTTCAGTAAAGATATAGCACAACAATACACCACACTTACTTTTGCGAAAGATGTAGCTTTTGCCATAAGTAAACTGATCGGGAATGACAAAGCGTTCGGCGAGGACTTTACCATAACAACGAATCAATCGTTGAAGTGGAATGAGATTCTCGATATATATAAGATGGTTCTTCTTCGTGAGCGAAACATAAAAATGCGTGTAAAATGGACGGATGAAAGTTTGAATCTCAGGTTCAGACAAGGGCAATGGCACGCAAAGTACGATCGGCTTTACAACAGAAGATTCAATAATGCCAAGTTGATGGGCATTTTGCCGGATTTGAAATTTACGGAAGTGAAAAAGGGGTTGGAGCATTGTCTTACCGAATTCCTTAAAACGGAAAACTTCAGGTCAATCCCGGCTCCTTGTCATGCCCGGCTTGCAAATTCGTATGTACCATTGCAAAATATAAGGGGTATTAAAAACAGAGTAAAACAATTGCTTGTGAGATATATGCCAAAACCGTTGTTTAATCGCATATTTTTGGTTATCGGAAAATAAATCTATGGAAACTAAATATTATAGCGCTGAACGCAATGTGCAAATCCTTGTTTCTCTTTTGAAACAACATGGAATAAAGAAAATCATCGCTTCTCCGGGAACAACCAACATGCCATTCGTGGCCAGTGTCCAATATGACAAATGGTTCGATGTTATCTCTTGTGTTGACGAACGTTCTGCCGCATACATGGCATGCGGCTTAGCCGCAGAAAGCGGTGAGCCGGTTGTTATCACTTGTACGGGTGCGACAGCTTCACGAGACTATTTCCCGGCGATAACTGAAGCGCATTACCGCAAATTGCCTGTACTTGCCATAACCGGCGCCCGTGAGGTGGATACATACGGACACTTAAATCCTCAAACGATCAATCGTTTGAGCCATCCGCAAGATACATACGTTTGCAGTGTTCATCTTCAACTTTGTAAAGATGCTGATGATGAATGGGGCAATACGATAAAAGCCAACAAAGCCATTCTTGCGTTGCGCCGTAATGGTGGCGGACCGGCACATATTAATTGTGTGACGCTTGTGTCCGGTGATTATACTGTGAAAGAAATTATTCCGGCTAATACCATATTCCGGTTTGGCTACACTGACGTTCTTCCTCCATTAGGCGATTTCGCGCGTATAGCCATATTCGTGGGTAACCATTCACGGTTCACTTCAGGCCTGACAGAAGCTGTCGATGCCTTTTGCGAGAAATACGTTGCTGTGGTTTTTTGCGATAATACGAGTGGCTATAATGGGCGGTTTAAAGTGTTGCTCCCCTTATTAAGTTCTCAATCGCAAAAAGATTGTGAGATTAATCATGTAGGTCTCCTCATACACATCGGAGAAGTGTCCGGAGCATATATGAAGGCTTTTCCACAAGAAGTGTGGCGGGTAAATCCTGACGGTGAACTTCGCGACCATTTTAGAAAGTTGAAATATGTATTTCAAACCGAAGAAGAATGGTTTTTCCGTCATTATGTTTCTATGGATGTCCCGGCAAAAGCAAAAAACACTTTCCTTGAAGAATGCCGGACGGAAATAGAGACTACACGCGCCAAAATCAATGTCGACGCCATACCTTTTTCGAATATCTGGATGGCAAGCCAACTATCGGGAAAGCTGCCGGACGAATCAATTCTCCATGTCGGTATCTTGAACTCTCTGCGTTCATGGAATTACTTTAATATTCCCGGCAGCGTTCATTTCCAATGTAATACCGGCGGATTTGGTATTGACGGACCTATATCGGCACTTGTTGGAGCTTCATTTAATGCCCCCCAAAAAATATCTTTTTTAGTGGTGGGCGATTTAGCTTTCTTTTATGATCTCAACGCCCTTGGCAACCACTATATTAAAAATAACATAAGAATTCTTCTTGTAAATAACGGAGAAGGAATAGAGTTTAAAAATTACCTTCATCCGGCTTTCAAGTTCGGTGATGCCGCCAATGAATATTTTGCGGCTCGTGGTCATTTCGGCGCGCAATCGCCGAGATTGGTCCGTGATTTTGCCGGTGCTTTAGGATTTGAATATCGTGCGTCAACCGATAAAAACAGTTTTCTTGAGAACATAGATTGGTTCACATCCTGCAAACTGACGGACAAACCTTTGGTTTGGGAAGCTTTTACCAACGAAGTGGACGAAAACGCCTCGATTCTGTATATGAACACATTGAACGAATCGGCGAAAGGCATTGCAAAAAGAATCGCCAAAGCCATTCTGCCGGAAAGTGTCCAGCGAAAAATAACTGAACACATCGGTCGCACTAAATAAAAATTTTTAAGTATAAATAAAATGAAAATAGGAATAATTACCATTTTTAATGTTCCGAATTATGGAGCTATGCTTCAATGTTATGCATTATCTAAATATTTAAGAGATTTAGGGCATGATGTATTTTTGTACGAAGTTCCGTTCAATAAAAGCAATAAGTTATTACATAATTTAAAACGAAAGTTGTTCTTATCTCAAATGACTCATTTTATATCAGAGTTCTTACCACCGTATACATGTGATTTATCAGCTCCGGCGGATTTATATATGGTAGGAAGTGACCAAGTTTGGAATTCTGAAATATTGCAAGAAGAAACGGAAAAATATATGCTTTCATTTGTCCCTAAAGGAAATAAGAAAGTATCATACGCAGCAAGTTTTGGAACAGAAAAATGGACGGATCATAACCTGTATGAAAAAGCCAAAGAACTGCTTAGCGATTTTAATTATATTACTGTCAGAGAGTCATCTGGTGTGGATATATTAAAACAAAATTTCGGATTAGATTCTTTCCAAGTATTAGATCCCTGTTTCTTATTGAGCGATTATTCTGAAATAACAGAATACCGAAAACGGAAAGATGGAGTTGAGATTAATGATCAACTTGTTACTTACAAATTAGTTTATTCGTATGACTGGTATCTTCAAGCTGAAAGACTGGCAAAGAAATTCAATTGTAAACTAATCGAATTAAACGGAAGATATTTGAAAAAACGAAGCGATATGCATGGCTTTAATATAAAAAATATTCCTGTCTCTGCATGGGTTTCATCTATTGCTACGGCAAAATATGTGGTAACAGACTCTTTTCATGGTTGTGTGTTTTCGTTGATATATCAAAGACAATTCGTTGTTTTACCGGCATTGAAAGCACGTTCTACACGTTTGACTTCTTTGCTGTCCGCTTTGGGATTAACAGATAGGATTGCTCATACGGTGCAAGAGTGCCGGTCTATTCTTGAAAAAGAAATCGACTATAAAAGAGTTTCGATTATATTGGAAAGACTACGAAAGGAATCTCGGAATCAACTTAATCAAATGCTACAGGTTTAATGATATGAATATTTTATTTTATCAATTTGGCATTAATCCTTTGAAAGGCGGAGTGCAAAGAGTTTCGTATAATATAGCCAAACAACTAAAATTGCAAGGCGATAAAGTTTATGCAGTTTATAAGGACGATGACGCTTTTACCGAAAATCTAAGAAATGCATTTGAGGATTGTTTAAAAATAAACTCTTTAGACGATAGTGCTTTTATTAAATTGGTAAAGTTCAGCAGAACATGTAAAGTCAATATAATTATCAACCAATGCGGTTTTAGCATATCAGATACCAAGTTCTTATCAAAACTAAAAAAAGAATGTAATATCAGATTATATTCATTTATCCATATATCTCCGACCGGCAGCCGCGATGTATTACAATTCAGAGATTTCAGATTTCCTAAGCTGGTATTACGATCATTGGCAAAGGAATTTATGTTCATTTTTTACAAGGCTGATAAATGGAAATACAAACGCGTTTATAAATTGTCCGACAAAGTCGTACTACTGTCAGAATCTTTTATAACCGATTTTAAACAGATCATTTGCAACGAAGACATAAATCATAAAATTGCAGCTATACCAAATTGTATTACCTATCCTTTGCAAGATGAAAGTGTACTGCAAAAGAAAGAAAATATCTTGCTGGTAGTAACGCGTATGGGGGAAACTCAAAAAAAAATTTCCCGTGTACTGGATTGTTGGAAAATGCTGAATGCAGAATTAGAAAATTGGGAATTGATTTTGGTTGGGGATGGTTCAGACTTACAGACTTACAAAGATATTGCCCGCAAGAACAAACTGCCAAGAATTACATTCACAGGTATGGCAGATCCTTCTTCATATTATATGAAAGCTTCGATTTTCCTTATGACATCCGCCACAGAAGGATTTGGCATGACACTTTTGGAGGCACAACAATACGGTGTAGTTCCAATTGCAATGGATTCATATAAATCTGTTCGAGATTTAATCGCTGACGGGAAAAATGGTTTTATAATACCTGATAAAAACATTTCGGATTTTGCGTCTAAAATATTAGTGCTAGTAAAGAATAATGAACTAAGGACTTCTTTGGCAAAGAATGCATTGCATTCAGTCCGGCGTTTTTCGGAGAAGCAGGTTCTTGCCCAATGGAACAAATTATTAAGTGATGAAAGAACTTATCTATAACATTTTTACATTCATATTATCTCCCATATTATCTTTATTGTTGTCATGCAAAAACGTATTGACAGAAAAGGTCTATGTATATTTCATTGGCGCATTCTTTTCTGTCTTCGGAGCATTTTTGCCTCCTGTGTCAGATGCTTATCGGTATCGTGAATTGTATTACAAAACAACTTTTTTCTCTTTTGACTTTAATCATTTATGGATAAAAGATAAAGATTTTTTATTTACCTTCTTGTCATCAATCTTTAATGGAATGGGGGTAACATTTGAACTTTTCAAACTTTTTTTGCTTTTAACCAGCTATATGTTATATTGCTGGATGTTTTTGGATATAGTAAAAAACAATCCAACGCTTTTTAACAGCAAAAGATTTTTTAGATTATCTGTACTATCACTTTTCTTTAGTATCAGGTTGTTTACGCTGACATCAGGAATTCGTTTTGGAGTAGCGTCCACAATTATCATTATCGCTATTTACTTATGGTACAAAAAGGATTACATAAAATCCATTGCCGTATTTGTACTGTCTGTTACCATGCACTTTTCAATGTTGTTGTTTCTTCCTTTGGTTATAGGTGCGATTTTGTTATCTAAGTTTAAAATACCTCCAATTGTGAAAGGGCTTACTATTCTAATTTTACTTATCACAGCTCAAACAAGTATAGGCAATCTATTATTATACTTATTTCCTGAAAACAACTTGATATCCGGTAGCGTATCAACGTATATTGATGGTCATTGGGGAACAAATGCCATATTAAAAACGGCAAGTTTTGGTGGCTTGATTTTTACTTTTGTCCGCATCTTGCCTGTTATACCATTAGCATACATTGTACTAAAAAAGAAAGATACCAACCCTTTCTTGTCAGAAGCCTGCTTCTTGCTTTTGTTACTATTGTCAATATCTGTGTCATCTTTAACTTTGCTGCTTAGATATTCGAATGTAGCTATTGCCATCCTTTTTGTAGTTTTGCTTACTACGTTGAAGGATGACAAAAAATCATTAAAAGAGATTAAGACTGCTTTATTGTCTTTCATGATTATGTTTGGATGTTATGCCTATACACAGAGAGACTCCTTATCTCAATTCTTGTTACAATATCGTGTAATTCTAAGTCCGATAACACTTATTGGAGATTATACTTATACTGATGAATGGGTACAGACCCACTTGGATTTTAAAGGGGAATATCGTTAATATGAAAATAGCATATATATTATCTTCGTTAGAAAATGCCGGTCCGATTGTTGTTGCATACGAATTGGTGCAACAATTGATTAAGCATGATCATACAGTTGAGGTATTCTATTTTGATGATAAAATAGATTTAGACTTTCCATGTCCAATACACAAAATCAGTATGTGGAAACAATTTAAGTTCCACAACTATGATTTGGTACATTGCCATGGTTTACGCCCTGATTTGTTTGTACTATTGCATAAGCCAATGTTTTGTAAAACGCCGGTTGTCACTACCATACACAGCTACATGTTCAGCGACCATGCTTTTAAGTACGGGAAATGGCAATCTAAAATCACGGCAAGGCTTGTCTTGGCATCTACCATCCGCGATGATAAAATCATCTTGCTGAGCAAACACATGATGGATTATTATTCTCATTATCTGCCTGCTAAGAAGTTGACGTATGCCTACAACTCTCGCCTCTGCGACCTGAGCCTGAAACCTAAAGAAGATGATGAAAGAAACATATTGGAGTTTAAAGGGAACAGCATTCTGTTATGTTCTGTAAGTGGTCTGAACCCCAGGAAAGGACTACACCAAATTATACAGGCACTTCCGCTTTTGCCCGATTTCAAATATTACATTGTGGGGGATGGGAAAGAACGTCAGTTTTTGCAAGAATTGGCTCAAACGTTAGAAGTGGCAGATAGAGTGTTGTTTGTGGGTAGGAAATCTGCCGGCTTCCGATTCTTGCATCTTGCCGACATCTTCGTGATGCCCAGTTATAGTGAAGGTTTCCCATTAGCGATGCTGGAGGCGGCTTCGATGCAAAAAGTTATTGTCTGTTCAGATATGCCTGTATTCCGGGAAATCTTCTCTGATAAGGAAATAACAACCTTTGAACTTGACAATACAAACAGTTTGCGTGATGCATTACTCACCGCCCATCGTGAAAAAGAAAAATTGGCGGCTAATGTACATCAAAAATATCTTGAATCTTATTCTCCGGAATGTTTCTACCATCGACATCTTGAAATTTATCAAAGTCTTGTGGAATCGAAATCAAAAATTAAGCATCATGAGTAATAGAGAACGAACTATCGAATCCAAAGGTAGAATAGAATTCATCGACTTGGCAAAAGGTATCTGCATTTTGCTTGTAGTAATGATTCATGTGGGCGTGCCTGAATACATCCCAGGGCTTTATGCAGCCAAAGTGCCTATATTCTTTCTTCTTTCAGGATTATTTTTCTTAAAGAAAGTTAATCGGGGGGGTATTGGAATAAGTTGTGTACAACAATTGTCATTCCTTTCCTTGTTTACTATTTGATTAGCTATGTCATGTTTTATGTGATAGACCGGGTTGCACCGAACGTGTTGGGTGGGAAACAAGATTTTTCTATCATCGACGTGTTCCGACAGCGTAATCTTTTTAATGGTCCTTTATGGTTCCTGATATGCTTGGCTGAAGTGGAAGCATTGCTATACGTTGTCTGGAAATGCATTCGGACAAATATGATGAAATGTGCGTTCATCTCCTCGCTGGCAATACTGGGATTTTCACTCGCTTCATACAAGATTTTTATTCCCATGTGGCTTGATACGGCTATGGTGGCCTCGCTGTTTTTCTATTTTGGCATACTTATCAGCGAAACCAACTTTTTGATAAAAGGAACGAAAAGTCTCTATTTAGTACTCGGAGCGGTTATCTGTTATTTGATATACATATTCTTCCCGGTAAAGATTTCAATAAGTGTCAACTACTACAGTAATGCGTATCTGACAGTCGTATCCGGCATGGCGATGGTGGGTTTTATATTGTTGGTGTGCAAACTTGTCAATAAGATTTCCGTAATCAATTGGATTGGAAGAAATTCATTGGTACTCTTATGCACACATCATTTGGTATATAGGCCCATAAAATATTTTCTGATTCATTTCGGTTATGATTATCCGTTACTCTTATTTATCCTAACAATCATCGTAGAGATTCCCATAATCTTCATTATCAATCGCTATTTCCCGGTATTAGCGGGAAAAGGTAAACTGGTTGTAAGGTCTTAAACCCTGATAGAATATCTTTTTTTATGAAAATCGTAAAAATTCTCGGAGGTCTGGGAAACCAGATGTTCCAGTATGCCTTGTTCCTTTCATTGAAAGAGCGGTTCCCTCATGAGCAGGTGATGATAGATACATCCTGTTTCAGGAACTATCCCCTGCACAATGGTTTTGAGGTAGACCGGATATTTGCACAAAAAGCCCCCGTCGCTTCATGGAGGGATATTTTGAAAGTGGCATATCCATATCCGAATTACCGGTTCTGGAAAATAGGGAAATACATTCTGCCAAAACGTAAAACCATGTGCGTGGAGCGGAAAAACTTCTCCTTTGATGCTGCCGTTTTAACACGTAAAGGAGACTGTTACTATGACGGTTATTGGCAGCATGAGGAATATTTTTGCGACATGAAGGAAACTATTTGGGAAGCATTCTCCTTTCCGGAGCCGGTCGACGGGCGGAACAAGGAAATAGGGGCACTGCTTCAGGCAAGCGACAGTGTTTCATTGCATGTCCGCCGCGGGGATTACGTAAACCATCCGCTTTTTCGGGGAATTTGTGATTTGGACTATTATAAACGGGCGATACACTACATGGAAGAGCGGGTAAATCCGCAGCTGTATTGTGTCTTTTCCAACGACATGGCTTGGTGCGAAAGCCATCTGCGTGCTTTATTGCCGGGGAAGGAGGTGGTGTATGTAGACTGGAACAAGGGTGCGGAAAGCTATGTGGATATGCGGTTGATGAGCCTGTGCCGGCACAATATCATTGCCAACTCTTCTTTCTCCTGGTGGGGAGCCTGGCTGAACCGCAATCCGCAGAAGGTGGTGGTCGCGCCCGAAAGGTGGATGAACTCACCGATAGAAGACCCTGTTTCTGATAAATGGATAAAACTATAACATAGAAGATATGAATATTGTCTATCTCTTTTTGACTTATAAAAACCCGGAGCTGCTGCTTCATACAATACAGCGGCTAAAAGCTCCTCATGTGGAGTTTTACGTACATGTGGACGCTTCATCCGGAGAGGACTTTTCATGCCTACAAGGAATAGAAGGAGTGTATGTATCTGTAAATCAGTATAATACAAAATGGGGGGGGGATGAAATAGCTTTCACTATTCTGTATTGCCTGCGCGATATTCAGCGAAGGTGTCATGCTGACTACATTATACTGATGAGTGAATCTGACTATCCCATCAAAAGCAACCGGTATATTCGGCAGACTTTGGCGGAAAAGCGGAAAGATTTTATCACGATTACGCCATTGCCGCACCCTAATCCGCTTCATACACCGGAAGGCCATTGGCTGGAGGGAGGAAGAAGGCGGTATGAATGCTATGCTTTAAGGCTCAAGGCAAATTCGTTGGCTACTATTGAGCCTAAAAGATTCGACTTGGGGAATTTCAGGCAATTTGTGAAAGTGATGCGCGACAATCCCGCAAAGTTACTCCGGGCATTGAGGATATTTTGGCGGTATCCCCGGAGAAAGCATCCCGAATATCTGCGGCCTTGCGGAGGTGAATTGTGGTTCATATTGAGAGGGGAAACCGTAGATAAGATTGTGGACTTTTGTACCCGGCATCCGGATTATCTTGACTATTGCAAGGATACGGCAAATTTGGATGAATTATTCATTCCGACACTTGTCAATTATCTGGTGCCGGAATCGGAGCGAGAGAACAGCACTTTAAGGTATATCAACTGGCAGGAAAACGGAGGCTCTTCTCCTGCTTACCTGACGATGAATGACAAAAAACTGTTGACAGAGTGTATTTTAGAGCCGGATAAACTATTTGTCCGTAAAGTGCAAGACATGGAAGTGTGCCACTTTATAGACCAAACCGTAAGAGAACATTACATAAACCCATAATCATGATGAATCATCGTTTGCATTACATCGACAACCTGAAAGGCGTGCTCATTCTTCTTGTCGTGTTAGGACATTGCATCCAGTGTACAGACCTGGACTTCGACCACAATGCCGTTTTCAGGTATATCCATTCTTTTCACATGCCGTTGTTTATGTGTGTGAGCGGCTTTGTGAGTTACAAGCCGGATATAAAATGGCAGACGGTGCAGAAACGTTTCAGGCAGCTGATCATACCCTTTTTGGCATGGGCGGCGGTTAGTTGCTGCGTACATCTTGACCCGACGCTGTTTTTAGCGAAAGTAGTACATCCTGATAGCGGGCTATGGTTTCTGTGGGCTTTATTCTTCATCGTGCTGCTGATGTGGCTGTGCAATTGGGTCGTTGCGTGCCTGAAGGTCAAGATAGAATATGTGGTCTGTATCTTTTCCTTGTTGATGATGGGCATAATGGTCGCATTGAAATTTAAGCTGTTCGGTTTTCAGTTTATTGCTTGGTATTTTCCATTCTATGCCATAGGCTTTTTCGGGAGAAAATATCAAAACCTTTGGGAGAAACAGGGACGCATTGGTTCTTTGTGGCTGTCCATCTTGTTCCTGTTTATGGCATACTGGTGGATGCGGAAAGACCCTCCTTTGTTTATGACACAAAACAGTCATGTGATATATAACTACGCATACAAATTTGTAGTAGCCATTTTGGCAATTGTTGCATTTATACCCTTATTCAAGTCCTATCTGAATAGAACAATGTTAATAATTACTAAAATGGGGGGGGGTAACATTGGGTATTTATGCTATCCACCTAACTGTTATTACTCTACTTATTTCCTGTCTTGATATTGATACCCTACAACTGCCTTATTGGTTATGTGTATGCGGTATGTGGATAATGGTTTTAATAATAAGCTACTTGTGTCATATTCTAATTGGAAAGAACCGTTGCTTGTCTTTGTTGCTCTTAGGTAAGTAACAATCTGTATATCTACATTTATGAAATTCTCTGTATGTAAGCACTCAAATAATGGCTCAAACTTGAAAGGTTTTACTTTCAGTACCAGAGTGAGCTTTGCCTCATGGAGAATCTCTGCAGTCCTTCTGTTTGAGGAATAAAGTTCCCCATAACGTGTTCTATAAGTGGTATAAGGACACTTGAAAAAATCTTAAGAAGATGTAGGGACTATGCTAATATGGTTTTTGGCAAAATCGCTTTGGCTACGAGCCAATGTTAAATTTAAAACAGATTTTCAGTTTTATAAATCTATAATATAATGAAGGAGTTCAGTGTATTGATTTCAGTCTATGCACGTGAGCAGAGCGATTATTTAAGATCTGCCTTGCATAGTGTGTTTGAACAGACTGTGCCACCTACAGAAGTCGTATTGGTTGAAGATGGTCCATTGACAACTGAGCTGGAGGCTGTCATTACCGATTTTTGTGAGAAATATAACACTTTGAAAATAGTAAGGTTGGCTAAGAATATGGGGTTGGGCAATGCGCTGAATATAGGCTTATCCGCATGTACTTATGATTTGGTTGCACGTATGGATAGTGATGACCTATCGTTAGCTAACCGGTTTGAAGCTCAATTAAAAGTATTTGAAGAAAATCCGGAAGTTTCTGTTGTAGGAGGATGGATTTCTGAATTTGATAATGATCCCCAAAGTATAATTTCATATCGGAAGCTTCCACAAACAGATAGAGAGCTTAGAAGAATGTGTCAGTTGAAAAATCCGTTGAATCATATGACAGTAATGTTTAGTAAAAAAGAAGTGCTTGATGCAGGAGGATACCAGCATTTTTACTTGTTTGAGGATTACTGGTTGTGGGCAAGAATGATAAAGAATGGGGTGAAATTGTATAATGTACAGGACGTGCTGGTCAATGTACGGGGCGGAAGTGCTATGTCTGCAAGACGCGGAGGATGGAAATATGCGAAAAGTGAAATACGGTTTCAAAGAAAAATATTGCAAATGGGCTTAATCAGTTTACATGTATTCTTAAGAAATGTATGTGTCCGTTTTTGTGTCCGTATGATGCCAAACGGTTTGAGGAGTTTGGTATACGAAAAAGTATTAAGGTAATTCTTTCAATTTTAAAAAATATGGGGTATAGTGAGGACTTCATTCCGGACGGAATGAATGCTTTTGAGCGTAATGTAAAGCGAATAGGGGATTGCATTATTGCGGGAGTTTTATTATTAATATTTTCTCCATTGTTCTTAATCTGTTATCTGGTGGTGAAGCGTGAGGATGGCGGCCCGGCTATCTTCAAACAGGAGCGTGTCGGTCGTTTTGGCCGCCCGTTTTATATTTATAAGTTTCGCAGTATGAGGCTGGATGCTGAATCTATGGGACCTCAGTTATATAAAGGCGGAAGAGATCCCAGGTTAACTAAAGTGGGTAAATTTTTACGCGAACACCATTTGGATGAGTTACCGCAACTTTGGAATGTCTTCTGTGGTGATATGGCTTTTATAGGCCCCCGTCCGGAACGTAAATTTTATATTGACCAAATAATGGAACATGATCCGCGTTACCGCTTTTTATATCAGATTCGTCCCGGGGTAACTTCGTATGCAACGCTTTATAACGGTTATACAGATACGATAGAAAAGATGTTGCGTCGCTTACGTTATGACTTGTTTTATCTGCAACATCGCTCCTGGTGGTTTGATTTAAAAATATTAATAAAGACCTTTATCTGTATTGTTTTCGGTAAGAAGTTCTAATAAATAACAGTAAAAATAAGATGAACAAATTCTTTTTAATTGTATTGCTGGCTTTTGCTATGGCCGGTTGTCAGTCTTATAAAAAAGTCCCCTATCTGCAGGATGCAGAGGCCGTATCGCATGGAGTTCAGAACGAACAGCTGTATGATGCGAAGATAATGCCTAAAGACTTGTTGACCATTGTGGTGTCATGTACCAGTCCTGAATTGGCAGCTCCTTTCAATCTGACAGTTGCTACACAGGGTAATGTTGCTTCAAACTATACAACCGCTCAGCCGGTTCTGCAGCAATATCTGGTGGATAATGAAGGAAAGATAAACTTCCCGGTATTGGGTGAACTCCATGTGGGAGGGTTGACAAAGAAGGCAACGGAACAAATGATTGTAGAAAAGTTGAAGCCTTATATAAAGGAAATTCCTATTGTGACTGTCCGCATGGTGAATTATAAGATTTCAGTGATCGGCGAAGTTGCCCGTCCCGGCACTTTTACTATCTCGAATGAGAAAGTAAACTTATTGGAAGCATTGGCCATGGCAGGAGATATGACCGTATATGGACTGCGTGATGACATTAAATTAATAAGGGAGGACGCTAACGGCAGACAGGAGATTGTAACCTTGGATTTGAACAAGGCAGAGACGATTCTTTCACCTTACTACTGGTTACAACAGAATGATATTATTTATGTCACTCCCAACAAGGCCAAGGCCCGTAATTCGGACATCGGAAGCAGTACCAGCCTGTGGTTCTCCGCCACTTCTATCCTGATTTCCATTGCCAGTCTATTGTATAACATTTTAAGATAATACCGGAACAATGAAAGAGGAACTACCAAACGAGAAATTGCGCGAAGCGGATGATATGGAAATAGATATTAAGGAACTGCTTTTCAAATGCCTGATCCACTGGCCTTGGTTCGTAGGAACGGTGGTGGCTTGTTTGATTGCCGCCTATGTTTATTTGTATGTTGCTACTCCTGTATATAACATTTCGGCTACGGTTCTGATAAAGGATGATAAGAAAGGAGGAGCCTCAAATAATGTGGGCGGTTTGGATGAACTGGGCCTTAGCGGATTAATCACTTCTTCGCAAAGTATAGATAACGAAATAGAGGTGCTGCGTTCCAAGACGCTTGTAAAAGAAGTTGTCAATTATCTGAATCTCTATGTGACTTATAAGGATGAAGATCTCATCCCTTCGAAAGAGTTGTACAAGACTTCTCCGGTGCAGGTAAACATGACTCCGCAAGAAGCGGAAAAGCTGAAAAAAGACATTGTTGTTGAAATGGTGGTACAGCCACAGGGCAGTTTGGATGTGAACGTGAAAATGGATGATAGGGAAATTCAGAAACATTTCGAAAAGTTGCCTGCCATTCTTCCTACTGACCGGGGAACGATTTCTTTCTTTCAGGTTACTGATTCTATCCCTGTGGAGGGGGCTTCTTCAGTTCAGGGCGCACGGCATATCACAGCTACCATTAGCTGTCCCATGAATGTGGCAAGAGGATATTGTGGAAATTTAGTTATCGTGCCTACCTCGCAAACGACTTCTGTGGTAACGGTTTCCTTGAAGAATTCCAGCTTGCGTCGCGGACAGGATTTTATCAATCAGTTGCTGGAGATGTATAATCGCAACACGAATAATGACAAGAATGAGATTGCGCAGAAAACGGCGGAGTTTATCGATGAACGCATTGGCATTATCTCAAAGGAACTGGGGAGCACGGAAGCTGACCTGGAAACTTTCAAGCGTGATGCGGGAATAACGGATTTGAGCAGTGACGCGCAAATCGCTTTATCCGGTAATGCCGAATATGAGAAGAAGCAGGTGGAAAACCGGACTCAGATCAGCCTGGTGGAGGATTTGAAGAGGTATTTAAGTCATAGTGAATATGAAGTGTTACCGAGCAATGTCGGCTTGAAGGACGCGGTCCTTGCCACGCAGATCGACCGTTATAATGAGATGCTCATTGAACGTAAGCGTCTGCTCCGCACTTCTACGGAGAGCAATCCGGCTATCGTCAATTTGGATACCAGTATCCGTGCGACGAAGGCGAATGTGCAGGCTACCATTGAAGGCACGCTCCAAGGGCTGTTTATAACCAAAGCTGATCTGGACCGCGAAGCCAAACGCTATATGCGTCGTATCAGTGACGCTCCCGGTCAGGAACGCCGGTATGTGAGTATAGCCCGTCAGCAGGAAATAAAGGCCGGATTGTACTTGATGTTGTTGCAGAAGCGTGAAGAGAATGCCATCATGCTGGCTGCCACTGCCAATAATGCGAAGATAATAGATGAAGCAATCGCTGATGATATTCCGGTATTTCCCAAGCGCGGTATTATTTATTTGGTTGCATTGGTCTTGGGATTTGTGATCCCTGTTGCCGTTATCTTCCTGATTGACCTGACGAAGTTCAGGGTCGAAGGACATGCGGATGTGGAGAAACTGACGAGTGTTCCGATTGTGGGTGATATCCCATTGACTAATAAGAAGAACGCCAAAGACGGTTCTATCGCCGTATTCGAGAACCAGAATAACCTGATGAGCGAAACTTTCCGTAACATCCGGACGAATATCCAGTTTATGCTTCAGAATGACAGGAAAGTAATCCTTGTGACTTCAACGGTCAGCGGTGAAGGTAAATCTTTCACTTCGGCTAATCTGGCTATCAGCCTGTCTCTTTTGGGGAAGAAAGTTGTGATTGTAGGTCTTGATATCCGTAAGCCGGGATTGAACAAGGTTTTTAGTCTTTCGAGCAAGGAGAAAGGTATAACTCAATATCTGTCCAATCCGGAAATGGATCTGATGAGTCTTGTGCAACCGTCCGATGTGAATAAGAACCTGTTTATTCTTCCGGGCGGAACCGTTCCTCCTAATCCGACGGAATTGTTGGCTCGTGATGGCTTGGATAAAGCTATTGATATTCTCAAGAACAATTTTGATTATGTAATTCTGGATACAGCTCCTGTCGGTATGGTTACCGATACTTTATTGATAGGGCGTGTGGCTGATTTGTCGGTATACGTATGTCGTGCCGACTATACTCATAAAGCGGAATATACATTGATCAATGAGTTGTCTCATGAACAGAAGTTGCCTAATCTTTGTACTATTATTAATGGAGTAGACCTGAAGAAAAGAAAATATGGCTATTATTATGGCTATGGTAAGTATAGCAAACATTACGGCTATGGCAAACGGTATGGGTATGGCTATGGTTATGGGCAGGAAAAATAAAGATAAAACAGCTATGGGAGGCAGTGAAGTACTATTTCCCGTAGCTGTTTAGATATTTGAAGCTATGCTGGTTAGGAAACTATATAGTGATATATTTCTTGACCACACCCTCGCATCAGGATAATGACTGATGCAAATTTTCCACTATATCGACTGTCTGTGAAGATCGTTGATATTTTTTATAATTCTGCATATTCTTTTCGACAGTCAAAACAAGGACAGGCTTTATGAATCGAAGCACTAAGTTGATAATGCCCCAGGATTTGCGCTTCCGGATACTGATGTTTGAGAATTGTCAACAAGTCAAGCAACGCAAAACGCTGCGCCTGTGTTCTCGTATCTGCCGGACGGCCTTCTTCATCCAGTCCACCTTCATAGCACACGCCGATTGAGCGAGCGTTGTGGCTCCGGGCATGCGCACCGTTTTTTAAAACCGGACGAAGACCTTTGATATCTCCGTTCTTCCTTAATATAATAATGATAACCTACACCATATATAACGCAAGGTCCATACCGCCTTCATCTTTCTCAAATCTTTCTGTATTCATAACTTAGTTGCACACTACAAAATAACTCCTGAAAACAGAAATCAAAGGCGTAATGTCTATGAACACAAAGTAAAGAAAGTGAGGATAGGAAATAAAAATGAAAGCGTACAATCATCAAAAGGATGATGTGCACGCTCATACATATAGTTTATACTTTTAGGAGTTCTTACATATTGTTTTACAATGTCCGTAAAATCGGACCACCCATATCAAAACTTATAACAAACAAGTTTATTCTTTTAATGTTATGACAATAAAGATAGCTTTTTCCTCTAATCTTCAACCTAATGGGCTGAGTCATGAAAAGATTAAATCTTTATACCAACTCGTCCGAAGTATACCCCTGTG
>ERZ791822.673-NODE-673-length-18981-cov-11.496301_pt1 | contig 18981 bp, 32 predicted proteins | sample MGYA00510299_ERZ791822 | MGnify/ENA primary metagenome ERZ791822 (study PRJEB30046, sample SAMN00791945) | human gut metagenome | study: EMG produced TPA metagenomics assembly of the A metagenome-wide association study of gut microbiota in type 2...
TTTCAAAAATCCAAAATTGGAAAATCTCATTTTTCGAGGTTCTGCGAAAATGAAGCCCTTACCAACAGTTACCCCATAATACCGAATACATCTAAACGGGGAGGGGTAAAAAATATTCTCACCGGAATTTTTCCCACCAGTCAGAAATATATTTCTCCCATTCCTCAACACACCTACCATCAGAAATATTTCGCAATCTTTCCAAACACTCTTCCTGTGGTGTATCGACGAATACTTCTCTTGCACCCAAGGAATTAACTAGGCGCTCTCGCTCACTACTCAACGGATACCCACCAACCACCCAGGCATTAAGCCACTTGCCTTGACGCATTCGCACCATGTCAAGCATCCTGTCACGGATTCCAAACACACACGATCGTAAACGATTAGGCTTGACATACCTATCACATCCGCTGACACACTGCCAGATATTGTCTACATCAAGGACGAAATCACCCTCGCTCATGTTGTCACGAACAAACGTACTCTTGCCGGACAAGGGAGAACCGTATACAAGAAATACTTGTCTGTGATAATACCCAAGTCTATCATGTATCTTGTTGTGACAACGATGATGTACCAGCATGATGTTTTCCGGGTTAAGTGATATCGTAGCATCATCTACATTTGCATCGGTCAACTCTATGATGTGATGACCGATACAGTCGTATTTGTGTACAATGGGTTTTCCGCAGTGTTCACAAATAACCTGTCCCTCTGCGTTTGTTCGCTCCATCCGGATAACTGCCATCAACTTAACCCACGATTTCGATTGATAGAATCCGTTCAGCATCCGTCCACCTTGATATATACGGTTTTGTTGTCGATGAATAATTCAACGAAAATCCGTGTCCAGTTCGTAATGTTCGGCTGGTTCAGAAATTTCAGTGAATAACCATTTGCACTGTCAGCCATTTTGAAAAATCCAGTAAACCCGACGCCCATTCCCTTATTGAATCGGAACCAGGAATGCACGTTTTCTTCGATACCCTCTTCCAGTGCAAATTGCACACTCTGCGGAATATCGGTGTTATTCAAAACTCGCTCGTGTACATTGTTCCCGACAATAAGCGTCAGAACTTTTGTATCTTTGTTGTATCCGCCTGTTCCGGTGTGCGGTTTTGTTGTGTCCAGAATCTCTTCTTTCGACAGCGTTTCCACCCTGCATTTGCTTTCGCAAATTGCGTAACACTTTCCGTGCGCCATTTCATCACCAACTTTCTGTGTTGAACATCCCTTTCGCTTTCGCCAGTAGTTCCGACGCTCGCAAACGATGTTTCAAATCTTCTTCTTCGTTCAAAAATACCTCAGTCCAGAACCCTTGAATTTCTACCGCTGTGGCTACGTGTTTTTTCGGATCGTTTTCCGTCAAGCTGTTAAGATATGCTATATATTCTTGTACCTCCGGACGTGCAACTAATTTGTGAGCATTGCCCCTTGCGTACTTCCTGGAATAGCCGGCACGGATGACGGATTGTTCCGCATTTCCGGCACATTCTCCGCAATAATAGCTTGCAACTAATTTGTATTGCGGTTTTACATTTGGTTCTTTCACATTACATCAACCAGATTCCCGTGTGTACTTTTTATCAATCCAGCCAATAACAGTTCCGCCCTTTTTGGCGCTGATCCGGAAACGACCGTTGATAATCTTGCCATCGGTAATGTAATAGAAACCTGTTAGAACATTCGCACGTTTCGCAGCGTCACTCGATGCGAATAACTCCATCTTGTCCAGCTGGATCTTGTAACCGGCAGCAATCCGACTCGTACTAGCTACGCCGTGAGATGTAGTCGCCGCAGCGCTACCGCCGCTTGCGCCACTTCGGAAACCGTTCTTTCCGGCTTTCTTAATTGCCGCCGGATAGTTAACGGAACATTCGTTCAGATCGACGTTTCCGGAAATGCCGTATACCTTGCCGGAACTGGATTTCTGCCATATACCATACTGTCCGCCATAGGTGCAGCGTGTGTTATACTGTGCTACCCACACAGCATACCGTTTCCGGATATCGTCAGTGAAATACGACTCCAAAAATGACTTACTGGAATACAGCCCAACCCAGTAGCCGGCTTTCTCCAGGGTTTCGAGGAATGCTTTCGCAATGGCAGAGCATTTCGCTTTCCCAAGCGCAAATTGTTTCTTTTCCTCGATGTCATAATAAATCGGGAATTCAAATGTTTTTCTGGAAAGCACTTTGAGGCAAACCGCCGCCTCCTGTTTTGCCTCCGCCTCACTCATGGCGTAGGAATACCAGTAAGCGCCAACCGGAATACCGTTGGACTTGCATCCTGCGTAGTTATTTTCGAACTGGGGATCTTTCTGCGAAATTTCCTTGCCGTAGCCCGCCCGAATAATCGCAAACTGGACACCATCACTTTTGACGTGTGACCAGTTGACATTTGCGTTATGCTTTGATACGTCGATTCCTTTCATTTTACCTCACTCCTGTTTTTTTCTGTCTGCGTTCCAAAATAGAACGCAATGACCGTTGTGAAAATCGTTAAGAACTTGTCGCTGTCGATGCTACCAAACCACGACAACGCACAAAATACGATTGTCAGAAAAATTGTAACAATGCTTTTGACGGTCAACAGACTCAGCAATTTATTTTTCACTTCGCAACGCCTCCTCGATATCAGATAAGCGATGTTCGCACACCTTTAACCGGTTTTCGTCTACCTCTTGTTTTTTCTCCGCCTCGTACATCCGCAGTTTGGTGTTATTGTATTCGCTCACCCTTTTTTCCAACTGCTCAATTCTGTACGCCGTCAATTTACTTCCACTCCACACCGTCAAGATCGTTCCTAACAGCGTAGCCGTGGAAAGAATAATTGATGTTATAATTTCCGCATTCATCCGTTTATCACCTGCACCCATTATACGCCAATTCGTTAAAACAAAACAGAAATAAAAATGTGCCGCAATTGTGCAAACAAGATGCACAAAAAACGCCGTAGACGGCATTTCGCACATCTACGGCGTTCGTTTTTCATATTCCGAAGAGTTCTTTTATAAAATCTTCTGAAAAAATAATCGGGCGTAATCGGTCAATCAATTTCGTTCGGCGCTTACTGATAACGGAAACGTCAACGTCAAAATATTCGGCAATTCGCTCATGTGTCCATCGCTCGAAATATTTTAGTTCGATCAATTCGAAATACGGATCTCGCTCTACTTCTTTCAAGGCACGTTCGATCAATCCGCAAAACTTCTGTGTTTCTGCATCGTCGCTTTTCCTCCAGACCGGATATTCATACAGCACTTTTTCAGTTTTTTTGAAACTGTTTAAGGCGTTACTCTTCACCAGGTCTTTTCGTTTCATTTCCGCAACGACACTTCGGGCGGTTTTCCGTGCCGTGTTTTCAATCACATCACTGATATTCATGACTTCTTCCTTTCCACAAATACACGATACTTTTTACCACCAACTTTCCGATCTGCTATTTCCAAATCATAGCGTTGTTTGACTTGTTTTGAAAACTGGATATTTGACATCGGCGAAAAATTATTTTCCGCACAGAAGAGACCGTACCGGGAATAGATGTCACGGGTTGACCGGTTCACAATATCGGATTTTTCTACTTCCTTGAAAAATAACAAGATGGGGTTGTTATCTTCCTCGTATTCTGCCAGTGCACGTTGTACGCTTTCGGATTCCGTGAAACTGTAATTGTGCAACACACGTTTCAAACCCTTAATTCCCAATTGTATTAGATATTCCATTGCGCTTTCCGTTCTCAACTTGTACTTGATGTACGGATCATAGGCGGGATCGTCTTTTGTAAATCTGGCATTAAATGGAATAATCACTAATCGTGAAATTACTGCGCCGGACTTATCCTTGATTCTGGGAATGCTGTTTGCAGAAAAAAGGAACTTCGAATAGTTTTTCAGATCGAATGGATTTTCCCCTTTTCTTTCCACGTTGACAGGATCCCCGGAGACGACCTTTTTGAAAATCGCCGGATTTGAAATAAAATCATCTCCGATATCATCACCGACGTTCGCCAGCTTTCCGAAAAGTTCCGCCGGCTTGAATCGCTGTCCCAGTTCCGCCAGGTCAAGGCTAGTTACATTATCTTTCCCCAAGAGTGAGGATATCAAAGATAGATATGTACTTTTTCCGTTTTGTTTTTCACCGGTCAAGATGAATGCTTTCCGCAACTCATTCCGACGATAGAAACAATAGCCGATTGCCTCTTCCAATAGCGCCCGTACTTTCCGATCATTACAAGATAACCGGTCAAGTGTAGTGTCCACATCTACGTTATACGCATCCGGGTTATAATTCCAATCTATCTTGTTGAGAATCACAAGTTCCGGATCAAATGGGCGTAATTCTCCGGTGGCGATATTATATACACCATTCCGGAAAACAATGTATTCCGCATCACTCATTTCCTTTTCAGTGTCGCACAATAATTCCAGGTACGCCATGACTTCGGATCGTTTCGACTTGTTAAGTCCGGGAATATGTTTTATCATTTTCGCCTCGATCGTGGAATAACCACCCTTGTATACTCCATCCTCGTACATATGCAGTTGATTGTCTATGCGGATGATCCGATATTCTGATTTTAAGAATTTTGCGAACTTGTCGAAAAGAAATGTTTTTCCATTATAGAATGTTTCTTTCAAAAAAGCATCGTCACGGGACAACGTCAACAATTCATTCTCGCTGAGTGGCTCTTTCAAAATGTAATCGTTGATGACGTGCAGCGTTTCCCGGACGTCATCTTTCGAAAATCCGGAGCTTTGCAAAGTCAAAATATAGTTGAATAACGATTGATTCCGTCCGTCACCCTGTTCCATGCTTTCAAAGTTGACTTTGGATTTTACGGGGAACAACCAGGACGGCAACTCTTGATATTTTTCACCATCAAGAATATCATATATAATTTCACGTTCTTCACCGTTCTTTTTGAGAATTGAATAACTGTTGGTTTTTCCACACTTAATGTCAGCAGTCAGACCACACGCCAGACGTACACCAGTATAGCACTTTTTGATTTTGGAATTTCGGAAAAAGAAGTGTTTTCCCCGTGTTGTCTTATACACACGGCAGAAAATTTCTTTTTCTTCCACAATCCGCATCAAGATTTCGGATTGTTCGAAATCGTCCACGTCAATTAGAATCGCATCATCCGCCAGTATTCCAGCGTAGCTTTCCAGGTTCTGAACTTCTTCCAGGGAGCGAAGAGGAACATTTTTGAATTTTTCTGTAGCTACTTTTCCGTTCGTTTTCACATATCCTCGAAAAAACATTTCTCTCACTCCACACCTATTGCAATTTTCAAACACCTATCCACGTGCTGCATTATCGCCGCCGGAAAATGCTCAATTGCGGAATAACTATCATCCACGTTCACACGCTGGATTTCCTCACACTGCACAACTGACATTCTTATTTTTCCGTAGCACACAACAACGTGTGTTGGTAATCCTTTTTTAAGTTTGGATGTTAGGGGAACGACTATTGTTCTATCGCAATGCGCATTCCCAATGTTATTTTGTACGACTAGCCACGGGCGGCATTTCGTTCCAAAATCCGCAAAAAATACATCACCACGTCGTAAGCTTGACAATTATTTCACCCCCAGTAGTTCACGCATATACGGTAGTGTCTCGATCCATTCGCAAAACTTCCGCCATTCGTCGAGTTTATGATTTTTCCGGGAATGATACATATTCATCAACACTTCGTAATTTAACAGCACGGTTCGTTTCTGATTGTACGATGACGGCAGTATTTGAATGATTTGCCACCAGTACTTTTTATCTTTGGTTCGCAAATACATATTTCTATTGCTGTTGAGTAACACAACAATTAATCGCAATAGGGCTTTCGGATATAGTTCCATTTCCCATTCGCCGACACATTCTAGCTTGCAATGTGCGCCGCCATCTGCACTGTGGGAAAGATGCTCGTTAGAAAAATCGTCAACGGAAAATTCCTTGTTGCAGATCGTGTGCATCGTGGAACAACTATTTGCAACCGTTCCTACCTTGTATGTGTCGTACTCTTTCCACCAGTAGAGCGGCGCAAGAATATCACAAGATACGGTAATCATTCGCAGAAACTTTCGATGATCCGTTCCGGCATTCGTAAGCTTTTTCATTAGTTCCAGATCTTTTTCACCTACATTCACGCAGCTAGTCATATGCGTTTTCATATCTCCGGCATAGTAGTTATTTTGCACAGTTTCTGTGTCAGACTTATCCCAACTGTTAAGCGGATTCCGCATTCCACGAATGGCGGATTCCAAATTATTGACAGATACGTTTTCGATCTTTATCACAGAATCACACCTCCCAGCAAGAAACCGGCGACGAAACACCAGAAACCTACAAACATATACCCGATAACTTTCATTAAATATCACCTTTCTTTCTATGCTTTGAATGTTCTTCTTCAAATCCATTCGGATACCGATCACGCAACTTCTTGACGTTCATTTGCAGAATTACGTTCAGATCGTATCCAATTGCTTCGGCAGTTACTGCCAGATACCAAGCCACATCTCCCAGTTCTTTGGCAAGGTGCTCCTTATCGAGTTCGTGTCCCTGAAACAAATGTTTCTTGACCAGATCGACACATTCACCAGCTTCGCCACATAAGCCCATAACGCCATTTTGCAGCAAATCACCGTGCATTGCGTTTGCGGTTCGCATTGCTTCCTTTTGGTATGCGTTTCCAGTAATAACACGTAACATTCCTTCCCCAAGTTCGCAGTTTTTACAACTGCAATTTTCTACGCACAAACCAAAAATACAATGGTTGCACGAAAGCTGTCCAGCTTTCATCTTACTTCACCTCACTTTTCACAATCGGCATAATTATAGCACACAGCTTTCCGCCTTCTGTAACAACGACAGCCGCCTTTTCATACGGCTGATAAAATTTAATATCTGCATGCACATCGAAATACTTCAAAAATTTTTCATCGATCAGTGTTTCCCAACCTCCCACAGGAGATTTCAATACACGACACAGTTTTTTTCCACGCTGTTCGAAAGTGTCCGTGTTCCGCATTTCATGAGATTCCCAGTCATGCGGAATCATACCCATAAATGTTCCCTTCAGTTCAGCATTGAAAATGAACTTTTCTCGTGGAACGAACATTGCAAAACAACCGTCGTTGGAAATCACAATGGAATCTTCGTATTCCCAGAACATGACTTTCTTTTCTTTCAGTAGGGCTTTTGCCGTTTCAAGCATGTACTTTTCAAGTTTCATCTTTCTTTTCCTCCAATTCTAGATTGTGCAATTTCAAAATAAGATTTATCGATTTCGCAACATATAAAATTTCGATCGAGTCTTTCCGCCACAACACCCGTCGTTCCACTGCCCATGAATGGATCTACAACGCAATCCCCGGCATTAGAAAGCAAATTCAGAAAATATTCCATCAATTTTTCGGGTTTTTGTGTTGGATGTTTCCCGAATCGTCGTTCTGTTCGAGTCGCAACGGAACATTCTACAAAATCATGATGTAACTTTCCGTTCCCGTTAAAAGTTCCACATTTTGCACCATAAGTAAAATACACCCAACATTCCGTAGAATTGACGAATTGGATTTTCATATTTCTGGGCATCGGATTAGTTTTGTGCCAAATCCCAGTTGTTTTGTAATATAGTCCATATCGTTCCGCCAGCGTAATGACTTTTCCGACATTTACCACAGCCATAAACAGAAGTACACTTCCGCCACTCCGCAGGATCTGAGTTGACATCTTGAAAAAATCGCACATCATTGATTCCCAAGCAACAGAATCAGTATTATCCCACCCAGCGTCGACAAAAAAATTACTGCGCATAGACCCAAGACAAGTACCTCGACGACGCATAAAATTACCAATGTTGTATGGCGGATCTGTCAAAATTAAATCGACACTACCGGGATTAACATACGTCGAGAGGGTTCTAAAATCAACATTGTACAAATCAATCATTATGATCATTCTCCAATTCGATAAATTTATTCAGATACCACGATGCTTTCTTCACGTCCTCAACACCGTTCTTTTTCTCGTGCCGCCACAAATACTTGAACGCATTGCAAATGCAGAAATTTTTTACAGCTTCAACACCCTGTGTTTCTGCCATTGCGTCAATACACTCAATTGATCCGCTGGTATAGTGTGCGGGGTGCTCCACGTTGTCCACCGTTACACACTCATTCGTGACACCTCCATAAACTTTCTCCCAATCTGCATCTGGATCGTTTGATTTAAAAATCATTTCATTCACTACCTTTCAATTTGTTCAATTTTTTCTGTGCGTATTCCAGAGTATCACACAGCGTTCCAAGCTGTTCACTTATATCGTCAAGCTGTTCCTGTGCGTCGGACAGATCACATTTGCAATCATATCCTAACAGAAGATTCGGTTCGACACCGTAAGTTTCGCAGATAAGTTCAAGCGTGTTGATTTTGGGGTAGCTTTTCTCGTTCTCGTATAGATATATGAGATTGGGAGATAGTTTCATAGACTCTGCAAATTCACGCATCGTTAAGCCTAGACTTTCCCGAAACTTTTTTAGATTTTTTCCGAATGTCAATTATTCCACCTCTACACCATAATCTTTCAAGCGTTTTTTTGCAAGATCAATGTACCATTGTTTATCGAGTTTGTCCGGAACTTTCACACCCCGGACAGACTCATTGAAAATAAAACAGTGATCGGGCGTATTCGCAAATTTTTCAATCGTCGAACCCTCTGTTTTTTGTTTTCCTATAAATCCATCATGCCGCAGTTTCGATGCGTAGATCCGGAAAGTCTTGTCTTGCAATCGCTTATTATTGTGCCATGCGCACATATACTTACTACTTACTTTCACGACTTTCTGGAATAGATTCAAATCGTCACAATTGTTGATAGTTTCTTCGACGGGAACACCGTTCATCATGTATTCGACCAGTGCAGTATTTACAATCGTGAGATCATTTTTCAAGGGACTGTATTCTTGCACATATGCGCCTTTACGTTCAATTTTTCCATTTTCGAAACGAAATACATAATTGTTAACGTCTTTCTGGAAAATTTCCGTGATGACGTCGAAACCAAGCCTCATTCCGGTACGCTGTTCCCACTCGTAACATATGTCGTCGGTCTGGTAGAATGCCTCGTCCGTATCCGGAATCTTGATAATCAGACCATCGGTATTAGATTGGATAAGCTGGAATCCCTCGACAGCCTCTAATTTCTCGATAAGATCGACAAGCAACAACTGTCCGTTAATGCAGATGTTATTTGCTTGTTTTGGATCATACGCCGGCGAATTCTTGTCCTTACTGATTCCATATGTACCATTAAGTACAATCTTATATGGTGCTTGTTCCTCTTTTTTACCAGCTTTTTTCAACGCTACACGGGTACCATAGATTTCTTTGAATTTTTCCGGCGTCAAGCTGTTCCTGGTCAAGAATCCGTACTTAATCATCAATGACGGATAGTAACTAGTAACATCAACGTGCAAGTACAAGCCTTTTCCGTGATATTTCAGTAGCGCCCCATGTGCGCCGCCCCAAGCGAACGTGTGCGGAACACCTGCAATATCGATTTCCAAGCGTGAGCCATATTGTTTCCGTTTTAACTGTTCTTGAAACCAGGTCAAGACGTATTTGTATTTTGATAGTCGCAACGTCGGAACGATGTCGATTTCAAATTCGTCATCGTGTTCCATTCGTCGGCAATTCAAAATTTTGGCAGACAGTTGAACTTGTGTCTTATTGATGTACGACAATGGCAGCCCAAACGTAGTTATCAACGCCATATGCGCCGCAAAATCACTGTTACGGAGCATGAAAACTTCTATCAATTGTTCCACGTCGTGTGTACAATATTTGATAGTTTCTTCTAGTTCAGCATCCGTCAATTTCCGATCGATGTCAAATGGAACAGATGTTTCCCGAATGTCATTTCCCATGTATGATTCCAGTGTTTTCAATCCGCCGTCGTTGATTTTGGCGACGTCGTAATTATACAACTGGATTTTCTGGAATAGATCCGTATATGTCCAGCCGGCACACTTATCATTGATGATATAATCATTCAACTCTTTCGGATCTAGCCCCAGGAGAATATCTTTCAAAATATACTGGTCATAGTGCCGGGAATTGTATCCGCAGAAAATTTCGTCCTTGTGCTGATCGTAGAACCCCTCAAGTTCCATTTCGTCATTTACAATGACGGTTTTTTCCTCCGTGTAAGGATTGATAAAAACTACCAGCCAATCACATTTGAAAACTTCGAAGTCAAAAAAATTTAACATTTCAGCTCACCTATTGTAGATAACCAGCATTGACGGAAACGGCGCCGGATCGAAACTCTGCCCAGATTCGTCGGTAAATTTCAAACGACCTCGAACAAATCGTATTTCCGCACGTTTCCAAATGTAATCGTGGAAATATGCAGTGTCGGTTCTCGCCGGAATCAGAAGAACTATTGTCGTATTGCTCAACCGACTTTCTTCAAAAGCCTTTTTAACCCACTTCCCGATTTCTCTTCCATAGGGAGGATTACAAAAGACAGCACCGTCACTGCGTTCCCAGCTTTGCGCCAATCCATCTTGTTCCGGAGAAAAATAGTCTTTGCATTTCGCAGACTTTTCATTTGCCGCAGCATCTAACACAAAATGAAATTCTGAATCCAGTTCATCAAAAAATTTCTTAGGTGTGCACCAATTGTTATTTTTTGACGACAGCAACGCTCGATTCATTTTCCAACCACCTTTCCGAAAAGGGAAACCACGCCCTTTTACTTGCTGCGCCCGTTTCTCACATATCATTCACAGCGTTCCCGGTAGACTCAATCCATCACATCAATAATTTCGGAATTCTGATATTTTCCGTTGGTATCCAGACAGATCAAATACGTCAACTTATCCTCCTGCACAGCCTCTGCGATGTCAAGAATCAAGTCATTGTACTGTTCCCAGTCATTAAACACAACGGGAATTCCGCTATCAAGACTTTCCAAAAACTCATTCGCCTTGATCATCATAAAACCATCGTTTTTCGTGCCTGTCAAAACCTGGTTTTTGAAAATGCACTGTTTCTTGTGGTCTCCCTCAATAATCCGGAACTGCGCCTTAATCATCAGAGCGCCGCCCTTAGATTCTCCCAGTTCCATTTTCTCCAGCTTTACGGTATACTCGCCGTCCGGAAGAGTGATATTACCGTTTTCCTTAGCCTCTTTCATGTCAGCTTTCATTTTGTCAGCCGGAAATTTTTCGTTAAACTTCTTGAAATCAATAGCCATTGTCATTAGTCCTCCTCATTGTGCAGCTTGTCAAAAAATGTAACGTCGAAAATCACACCTGTAATTTCTCGATCATCGCCGAATCCGCTAGAAATAACCAGCGCATCAACATCGTTGCAATTCTCGTCCTGGAAATCTTCCCGGACGATCTGAACCTTGTCGGAACGCTCGATCATCCCGAAAGTCTTGTTATCAATGGAAATCTTTCCGCCGTACTTATCAGAAAAAATCCGCTGAATAGATGATGGTGTAGCATCCGGGGACGGCAGTTCCGCACCGGTCAATTCTGCATCCAGTCCTGCTCCATCCATAGCGTCACGCATAACATCTTCATACGCATCCGGCATCCGGTGAGCAAATGCACATACAATATTCGCACCGTCCGGAATCCGCAACATCACAGTTCCGCACTGCAAAAACTTTCCGAATTCCGCAGAATCGAGAACGGTTCCTCTTACACTGACGTTTTTCAAAAACTTTTCAAACTTCATTTCTTCTTCCTCCAATCATTCCCGTGTGCGTCTGCGCCGGGGTTTCGGCTCTTCTTCTGTGGCGGTCTCTGCGGCTCTTCTACGCCGTCTTTCTCTGGGTGGGGTAGTTTCACTTGTGCCGTCCGTTTCGTCCTCTGTGGGCGTTTCTACGGGCTTTTCCTCGCCACGTCTGCGCCGTGTACGCTTTTCCGGTTTTGGAGCGTCTGTTGACACACCGCCATTTTCTACCTGTTTATCGTGTTCCGCCATGATTTCGGCGCTGTCCTCAATAGGCGTTTCCAATTCCCAGTATTTCCGGATTCTATCATCAACCATTTTCAAATCGTTGTCAATCTTGTAAGTTGAGAACATTCCCAGGGGGCTTTTCACAGTGTCATGCCCGTTGTTCTGCGTCAAGAATGTATATACGCCATCCTTCACCGCTGTTTTGAGAACAACACTTGTCATTCCTTCGAGTGTGATTTTTTCGTCCAGCATCTTTCCGATGGTTTTCGCCTTCTCGTTGCCGGCGTCGTCACTGTCGGTGTGCATCAGAAAATACACAATCACATCATAGGGGAGATCAGTAGACACGCTGTTAATGAGTGTCCAGAAATTATAGCCAATTTCTGTAAATTTATCATAACCTTTTTCGAAAGATCTCCGCATGAACTCATTCGCCATGAGGTACTGTGCATCATCAATGACGATGGTTTTCTTTTTCGTGTCGTTAATCGCTTTTGCGATTCCGGCGTAGTCGTCGCCGTTGTAAGTTTCGGCGAAACGCCCCTTGAACGGAAGAGGCTTTCGCATAACATTGATATGCAAAATTTCGTCACTTTTGAAATTTCGCAGACTGGTGCTTTTTCCTGTGCCACTATGACCCAGAATAAATACAGGAATTCCCATTTTCTTTACCTCACTTTCAATTCTACACAGAATACGTTGTCAAAATTGTAGATTCCAATCGTGATTCCGTCATTCTTGACCAAGATTGCGCCGCCGTCGTAAGCGTAATCGTCCCACTCACCGGGGCAATAAGAAATTGTATCGCCGCTTTTGAACGTAATCTCAATCGTAGAGTACTTCGGTTTGAGTTCCGCTGATATGAGATTTTCAGCCACTTCATTCACCTCACCTTCATTTGATTCGGAGACTTTCACCACGTTCCCCGTAGTGGGCGTAGCGTGTATCTCCAGCGTCCAGCAGTTCCCGGATTGCCTCCAGATCCGCCGTTTCTGTGATTTTTACAAGATCGTCGGGAAGTTCCGACGTGTCTTTCACATCCAGGATGACAGGCGCTTTTCCTCCGTTTTTCTGGATGGAAAAGGTGAAAAGATCCGTCTTAAATTTTTTCTTACCAGTCGTAATCATAGCGTCAAAAAGTCGTTCCTTGATTTTTTGACACTTCGTTTCCAGCTGTTTCCGGCGCTCACTCAGTCGCTTTTCCTCATCTTTCGCAGCGGCGGCGCTAGATTCCAGTTCTTTCAGAATCTTCGCTGTGTTCTCTGCCTTAGTCTCGATGTCTCCGCCGATTGCCTCCAGCGTGTCCGCCACAACGTCGGGCGGTATCTCTGGATCGTTCGCCAGATCGAGTACTTCCAGGTACTCATTTGTCAAGTCGTACAGTGTCGGCATTTTCTCTACCTCCATATTTCCGGGATTTCCCGACGTGTCGGCACATCATCAAGTAATGCGTCGACGAACGCCGTGAATTCCTCATATTTTGACGGATACAAGACAATTCCTATTCCGCCAGCGTCATTGATTTTACGGATGTTGTACATCTGTATTTCGGACGGTCTCCCATTCTGTGCCTTGATCTCAATTCCGAAAAACTGCCCATTGACACAAGCCAGGATGTCCGGTATTCCACTTTTGGTGTACTGAGCGCCAGCCCAGTACTTAACGAACCAAGCACCACGGCTTTCCAGGAATTTCTTGATTTTATTTTCAAATTGTTTTTCCGCTGCCATATCAGCACCCCAGCCGTCGTAAAATTGTATCAAGCTTTCTCTCGATACGATCAAGTTGATCGGAATTGAGTACGGCGCATTCCTGCTTTTTTTCCAGGAACATACTTTCCGGAACTTCCAAAATGTGACACATTGACGTATACGCCATCTGTGACATCTTATTTCCGCCGCTCAATATCCGCCCTATGTAGGAGGAACTAGCCCCCATGTTAACAGACAATACAGATGGTTTGATACTGTTTTTTGCCAGATAATTGGCAAGCTTTTCCGTCTGCAATCCTACTACCATTTTCGGCGTTCCCATTTCGTCACCCTCTCAAAAATAATTTTTCCGTGAAATCGTGTCGAGTTCCCAACGTGGAATATATGCGATTCTCGATACTACCTTCGCAGGTCAAGCGATAGTAGAAACACGGCTTTTCTTGTCCAATACGATGGATACGCTTTTTCGATTGCTCATAGAGTTCCGAGGACAGTGGCGGCGTGAAATATACAATCTTATTAGCTTTCTGGAGATTGAGACCCATTGCCCCGGCTTGATACTGGATCAAGGTCACGCTGTTGGAATCGTTTTCGAAAGCGTCGAGATCTCTTGCTTGTCCGTTGACTTCGGAAACCGGTCTATCATGTTCTTCACAGATATAGCGCAATCTTTCCAGTTCCGCCGTAAAATTGTAAAAAACTATCAATCGATCCTCTGTACTGTTGAGCAAGTCCGTAAATGCGGCGAATTTTTCCGCAGAATAGATACCGCACAACTGCCGCTGATAGAGCATATCTGTTAATGTGGTATCTCCGACAAGTTCAGTTTCTCCGATTTCAACAATTTTAGATTTTTTGAATTTTTTATATTCATTTGATGATTTCACAGAAATATCAAGAAATGTTTGCGCAGGCATATCAAATACATCCTCCGTTTTCAGAAAATCGCATCCGTACTGGCGCATTTTGCGTTTCAGTCGCCCGACGTTTTTATACCCTGTCACGACCGGAATTTTGAAACCGCTCATGTTCATCAATTTTGTGATGACAAATTCGGAATAATATTGCGTTTTCGATATCTCCCACCCAAGTAGTTTCAATTGCGAATACAGACGTTCATATTTTCCACCCGTTGGCGTACCAGACAAGAGAATCACGTTTTTCGCATCCAGTTTCAGAATGGCTTTTGTGCGTTTCGCTTTGTCGTTCTGGATCATGGAACTTTCGTCTAACATCAGTGTATCAATCTTTAATTTCAACAATTCCGGACGGCGAAACATTAAATCGTAATTTATTATTCCGATCGTCATATTCTTAACTTGTCCACAGAACAACTTGACCGATGCGATAAATGCACCGAATTCATCTTTATTTGTCAAATCAAAAATTTCGTTGGCTGAAATATCCTTTTTATACCAGCGGTAATGTTGTTTGAAATGTTCCAACCAGTCATCTATTTTTGATTTCTGGCAGATGACCAGATTCACACGACCGCCCAGCCGTAGCATTTTCTCTGATCCGGTAAATGTTTTACCCAATCCCATGCCTAATCATGGTAAAATGCCACTTTGTTACAATCGGCAGTTCTCGCCAACGCCTCTTCCTGGTGTGGAAATAATTTTACCATCAGATCATCCCCTTTCTTCGCAAATACGAAAATTTCCACGTATTTCCATATATAGAAATACTAGCTTGTCTCTCTGACTCATAGCGAACACCATCAACCACTACAGATTGCGCCTTATTATGACGACCCATCTTCACTTGATAATTTATATTTTCCATCTGTGTACACCACATGAGATTTCGAACGTCGTTGTTTCTAACGTCACAATCAATGTGATTTACATTTGGTTTATTTTCCGAATTATCAAGAAACGCCTCTGCCACAATACGATGGACATATTTCTTAACACAGCGCCCACATAGATCATACAAGTTGACCCTCATATATCCATTAGCATTCGGATACGGTTTCAAAATACAGTTATTTCGAAGAGAATATACATTTCCAAACGTATCCACTTCATACAAATTTTCAAAACCTTTGACCGCTACTTTATTACAACCAGCAGTTCTCGCCAACGCCTCTTCCTGGTGTGGGAACAGCGTTACCACTTGTACACCTCGCAATCTTCCAGATTGTCCCCGTCATTCATGACAAGTTTTTTACCGACGCTGCGAATATACGTCTTAGTACCAAGACCAACGCCAATAGCATCAGCAAGTAATCTGGTGATAGGATGTAACTTGTCGTAGATTGTAAACGGATTCATTTCGGTTGGCTCTTCGCCACTATTCCACTTGTATCCGCCGAGTTCACACGAATAAAGAAAACTATAAATTGTTTCCCGATCTACTTCCACATACATTTCGCCACGGGAGAACTTTTCCCAATCGAAAGCCGATTCCAGATCATCAATAGCCTGTAGATCCGCCGTGATTTCTTCACGCTCAGAATCAGACAATTTCTCCATAACATCTTTCGTTTTGTGGTAGATGTAATCACGAGTAAGACCGGAATTGTGTTCCGGATTCCCGAATTTCGAATTTACGTCGATTTTTGCGAACAGGCGCTTCAGAGCAATTCGGGATCCTACGGCGAAATCGAACTTGTCCTCTGGACTGCATTTCGCAACGCCTGTTGTGATTTTCTCGCCGTCACGATAGCTAGTAGCAGTTACCTTGTTCCCGTCTCGCAGCACAACGATTTTCATTTCCGGATCGACCGGGCGCAGCCACCCAGCGAACTGGGAACCAGCATCAAACCAGTTGAAAAACTGATGGGCACCATCGACTCTAACGTATCTATAGGACACAGGAGAATTTTTTTTATCCACGGCAATGATCTTAACTGTTGCCCCGTTCATTGTACCGCCGGTCACACGGTAAGTTTTACCCACTTCAATTTTCATTTTCTGTACCTCCATCATTTCCCCATTGTTCCGCCATCGCTCTTGCTATTCCAGGAAATGTTTTACTCCGATTTTTCGCACGATTTTTAGTAACGCATTCCTCAAAATACAACGGCTTTCCACTACGGGAATATCTTATCGGATTTGGCGCCGGTAAATTTGACGTGCGCACAAGGGGTTTCAAATTTCTCAGCCACAAGCAAGTTCTTTTCTTGTGGTAATTTTCAACATCTTCTTCACTTTCCGCAAAAAAATACGGATCTATGATACAATCCGGCTTACGGAATAATGTTGACATATATCCTACCGGATTTTCTACCGCAACACGATCTGCATCAGCGAAATAGCATTGCATAAAAAATACAGCAGATTTCGCAACTTTCCACAACCTATCTATCACTTTTTCCGCCGGAGTACACCTTAACGATAGATGCCGGGTAGCCGTAGTAGTGAGATATGTGCAGGGCGGATGTGCTATAACAAGATCCCACCGATCCACATGATGCGAAACACCATCCATAGTCACAACATTACCGCCCCGGAGAACCGGAAGAACATCACCAAGAATATGCCATTCCGGGTGACCTCCGGAACATTCCTGTATATCACAGCTATACGCCTCATGACCCAATCGCCGGAATTCTGTGCAGACTCTCTGTGACTCCTCACACGCAACGAGGACTGTCATTTTCAGCACCTCCAAAAATCGGAAGTAACATTGCAATCGGTACTTCCATATCACATTCCGTGTCCCCGTTCTCGTTCTTATGTGCGTTTTTCAACACGGCGAACGGGGCGAAAACTGTGACGTTGTATTCTACGTCGCCGTTCTCATTGATCTTTCTGTTTTTAATCGTCATTTTCTTTTTCCTCCTTGTCGGAATATGTGTCATAGTAATCTGTAATGATTTTTATAAGCTGTTCTGCTATCTGGTATGGAACAAGCCCATCACTCATTCAGATTTTGTTTCCTCTGTCTGCGGTGCGTCCTGCTGCTCAATCTGTCGCTTTGTATCCTGGATGCCTTCCACGTAACCAAGCGTTTTCGCCACGATCAGTTCAGACGCCCCGTTCAGATGCAGAGCCATTCCCAGAAGATTCCGGAGATTCTTTTCATCAACCGTAGCCGCCATTTTAATTCACCTCACTTTTATTTTGTCGCCTTACGGCGTGGGGCGGTCAGATTGACCACAGGCATCCGTTTCCTTTTTTAGATGTTTTTGCCCCGGTCTGGATCACTTGCACATTTACATTTTCACTTCCGCATTTCGGACAATTCATGAATACAACCTCCAAGTATGTAATTATGTTTTTATTATATCACATTATATTGTGTTTTTCAATGCTTTTCGCTGGATTTTACAAAATATCCAGTTATAGGTAATATTTCAAGCCGTCCGGCGGTACGGCTAAAAACTGACGTTTGATGCTGATTATCTGCACTTGTGGTTTATGGCTTTTGGTCGGTCGTCACAAAGGAACCGGCAAAACCAAGGTCACAAATCAGACCGTTTGCGTGTGTCAGTCCTGCGGTTATCGCTGGAACATCTAACCCACAATTTTCACTTCAAATCAAGTTCGTTACCCGAAATGGGTAACGGGCTTTTTTTTCGTGTCCAAGTCCATCAGTAGTTCGCATTTTGTCCTTGACTGTGATTCTATTATAACACAATCTGCGAACGATGTCAACTAAAATATTATACGAAACGCAAACGATATTTTTGTATAGTTCGCACAATGCGAATAATGCTACAAAATAACGCTTGACATAGTTCGCATTTTGTAGTATAATAGAATATAGAGAGGAGGTGTTATTGTGTACTGGTATGACACATTAAAAATGCTACGGGAAAAATCTGGCGAATCAATGTCCAAAACCGCCGACGCTATCGGAATCCCAAAAGGAACGTACGCTAGTTATGAGTATGGCAAGCGAGAACCCAACATAGAAATGATATCGAAGATATCTAATCATTTCGGCGTGACTACCGATTATTTGTTAGGACGGGAGATCAAGACTATTCCAGAAAACGATCTCGCAAGCATCGTCAAAAACAGCAACGTGCAGACGCTGGAAGAAATCTTAATCCGGAACTATCTGGAACTAGACAACGACCAGCGACAGAATGTTCTTAATTTTCTCCGGAGAGCAATCCAGGAAGAGGCTGACCGCCAGGGAATCACACTGAGCAAGTGGGAAACAGTCAAGGAATCCGCAATGGATGGCAATGGTACTCAGATCAAGACTTACCCCGTGACCGAGGGAGAAAAAGCAGATGCAGCACCACTTATAGACGACGATCTGTAATAGTATTCCCATCACACCTAACGCACATGAGCCGGCTTAACCGCCGGCTTTCATTGTTTTCAA
>ERZ791822.680-NODE-680-length-18909-cov-2.401347_pt1 | contig 18909 bp, 16 predicted proteins | sample MGYA00510299_ERZ791822 | MGnify/ENA primary metagenome ERZ791822 (study PRJEB30046, sample SAMN00791945) | human gut metagenome | study: EMG produced TPA metagenomics assembly of the A metagenome-wide association study of gut microbiota in type 2...
TCCGGTATTCAGTTCGAATATGGCGGGATTCTATCTGACTTATCAATTTTAATGCGTCTTATGAATAAAGCGCATACCGGCTTATAGAGACTGGTTAATGCGCAAAAGCTCCTCTATATGCGTGCGGTCGTTGCTGAGGCGTGGGATCTTGTGCTGCCCGCCTAATTTGCCTTTCTGCTTGAGCCATTCATAGAAAGCACCGTCGTGGGCGATAACGATTTCCAGCGGTTGAAGGGAGATCTCTTTATACCGCTTCGCCTCATAGTCCGAGTTCAGCTTTTGTAAGTTCTGATCTAATAAAGTGGCGAATTCATCGAGAGATTCCGGTTTCTTGTCAAACTCGATAAACCATTGGTGCCGTCCTTTCGCCTTATCCAGCATAAAAAGTGGGGCGGCGGTATATTCTTTTACTTTCGCCCCGGTTCGTAGGCAAGTCATGGCGATCGCCTTATCGGCGTTATCCACCATTAGCTCCTCGCCGAAGGCGTTGATAAAGTGCTTGGTACGTCCGGAGATAACGAATTTATGAGGGAATAACGAGGTGAAACGTACCGTATCCCCGATCTGATAGCGCCATAATCCTCCCGAGGTCGTGATTACCATCGCGTAGTTTTTCCCGGTCTCTATCGATTCCAGCGGTAACACGGTCGGATGGGCGCTACCCACCTCGTTCATCGGGATGAACTCATAGAAAATACCGTAATCCGGCATCATAAGCAAACTGGGGTCTGTCGGATCGTCTTGCAGCCCGAAGAAGCCCTCGGATGCGTTATAGGTCTCCATATAATGCATCTTATTCGATGGAATCAAGGTTTTATATTGCTCCCGGTAAGGCTCGAAACTGATTCCCCCATGGAAGAAGACCTCCAGATTAGGCCATACGTCCGTAAGATATTCCCTACCCGTTTTTTTCAATACGGCCTTGATCAATACCAACATCCAAGAAGGAACACCGGATAGGCTGTTTACATCCTTATTCCAAGTGTTCTCCACGATCGCCTTGATCTTGCTTTCCCATTCATCCATTAGGATAATGGGTTTCTTGGGGACGCGTATTAAATTGACGAGCGGATTGAGATTTTGAAGTAATACGGCGGATAAGTCGCCTTGATGAGCCTCGGAGTTTAGCGGGGAAGGGCTATGGCTACCGCCTAATATCAAGCCTTTCTTGGAGAAGAAACGGCTTTCTGGGTTGTTCCGCAGATAGATGGCTACGCAATCAAAGCCGCCTTTATAGTGGCAACCCTTTAATATCTCGGGGGTGACGGGCAGGAATTTACTTTTGTCGTTCGTGGTCCCGCTACTCTTAGCGTACCACCGCACCACCGAAGGCCAGAGAATATTCCTTTCTCCGTTTATCATTCGGGTGACATACGGCTTTATCTCGTCATAAGTCTGTAAGGGAAGGCGTTGGCAGAAGTCAGAATAAGAGCGAATGCTTTTATAATCATATTTGAGTCCCCATTCCGTCTTGCGTGCCGTCGAAAGCAGAGCATGCAGCTGTTTGTGCTGGATATGGTCTATATCCTGCCCAAATCGTCCGATCTCCGTTTGTCGATGGCGGAAAAGGAGCGAAATCGTCTGTGTTAAAATATCCATGCTCTTTTTATTTGTTCGAGTGCAAATGTAGGCATTCTCTTTTTATTTATATCTTTGCTAGGTACTAAATTAACGTTACGATGAAAATAGGGATTCTCTCATCGGGTGGCGATTGCCCCGGTATCAACGCTACGATCCGTGGTGTTGGCAAGACCGCTATCATGCATTACGGCATGGAAGTGATAGGTATTCATAGCGGTTTTATAGGTCTTTTGAATAAAGACGTCCAAGTTTTCGATGAACGGAGCTTATCCGGCATATTAAATTTAGGGGGAACCATTTTAGGAACGTCCAGAGAGAAGCCTTTCCGTAAGCTCTTGGCCTCGGGAGATTCGGAAAAGCCGGAGATCATTAAGAAAAATTATGAGGAGCTGGGGCTGGACTGCTTGGTTTGTATCGGAGGAAACGGTACGCAGAAGACGGCCAATCTGTTATCTCAGATCGGATTGAACGTGATAGGCGTTCCCAAGACAATCGATAATGACATATGGGGTACGGATATTACGTTCGGTTTTAATACCGCCGTGAATATCGCCACGGAATCTATAGACCGTCTTCATTCTACGGCTAGTTCACATAAGCGGGTGATGGTCGTGGAGGTGATGGGCCATCATGCCGGATGGATCGCCTTGTATGCCGGGATGGCTGGAGGTGCCGACGTGATCTTACTTCCGGAATTGGGATACGATATCGATAAGGTGAACGAGGCGATCTTGGATCGGGCTCGCAGGGGCAAACCTTATTCCATCGTTGTAGTAGCCGAGGGTATCGAGACTCCGGATAAAAAGCGTCCTTCTGATTATATTACCCGGGCTATCGAGGCGGGAACGGGTATCGAGACCCGGGATACCGTATTGGGATACACCCAACGGGGTGGAAACCCCTCTCCGTTCGACCGTAACCTTGCGACTCGCTTGGGAGGCCATGCCACGGAACTGATCGCTAATGGTGAATTCGGACGTATGGTTTGTATGAAAGGAGATAGGGTAGAATCCATTCCCTTGTTAGAAGTAGCGGGAAAACTAAAATTAGTGACACCGGATCATGATTTGATCGTACAAGGAAAACGGATGGGGGTAACATTCGGGAAATAAAATAAAAAAGGTTGTGTGTCAGAGAACGCACAACCTTTTTTACTTTATACTAGTAGGCGGCCGTTTATTTCTTAATACCTTGAACGGTTTGGCTTCCCTTTTCGGTAGTCAAGCGAAAGATATACATTCCAGTGGCAAAATCACCCGTGCTGAGACTGCTTCCCGGTTGCGGGATGCTACGTATCAACTTTCCATCGGCCCTGTAGATCTCAAGCGATTTCAGTTGTTGATAATTCTGGATCTGTACTTCATTCGAGAAGATACGTGGTTGAATGTCTACTTCTTCGCCTGTTGGCTCCAGTTCGTTACCTACGCTCGTTTCCGGAATTACCGTAGCCGGAGCGCTCTCGTCGGTACCATAAAGTGCCGTTACTTGGAGCAGAGGGGTACTTGTTGCCAGATTTTTCACCGTATAATTCCGTTGAGAAACAGGTAATGTCGTCAGTTCCCGAGTATCTTGATATACCTTATAACCGGTCAGCTCCGGAAAAGCCGTAATCAACTCTGCTTCTTGCGCATCGGAGGCGATAGCCAGTTTCCGGAATGATAATCGGCCCGTTCTCATGGGTTGCGGTTTCTCCGAGAAAGTGCTCGTGGAGAATACGGAACTTGAGGGGAACTCACCTTCTTCCGCGCTTATTACGATCGATAACACAACATTGGCATCTAGCTCATCATCTGAGAATGTTTCCCATTTTTTTCCGTCCAAAGAATATAAATTCCCTTTTCCATCGACTGCGGGGCCTTCATCGGAACATGCCGGGTATGTGTTATTGGCATAGCTTATCACATGAATGGCTACCAGTAAATCCTGCTTCGCGTCGATTACGAATGGTGTTTTAAGTGTGACCGAATTTATTTTACCTGATTTCAGTTGAGTGAAACTCTCTTCATACTCCCGGTTTCCCTGTTTGATATAGACTCCATAGGTGACTCCTTCCTGCGGATAGAAATTAACCTTCCGGATCGTTTTTTTATGCACCGGTTGTAGATCTTTCGTATCCCATTTCTGAGCGAAATAGAATGGATCTCCTCCGAGACCGAACTGTTGATAACGATCTTGTGATCCCCAACCAGCTATTTTTTCGAGGACTGGGGCATTCCATGTCAGTTGAATCTCACCCGTGGAGATCTGTTTGTATTTCAAATCAGTCGGACTTTCATACTCGTTTCCGATCGTTTTCCCATCCTGCGTCATTCCCTGCAACGAGGTGACGCCCGTTCCGAGTGGATCTAGCCAGACATCCATCCGGGCTGTATCATTATCACTGTATTTATTCCAGTGATAATACAATTTACCGTATAAATTCAATCCTTCGGGCAGTTCGCAACTGGAGCTTCCACCGCTCAGCGTACCTATAATCAAGCCTTTGCTATTAAATAAAGGCGAGCCGGAAGATCCTCCCTCGGTCACCCCGTGTCCGTTTAGCGTGGCATCGAAAGTCGCGTTCCAATGAGCGTTCGTGGCCCCGGTTTTCCCAACATCACTATTACGCCATGTAATCGATTCTGTCGGATAATTTCCATAGGTGGAGATTTTCATATAATCGCCGGAAGGATGATGGATGCCTACGCCCGAGAGTGAAAGCATATTTGAACGATCCCATCCGTTAAAGAATACATTATAATCGTCGGGGATCTCGTCGTTAAGCAACAGCAACAGTCCGTCGGAACCGTTTTCGACAGGGGTAGAGGCTTTCCGTGTACATCCTACCATGGTTTTTATCGGATAAATGGGTGACTCATTATCGCAGCCCACATGTTCTTGGTGGAAATAAAACAACCAGACCGCTAATTCCTCGGGAGTAACCGTCTGTTCGCCCAGTATATCTTGCGAACAATGGAAGGCGGATAATACATAAGGCTTTTTGTCACGGGCCGTATTATTTACCAGAGAAGCCGTACAAATATAGCTTCCTCCTTCTCCCTCTTTATTACGGATGTATTGAATCATTTGTATCACCCCCTTCTTTTGCTCCTGCCAATCGGCTCCCTCCTCGCAATTGATATTCACTTCGCAAGCTTCTGAAAAGCCAGCTCCCGGCGCTTCCTGTACTTCTGGCATGATCGCTTCAAGATGATTATACCCGTAACCGACCTCCCGGATGCGTAGTCGAGGTGTCTCGCCGGATGGTGCAGGTACATATTCGAGGATCACCTCATCGCCTGCTACGGCTTGGGTTGCGAACGGTCCGTTTTCAGGATGCGTACGATGCGTATAGGCACCCAATACTTGGGTTTTCGCTGCGTTATACAGGTATAACCGGGCACCTTTGGGTATATAAAAATCGGAGTAATACAGGATCAAGGCGATCGCTCCTTTCGCTTGAAGGTGAAGTTGCCATATTTGGCTACCGTCGGGTAGTGAAATCCAATCGCCGCTATCGGCGATGTCGAAGCTGGTTGGGATCGACTTGGCTACACGCAACGGAGCGCCTTGGCTGACCCTCCACGCATCGACCGTCTTGAGGTCTTCCACACTGAAATTCACAGGAACTTGTTCTGCTAGCTTTTCACTTCGAAGTGAACCTGCGAATTGAAAGCTGGGGGGGAGTCCTCCTTCGCTGATCTGCGCCAACGAACTTGAAATCGAGAAATAGCCGATATATAATATGCCGGTTATTAATATTCGGAGAAATTTACTGTACTGTTTTTTCATACATACAACTTTATATGAGCTTATTCTTATATAACTAAGAACTTGGGTATATCAAACGATATACCCAAGTTCTGCTATTTATCATACAGTTTCTTCCTCTGGGAGGTCAGAAAACTCTTTTTCATCGGTTAGTTCACCAGTCTTCTTTTTCTTTGTGGCAGAGATACGTTGCTGGAGTTCTTTGTCTGTCCGCAATCTTTTGACCGCCATTTTAGAAGCCGCTTGCTGGGATTCTTTTTTGGAGTAACCGATACCTATGCCAATTTGCTCGCCGAGCAATTTAATTGCGCTTTGGAATACAGGATTTCCATCATGATCCGTAAAAGACTCTATTAGATCGAACGAGATCGATATTTTGTTCTTTTGGCTCCATTCAATCAAGTTTGACTTGAAATTTATCTCTTTCCGGACGAGCGTATCTACATCGATATACTTTTCTATCATCACGTCACGGATAAACTTATAACAAACGTCATAACCTTGATCCAGATAAATAGCGCCGATCAAAGCCTCGAGCGCATTACCATACATATGATTGTTATGAGAGTTTATCTTGGTTGAATAGACTACCATTTGATCGAGGCCGAGTTGTACGGCGACCTTATTCATCGTTTCCCGTTGTACGATCTTGGAGCGTGTGTTTGTCAAAAAGCCTTCCCGCTTATTCGGGTAGCGCTTATAGACAATATCGGCGACCGCCGCATCCAAAATGCCATCTCCTAAAAATTCAAGACGCTCATTGTTAAGCCATTTACCATCACCCGTCTCTACCGATGATGATTTATGCAACAAGGCCTGCTCGTAAATCTGGAGATTATCCGGATAAAAACCTAGAATCTTTGATAAAGACAAATAAGGCTCCCTACCTTTATTATGCAGGAGCCTTATTCTTTTATGTAGCTGTTTGTATAGCTTTCTAAACACGTTATTTCACGAATTTTTTAACAATGGCGCAAGCGTTGTGTCCACCGAAACCAAACGTATTCGATAAAGCGGCTTTCACTTCTCTCTTTTGAGCCTTATTGAATGTGAAATTCAGTTTATAATCTATTTCAGGATCATCATCGCCTTCCGCATGGTTAATGGTCGGCGGGATAATACCATCGTTTATAGCCATAATACACAGGATCGCCTCTACCGCTCCGGCAGCACCAAGCAAGTGACCGGTCATTGACTTTGTGGAACTGATATTCAGTTGATAAGCATGTTCTCCGAACACATCTTTGATCGCCTTAACCTCTGAGATATCGCCTACGGGAGTCGATGTTCCATGAACATTGATGTAATCAATATCTTCCGGAGTCATTCCCGCGTCTTCCAATGCGTTGCGCATAACCAGCTTCGCTCCTAAACCATCCGGATGAGAAGCGGTCAAGTGATAAGCATCGGCAGACATTCCGGTTCCTGCGATCTCGCAATATATTTTAGCGCCACGAGCCAATGCGTGCTCCATTTCTTCCAATACCAAGCAAGCTCCACCTTCACCCATCACGAATCCGTCACGGCTAGCGCTGAACGGGCGAGATGCGGTCTCGGGAGAATCGTTACGTGTCGATAACGCGTTCATGGAGTTGAATCCACCTACACCCGATTCAGAAACAGCAGCTTCCGCTCCACCGGTGATGATGACGTTAGCCTTGCCTAAACGGATATAATTGAATGCGTCGCTGATAGCGTTTGTAGAAGATGCACAAGCTGAGACGGTCGCAAAGTTCGGGCCGTGGAATCCATAAAGCATGGAAATATGTCCAGCCGCGATATCCGAGATCATTTTCGGGATGAAGAACGGGTTAAACTTCGGACCGATCGTATCCTTGATCTTCGCATAACTCAATACTTCCTCGTCAAATGTCTTGATACCACCGATACCTGAAGCGAAAATAACGCCGATACGGTTCTTATCTTCTTTATCCAAGTCCATTGCCGCGTCCTCGATCGCTTGTTTCGCCGCATCGATCGCGAATAAGCTATAACGATCACACTTGCGGGCTTCCTTACGATCCATAACTTTCAACGGATCGAAGCCTTTAACTTCGCATGCAAATTGTGTCTTGAATTTGGATGCATCAAACTGAGTAATAGGTCCAGCGCCACTTTTTCCGTTGATAATACCTTCCCATGTTTCGGGGAGGGTATTACCAAGAGGAGTAATAGCTCCAAGACCTGTTACTACAACTCTTTTTAATTCCATACCTTTAATTAAAAGGATTGATTACTTCGCGTTAGCCTCGATGTAAGCGATAGCGTCACCTACAGTTGTAATCTTTTCTGCTTGATCGTCAGGAATTGAGATACCGAATTCTTTTTCGAATTCCATAATCAATTCTACAGTGTCAAGAGAGTCTGCTCCTAAATCGTTAGTAAAGCTTGCTTCGTTTGTAACTTCTGTTTCTTCAACACTTAACTTGTCAACGATGATAGCTTTTACTCTTTCAGCAACTTCAGACATAACTTTTTCAATTTAGATTAATAAATACGAATATACTTTTTAAATTTGCAGTGCAAAGAAAAGAATTTTTTATGTTACAAAGCAAATTTAATAAGCTAAAAATGCGGAAAACTGCACATTTTTTCTTTTCTTGTGCATTTAAACATCTGAAAATATGAAAAACATAGCGATTTTTGCTTCCGGGTCTGGTACGAATGCCGAGAACATCACCCGATATTTTGCTAACAGTGAAAACGTTAATGTTGCGGTTGTTTTATCAAATAACCGTAATGTTGGCGTGCATGGGCGGGTAAACAAGTTGGGCGTTCCCTCTTTCGTATTCTCGCGGGATGAGTTTGCGGCGGGTACGCCTATCTTGGAGAAACTGGCGGAATATGACGTTTGCTTTATCGTGCTGGCCGGTTTCATGAATAAGATCTCGGACGTGATTCTTCAGGCTTTTCCCGGAAAGATCGTGAACATCCATCCTGCGTTACTCCCTAAATATGGCGGCAAGGGGATGTATGGCATGCATGTGCATGAGGCGGTCGTGAAGGCTGGTGAGCGGGAGTCGGGTATTACTATACATTATATTAATGAGCATTATGATGAGGGCGCTATCATCTTCCAGGCTTCTTGCCCGGTATTACCTTCGGATACGCCAGATGAGGTAGCTAGGTAATAGATTAACTGCGAAAGTGCATGCCTTGGAGTATGCGCATTATCCTCATGTGATCGAAAGTTTACTGTAAGGCTTTTTTGTCATTAGCCTACTTGAAAACCTAGTTTCTGGAGTACGGCGAATTCTTCCGGGTCAGCTTTGATCGCTTGGTAAGCATGGAACTCACGGGGATGGTCATACGCTGCCCTAAATCGCTCGAAATGATGAGGATTCGCTCTTAGTGCTTGGTCGATTACTTCTGGGTTGAAACTTCTCAAGATGGCTTCTTCCACCCGGTGCTCCTTGAATTGTCCCAAGTCGATGAACGGGTTGGTTGGGGCAGGCGGAATGACTTCCTTGATCTTTTCGATACGGATACCGAAAAAGCATCCTATATTCTCTAGGCACATTCGTGTCCCGTTCGCCTTCCCGTCGGCGGAGAAACCGGCTATATGAGGAGTGGCGATCGTGGCTTCCGACAGTAATTCCCGGTCGATATCCGGTTCGTTCTCCCAGCAATCGATGATCAGTTCGCTGATCTTGCCGGTTCGTTTGGCCTGCAATAAGGCTTGCGTATCATGTACGGCACCCCGGCAACTGTTGATAAACCATGGTTTTCGTTCCAATCTGTCGAAAAAAGCATGATCGGCTAGATGGCGGGTGGCGAAGCGTCCCTCCTTGGTCAGCGGGACATGCAAGGTGATGATATCCGCCTCTTTCGCGATCGTGTCCAAGGATACGAATCCATCCTCACCTTCCTGCTCGGCACGGGGCGGGTCATTGCGAAGCACACGCATCCCCATGGCCTCGCATAGCCTCTCCACGATACTCCCTACATGGCCTACGCCAACGATACCGATAGTCTTCCCTGCTAGTCTCTCTCCTTTGCGGAGGGCGACGGCTACCAAAGAGGATAATACATATTGCCCCACGGAAGCGGCGTTGCAACCCGGGGCGTTCTTCCACGTGATCCCTGCCTTCTCGCAATAATGGATATCGATATGGTCGTACCCGATCGTGGCTGTCGTGATGAGGCGAACCCGGCTACCTTCCAATAGCTCGCGTGTACATTTATCTATGCTACGTACGATCAAGGCATCCGCGTCTTTTATGTTCGTGGGCGTAAACTCTTTGGAGTCAAGGTAGGATACGTCCGCTATCGGCTCCAAGATCCCTTTTAGGTAAGGAACCGTGTTATCTGCTATTATTTTCATCTTATCAGCTTGATTATCGTTACGCGATATTAAGTAAAAAACAGGGGATATACAAGTGATGATGGCTTCTTGTCGATTTCTATTTGTGCTTTTGTTCTCAGCCGAAAGATTCGGGAAAACACGTACGAGTTTCATCCAAAACACGTACGACTTTTTGAAAAAACATGTACGTGTTTTGACGGAAAGATTCTCGTGTTTTTTTGACGCTGATTCTTAGCTTCTTACGTGCGCAGCTCATGAGTAGGCTTATTGTATGGAATTAAAGCTTCTCGGCTTAACTAAAACGGATAGATTAATGGAAGAGCCGTGCAGTACTTATCTCAGCTTGTACCGATTGAAATGAGGCCCTGCCTTGAACAAGAAGAAAAACGTAGACAATACCGTAAGGCAAGCGCCAGACAAGTAGGCGTAGTTGAAGCCACCCAGCTCTTGTGCGATGCTGCCCCCGGCCATCAACCCGATACCGATACCTACATCCCAACTCGTTAGATATGTAGAAGTGGCCGTACCCCGCTGGTTATTGGGTGCCAGATTCACGAAAAGCGTGTTGAAAGCAGGGAACATGGTTCCGAACGCCACGCCTTGCGAGAGGGCTATACCTATGTAGAGATAAGAGGAAAATACCGGATTCCAATGCATCAACTCCTTGAGTGCCGCGAGAAGAAAGAATGTGGCCGCCGCCAAATACATCCCGAGGGAGATAACAAGCGTGATCCGTCCTTTATCCACTTGCCGTCCGGAGAACAGGCGGGAGACGGCTAGTCCCAGGGCCATAAAGGTGAAATAAAGTCCGGAGTTTACGCTGATCCCGATCTCAGCGGCGTACATCGCTACATAAGTGGTAGTCATACCATAAGGAATGGAGAGTAATAATAGGGAGATACCCGCCCAAGTTCCCTTCACCAAGAAAAAGCGGTCTAGGGAGATCGGTTCTCGTTTGACCGGTTGCTTATAAGGAGTCTTGACCATATAGGCCATGATAAAACCAAGGCTTCCGGATAGCAACGAGCAGGAAAAGATCACGTCGTATGTGAAGTTCCCTTGCATGAACAGACCGATCATCGGGCCGAAACTCATGGCGATGTTATTGGCTAGGCCGTAATAGCCAATACCTTCCCCACGGCGGGAGGAGGGCAAGATATCGATCAGTATCGTATTTCCGGCCACCGTCACCATGCCGAAGGCGAAACCGTGTACGACGCGTAAGGCGATAAAGAGGGTAAGTGCCGTGGCTACCATGTATCCGCCAAATATGGTGGTGAAAATGAAATAAGCCACCAGATATAAGGGACGGCGGGCGAAAGTATCCAGCAAATATCCGGCGAACGGACGGATACAGAGCGCCGCTAGCGTATAGCACGACAAGATAAACCCGATCATAGACTTCCCGATCATGAATTCTTCCTTCAGATAAAAAGGCAAGATCGGCAGGATTAGATAGAAAGCGAAAAAAAGCAGGAAATTCGCCGCTAGTATATAGCAAAAGCTGGGTGTGATTATTTTATCGTTATTCATAAAGCCGCTTATTTATCAGAGTGCGAAATTAGTTGATTTTTCACAATTGTTTCCCCTAAACGGCCTAATAATTATAAACGGTAGCGGATCGCTACCAGAAACTCCCGGGGACGGATACGTACCCATGAGGTATAGCTTTCCAACGATGCGTATCGTGTGTATGCGTAGGTACGTTTGTCGAACAGGTTTGTCGCCGTGGCGGTGATTTGCCAACGCCCGGATTTCCATGAGACCGAGAAGTCCGCGAAAACGGCGTTGACGGATTGGTCTTCATTCACGTCATTGTGGTAATGATCTACGGAAAGACTTGCCTCTATGGGTGAGAAAATGTAGGAGAGTTGTACTTGTTGGATGACGTTCCATAAGGGCGCCAAACGGGTACGTTCTCCTCCCGACAATACTTTTACTTTTTTGTCAACCTCCTCTCCGGAAAACAAAAAGGCTCCCAAAATATCCCGGATTTTCTTACGGATCTCCCCTTCGGCTACCCGATCGACCGTATCCAGGACAGAAACTTCAGGATCCAACAAATCAGCCTGATTCTGAGCAAAATATCCGATATTGACATGATGTCCGATCTTCAATTCTCCCTCGAAAGGAATCTCGTTCATGATCATCTTGACCAGGGTAGATTTACCTTCTCCATTCTTACCGACAAAAGCTATTTTTTCTCCCCGCTTGATATCCAACTGAATACCTTTCAATACCACATGATCACCATAAGCTTTCGTCAACTCCTTACCCGTCAGGACAATTTCTCCCGACCGGACAGCCGGCTGGAACCGCACTGTAATACGGGCCATATCTTCTTCCTCGACCTCTATCCGCTCCAATTTTTCCAACTGTTTGATCCGCGATTGCACCTGAACGGATTTTGTCGCCTTATACCGGAAACGCTCTATAAAATCTTCTGTATCCTTAATCTGCTTCTGCTGGTTTTGATAAGCCCGCATCTGCTGTTCGATCCGTTCTTTATGCAATTGCTCGAACTGAGAATAAGCCACTTTATAATCATACACTTTCCCCAAAGAAATCTCAAGCGTCCGGGTGGTCACATTATCCAAAAAAGCACGGTCATGCGACACCAGGACTACAGCCCCGGAATAAGTCTGCAAAAAAGATTCCAGCCAGGAAATAGATTCTATATCCAAATGATTGGTCGGCTCATCGAGTAAAAAAATATCAGGACGTGCCAATAATATTTTAGCCAATTCGATACGCATGCGCCATCCCCCACTAAATTCCTCACAATTACGGTCGAGGTCTTCCGGTTTAAACCCCAGGCCCTTCAAGACAACCTCTACCTCACGGTCGATATTATTCTCCCCCCGTATCGCCAACAATTCCGTTTTCTCATGAATCTTATCCAAAAGTTTCATGTAAGCTTCCGACTCATAATCTTCCCTCCCAGCCAACTCCAGATTCAATCGCTCCACTTCATCCTTCAAGGCAAACAAATCGGCAAAAGCCTTTTCAGCCTCTTTGCGGACGGTATTTCCATCCGTATATACTTTGGTCTGGGGTAAATATCCGATCTTTATATCCGAAGCCATCGAAATATTCCCTTCAGACGGTATTTGTAAACCTGCTAACATCTTCAGTGTCGTCGATTTCCCTGCTCCATTCCTTCCCGTCAAACCGATCCGGTCTTTCTTATTGATCAGAAATGAAACAGAATCCAATAAATAGAATCCTCCGAATACAACACTTACATTATTAACTGAAATCATAAAATCATAAACTAAGTCCACCGCAAAGATAGGGTGAAAAAAATCCCCAAACCTGTTTTTTGTCATGTTTTTTACACAAAAACTTTCTTATTTTTGACCAACTTAAAAGATTTTTCTTACAACCAATAAAACTAATTCACTATGCCTAAAGGAGTTTACAAATTACCAAACATTACCAATGAACCGATAAAAAGTTATGCTCCGGGATCTCCCGAACGCGCAGCATTAAAAGAAAAATTAAACGAGATCCATAATCAGGTAGTCGACATCCCGATGATCATCGGTGGCAAAGAAATCCGGACCGATAAACTGGCCGACATTCGTCCGCCTCATGATCACCAGCATTTATTAGGGCATTATCACCAAGGAGATGCCTCCCATGTACAATTAGCTATCGACGCTGCAATGAAAGCAAAACCGGCTTGGGAAAAGATGAACTGGGAAAGCCGGGCTGCTATTTTTCTGAAAGCGGCAGAGCTGATTGCCGGTCCTTACCGTCAGATTTTAAATGCCGTGACGATGTTGGGACAATCCAAGAATGCTTTTCAGGCAGAGATCGACTGTGTTTGTGAATTGGCTGATTTCTATCGTTTCAATGTTAAAAATATGTACGATCTTTATCATATGCAACCCAACTCGTCGGCAGGCATCTGGGATCGTACGGTATGGCGCCCGTTAGAAGGTTTCGTATTTGCCCTGACTCCGTTCAATTTCACTTCTATTGCCGGTAATTTGCCGGGAGCTCCTGCTTTAATGGGAAATGTTTGTGTATGGAAACCTTCGAAAACTGCAGTCTATTCAGCTTATATCGTCATGAAAATATTACAGGAAGCCGGTCTGCCCGACGGTGTGATCAACTTGGTATACTGTTCAGGCCCGACAGCTTCAGACGTAATATTCAGCAATAAGGACTTTGCCGGTATTCATTTCACCGGTTCTACCGGAGTATTCAATGACATCTGGGCTACTATCGTTAAAAACATCGGTAAATATCGTTCTTATCCACGTATCGTCGGTGAAACCGGAGGTAAAGATTATGTTTTTGCCGACCCGACAGCTAAAGCACTACCGGTAGCGACAGCTTTAATCCGGGGAGCCTTTGAATATCAGGGACAAAAATGTTCTGCCGCTTCACGCGCCTACATTCCTTCCAACATCTGGCCGGAAGTAAAAGCTTTGATGCAGGCAGATTTGAATAAAATCAAAACCGGAGGAGTCGAAGATTTCAGTAACTTCGTCAATGCTGTGATAGATGAAGCTTCTTTCGACAAACTGGCCAAAGCAATCGATGATGCGCAAGCTTCGCCCGATGCCGAAGTGATCCTGGGAGGCAAATACGATAAATCCAAAGGCTACTTTATTTACCCGACTGTTATCCAGGCCAAGAAACCGGACTATATTACGATGCGCGAAGAATTGTTCGGTCCGGTATTGACGATCTACGTATACGAACCCGATCAAATAGAGGAAACGCTCGACCTGCTGGATGCCGGTTCAGCTTATGCCTTGACCGGAGCTATTTTTTCCAACGACAGAGCTAACATCGAAAAATTGACCGAACGCCTGACACATACAGCCGGCAATTTCTACATCAACGACAAACCTACCGGAGCTGTCGTCGACCAGCAACCTTTCGGCGGTGGCCGGGCTTCCGGAACCAACGATAAAGCCGGATCCGTGTTCAACCTGCTGAGATGGGTATCTCCACAATGTATCAAAGAAACCTTCATCCCCGCAACCAACTACATGTATCCGAATTTTTTGGAAAGCTAAAAAGGCTATAAGCTAAAGGCTAGGCCCATCCCCTACCTTTAGCTTTTTTTATCGCCTAACTTTATCGGTTTACTTCAACCCCATTATTTTTTACCTTTATTTCTTAGCCTTCCTGTCTCTTAGCTTTTCTCTTTCCTACCTTAACCTCTCGCTCTTAACCTCCCCCCTTACCTCCTTGCCCTTAGCCTTTAGCTTCCCACCTTTGGCTTTTTCAGCCTTCCCGCTTTTTTTTACCTTTTACCTTTCACCTTTTACCTTTTTAACCCTATCTTTGTTCGTTTATCTTAACCAACTTATCATGGCAGGAATAAAAAGTTTAGCCAAGGACACGGCCATTTATGGTATGAGCAGCATCATCGGGAAATTTTTAAACTGGTGTCTGACTCCTTTGTATACCTACTTGCTTGTCCCGGCCGAATACGGGATTGTCGTTTACTTGTATGCCTGGATCGGTACCATGCTCGTACTTCTGACTTACGGTCTGGAAACCGGTTTTTTCCGGTATGCCAACGACTCTTCTAAAGGAGATCCCCAAACCGTATACTCCACTTGTATGACTTCGCTCGGGATCACGACCTGTCTGTTTCTGATCTTGGTTTTCAGCTTCTTATCCCCCATATCGGGAGCATTACAATACGGGCAGCACCAAGATTACATCGGGATGATCGCCATAATCATCGCCCTGGATGTTTTCAGTGCCCTCCCCTTTGCCTATTTGCGTTACCGCTTACGTCCCCTCCGTTTTGCTTTCCTGAAATTATTGAATATCGCACTCACTATCATTTTCAATTTATTTTTTCTGGTAGTTTGTCCGGTCATTTATAAAAATCATCCCGACTTGATCTCCTGGTTTTACCGGCCTGATTATGGAGCGGGGTATATTTTGGTTTCCAATGTGATCGCTTCCTTCGTATTGTTGTTGTTGCTGACTCCTGAAATATTCAGGATACGCTGGCATTTCGACTGGCGGTTGTTAAAAGAAATCCTGCGTTACTCTTTCCCGCTATTGATTCTGGGATTAGCAGGTATCATGAACCAAAATCTGGATAAAATCCTATATCCTTATCTATTGTCCGACCCCCAGGTTGCTGCCGATCAATTGGGAATATACGGAGCCAACGTCAAAATCGCAGTAGTCATGATCATGTTCACCCAAGCCTTCCGTTATGCATACGAACCTTTTATTTTTGCCAAAACCAAAGGAGAAGATAAACGTACAACTTATGCCATGGCGATGAAATACTTTGTCATCGTAGATTTACTCATTTTTCTAGGAGTTATGTTCTACCTGGACATTATCCGGTATTTCATCGATCCCCGTTATTTTGTCGGTTTAAGAGTAGTACCGATTATTATGTTGGCAGAATTGTTTTCAGGTATATTTTTCAATCTTTCGCTGTGGTACAAACTCACGGACCGTACCCAGTGGGGGGTATATTTTTCTTTGATCGGTCTGGTCATTATCGTGGCCCTCAACGTTCTGTTCGTACCGAAATTCGGTTATATCGCATGTGCCTGGGCTGCTTTTGCTTGTTATTTTGTGATGATGTTTCTCTCCTGGCTGGTGGGGCAAAAATATTATCCCATCCATTACGATCTGAAATCCATCGGAAAATATTTGCTTTTGGCTTTGGTGCTATATGGCATTGCCGTCAGTGTCCCTATCGAAAACATGTTGCTGCGTTTGGGGTTCCGGACCATCCTGTTATTTATCTATCTGATTTATCTGATCAGGCACGACCTGCCGTTGAATCAGATTCCCTATCTCAACAAACTGATTTCTAAAAAACAAAAGTAATCACTTCTATTTTTCATTTATAATGGCTTTTATTGATGTATTGGAACAATTCCGGAATTATCTGAAAGGCATTCTGGACTCTTCGAACGAAAGGGAAAATGAGGCGGAGACCATCGACAATATCCGTAAAGGAATCAATTTCAAAGGCAGTAACCTTTGGGTATTGATTTTTGCCATCTTTATCGCTTCCCTGGGACTCAATGTAAATTCCACGGCAGTGATCATCGGTGCCATGTTGATCTCCCCTTTAATGGGACCGATCATGGGTATCGGCTTAGGGGTCGGAATCAACGACTTTGAATTGATCAAAACCTCTTTCCGGAATCTGGCTATCGCCACTATTTTCGGTATCCTGACTTCCACCCTTTATTTCCTGATCTCTCCACTCAACGAAGCCCGTTCCGAGCTATTAGCCCGGACCACTCCTACCATCTACGATGTGCTTATTGCTTTCTTCGGCGGACTGGCCGGCATCGTCGCTTCAAGCACGCGTCTGAAAGGAAATGTGATCCCCGGTGTAGCCATCGCTACCGCTTTGATGCCTCCCCTCTGTACTGCGGGATTCGGTATCGCCAGTGGTAACCTGACTTATTTTTTCGGAGCTTTTTACCTCTATATGATCAACTCTGTCTTTATCGCCTTCGCCACCACGCTGGGAGTCAAACTCATGCATTTTTCTAAAAAGACTTTTGTAGATCCCGTACGGGGCAAGAAAGTACAGCAGATCGTTTACACCATCATTTTTGTGACTATGGTACCCAGTATCTACATCACTTACAACATGATCAAAACCAATATCTTCGAAACAAACGCCAACCGTTTTATCACCAATGAAATCAATTTTCCGAATACTTTCGTAGTCAATAAGCACATCCTGCAAGACAGTATTTCCGTCACCTTGATCGGTAAGGAAGTGCCCGAAGACTACCTGGCGATATTACGTCAAAAACTATCCCAATACAAACTGGAAGGTACTCGTCTATCGGTTCTCCAGGGACTGACACAGGAAAAAGAAAAAGGACAAAAAGATGAGTTGGATAACATGATCCTACAGGATTTTTACAAGCACAATCAAAATAAAGTATTACGGCAAGAGAACGAAATCATCCGCCTGCGGGCTCAATTGAACAGTTATTCCAATTACGATTCCCTGGGCCTGAAAATTACCCCCGAGATCAAAATTCTATTTCCCAAGGTGGAAACGATCGGCTTATCGAAAATGATCAGGAATCGGATTGCAACTTCACAATCCGACACCCTGACAGTAGCGATTCTATCCTACACACAAAGGCTGACGCCAGAAGAAAAGCAGCAATTACACGCCTGGCTTACTACCCGGCTAAATGTCGGGAAGCTGGAAATCGTTACGGAAAATCAGTAACAGCTTATTTCCGCGGCACCCATTTCATCTCTTCACATCCCGAATCGTATGCTATTTTACGTGCCAGGATAAATAAATAGTCCGATAATCGGTTCACATACTTCATCACCGACCCGTCTACCTCAGTCTCTGCGGCCAGATCCAGTATCCGCCGTTCTGCACGCCGGCAGATCGTCCGCGCCATGTGACAAAACGAAACACACTGATTACCACCCGGCAACACGAAGTATTTCATCGGAGGAACTTCGGCATCCATCCGGTCGATGCCATTTTCCAGTAATGCAATATCTTCTTCCGTCACACCAATAGGCACCTTCAGATTGGCCGACGCCTCAGGATCAGTGGCCAAATTCCCTCCCACATCGAACAAGCGGGACTGAATCTCCACCAATTCTTCTGCAATCACCTGCTCCAAAGGAAAAGAACGGATCATGCCTAAAAAACTATTCAATTCATCGATCGTACCATAAGATTCCAAACGTGCACTATTCTTCGGTACTCTCTTTCCTCCAATCAGGGAAGTCATTCCTTTATCACCGGTTTTTGTATAAATTTTCATGACAATTTTCTTTAGTTATCTCTCTCTGGTTACCTGCCAAATTCTCAGTTCTTCAAAATTTAGTAGTGCCTCATAATATCTAACTTTAAATCAAACCATTATCCATCCCCCTCTTCTTTTTACGTCTTATCCGCCGTCACTGTTTTATCCGTTATCCCTCTATATCATCAAACAATACCTCCCCTCCTGGATCTTATCGTCAAAAAATAAAATCCCATACCACATCATATCTACCGATACAGTTGCTTTTTCAAGCCATTGGTGCCACAGACGGGCATGTATTCCCTTCTTGTGAATATCGGCAATAACGATACATTTCTGCGGGTGATTTTGCAACATTCCGGCAAAAGTCGTTTCATCCAGTGGATGCTCCGGCGTAAGGCCGGCCAGCCCACGCATCAGCGCAGTGATGGCTCCGTTTTTGCCAATGTACTTTGCTTTGGTTCATTTGTTATTGTCCATTTCATAAGTTGCCACCAGCCGCTCAATAGATGCTCA